>ERZ857882.1852-NODE-1852-length-23541-cov-4.067572_pt1 | contig 23541 bp, 10 predicted proteins | sample MGYA00519697_ERZ857882 | MGnify/ENA primary metagenome ERZ857882 (study PRJEB31778, sample SAMEA3449373) | human gut metagenome | biome: human gut; feature: human-associated habitat; material: faeces | place: United Kingdom | collected 2010/2012 ...
TAGAAAACGAATCAGACCATCTGTTAATGTTGACCAATAAAGTGTTAACTCTTTCCAAATTGGAAAATCATAAACTGGAAATGGCCAAATCCACCTTTGAACTGCAACCAATGATGGCCGACTTAAAAGAGAAGTTCACCACAAAGGCGACCAAACCGGTACATATCACAATTAATCTCCAGGCAGACACGGCATACGCCGATGATGAATTTATAAAAGAAGCCATCAGCAACCTGCTGGATAACTCCATCAAATATTCCGGAGAATCTGTCAATATAGATATCAGTTCACAGGTAACAGATAAATATACGCTTATCAAAGTACGGGATAACGGTATCGGAATCTCCGAAAAGGATATGAAAACGATTTTCGACAAGTTCGAACGCGCCTCTGCATCTTTGCGTACAAAATCGGGCGGAACAACCGGGTTCGGCCTGGGACTGAATTATGTATATCAGGTGATGGAAGCCCATGAAGGAAAAGTGATAGTAAACAGCCTGGAAGGTGAATTCAGTGAATTTACCTTATATATTCCACGAAAAACAACAGCATCATGATAAAGTTACTTTTAGTAGAAGACGACCCGACTTTATCCTATATCATACAAAGCGGATTACAGGATATCATCGGAGGATACGAAGTCATAACCGCTGGCAACGGCATGGAAGGTTTGCAAGCCTGGCAACAACATCATCCGGATATTATCATTTCGGATATCGACATGCCTGTCATGAATGGTTTCCAGATGGTGGAACGCATCCGTGAAACAGACGGCGATACTCCAATCGTATTCGCTTCCGCCCTGACTTCCCCTAAAGATGTGAGGGAAGGCTACAAAATAGGTGTAAACAACTACATCAAAAAACCCTTTGTTCCCGATGAGCTGGATGCCCATATTCATGGATTACTAAAAATGAAGGAGGGTACAAAGACACGGAATGAAAGCGGATTTTACAAAATCGGCCGTTATACGCTGGATGCAGAACATGCTTCCCTCCGCAATGATGAGACAAACGAGAAGAAAATACTGACCGTACGAGAAGCACAAATCCTGCAACTGCTGGCAGAAAACAAAAACGAAACAATAAAACGGGAAGCAATCCTCAGCCGTTTCTGGAATACGGAAGACGATTATTTTGCATCACGCACATTAGATGTTTTTATAGCAAAACTTAGAAAACTCCTGGAAGATGACCCGCTTGTATTGATAAAAACGATAAGAGGGGTCGGATTGATGTTGGTGGATAAGTAGAACAGAAAGATAAAAAAGGGAGTCAAGCATAAAACTTAACTCCCTTTCCGCTCAGTAATTGTCGGGATGACAAGATTCGAACTTGCGACCACACGCCCCCCAGACGCGTACTCTACCGGGCTGAGCTACATCCCGTTTTTCTTTACGGCTGCAAAGGTAAGATTTTTCCTTTATACGCCAAAACTTTCGCGGTAAAAATCTAATGACTCCAGTATTTTCTCTTTTGTCACTGCCTGATTTATCTGAACCTCACCGATTTTAGATAAAAGGGTAAAGTTGATTATACCACCTTCATTCTTCTTATCATGGGTCATCAGTTCATATAAAGTTTCGTAGTCTTTGCAATCAAAGATGAAAGCCGGATAATATTCTTTGATATACTGGATAACCTGGCTCAGATTGCTCGAAGGGAAACCGCATAACTTGTAGGACAGATATAACTCGCTCACGATACCGGCAGCCACCGCATGACCGTGCAATAGAGGACGGTTCTTTTTGAAAGAAAGACTTTCGTAAGCATGTCCAATCGTATGGCCGAAGTTCAAAGCCTTGCGGATACCGTGTTCTTTCGGGTCCTCTGCCACGATACGTTCCTTAACGGCAACCGATTGCGCCACCATCTTATTCAGGAATGCATAATCCATCTTCTGGTCGAGGTCGAACAACATAACTGTCGCATAGGTGTCCATCGAACTGATCAGCGCATGTTTAATCATTTCCGCATAGCCGGATAACAAGTTATCCCTATCCAGCGTACGAAGAAATTCACAATCGATAAACACGCATTCCGGCGGATAGAAAGAACCTATTTCGTTCTTTAATCCGTTGAAATTAATACCGGTCTTACCTCCCACGGCAGCATCTACCGAGGCCATCAGTGTTGTAGGGATATTGACCGTCTTCAACCCGCGCTTGAAAGTAGCACCGGCAAAACCGCCCATATCCGTCACCATGCCACCACCCAGGTTCACCAACAGCGAGTTACGGGAAGCCCCTTCATTGGAAAGGCGCATCCAGATATTCGATAGGGCCTCCAGCCCTTTATGCGTATCGCCGGCATCAACAGTTATTACCGGAGCCTCTTTGATTGCCGGCACATCCTGTATCAGCGGATAACACTTTTCCTGTGTATTTGTATCGGTAAGAATAAACAGTTTATCGTAATTCAGTGCTGCAAGGAATGCTTGTAAATCAGCTTTCAAATCCTTACTTATCACTACTTTTTGTTCGGCCATATATTTTATTATTTTGCTTCTTAGGTTACAAAGGTATTATTTGTTATTCGATTATCAAAGAAGAAGGCAAGAGAGTTCTCCTGCCTTCTTTCATAAAAATAGTGTGTTTATAGGTTTAGGTCTTAATAAGAATTCTTTATAATAGTAGCGCTCAGCGACTCATCCCCATCCACTATCTTATCGTTGCCATTGAAAGAACGAAGTTTCCAGAAATAATAGCAATCAGCGCCGCTACCCACAATACAGAAGACACCAATAAAAAAGCAGACATCATTTCCTGTACAAAGACCATGTATAAAAGGAAGTAAACCAATCAGAACAAACGGAGTCAGCAACGCTATCCGGTAATATTTCAAAAGCAGCGGTTTCTTCACCAGAAATCCTAATGACTTCCAGTCCGTGTTCCAATGGAGCGCCCGGCGATCTTTTCCGGTAAACCAATACAGCAAACCATATTGAAGCAAGGTATATACTAAACAACAAAGAGCCATAATAATTGCACCTTTTACAGATAAAGCCTGTAGCCTGGCAATGTTTCCCAGTTCATATCCGGCGCCATAACTCGAGCCATCTCCCCAAATATAATTGAACAATACAACTGCGCCTACGACAAAAAAGAACAGATAGAGCAATATCGTTATATTTACCCGGGCCGCACTCACTTTCACCTCTACGCCTTCCGAATGAGCGTATCCTTCCAAATTCATTTCTTTTGTTTCCATATCGTTTGTTTTTATTTGATTTCTACATTGCAAAGATACAGAGGAACAAAGAAACGGAATGTTATCCCAACGTTATCTTTACGTTAAGATGGAAAGCGAAGGGTGCCGGAAAAATGAAATTACCTATCTTTGCCAATGAAATCAAAGTATTATGACGAAATCATTCTACATTATATCATCGGCTGTCACCTCCTTAATCGTCCTTTTCCTTATCGGGCAATGGATCGGGCGAAGTTATTCACTGACAAAAGAACAACTGGCACGACAGCTACACGAATCTTTCTGCCACGCTACCGAACAATATGAGACAGACAAAACAAAATTCCTTCCCGCCCTCTTCCGGGAAGAACTCGACAAACGCCATCTCGACAAACTGGCGTTTCGCATAGATACGGTATCCCTGGACAGCCCTGCTGCGGTACAACGGGAGAATATCCGCTATTTCACAGATTACAACCGCCTGTTCAACGAACGGCACACTTTTGTTTTCCCGGTCAGTGAGACACAAGGCGTACAGGCATACATTAAAAATCCGCGGGCAGGTTCTATCGGCAAACTGCTCTACTTTTTCTTCGGAACGACTATTGCGCTGGGGATCCTGCTGATCTGTATCCGGAAGCAAATCAAAATTATCAAACAACAGGACGAGATCGCACGAATACGGGAAGACTTCTCCTATGCGATGATCCACGATATGAAAACACCTCTCAGCTCGATCCTGATGGGTGCCCGTATCCTCCGAAGCGGAAAGCTGGACGGAAAACCGGAGAAGAAAGAGAAATACTTCGACATCCTGGAAGAAGAAGCACAACATCTGCTGGCCCTGACCAACAAAGTGCTGACCATCTCCAAGCTGGAACACGGACAATTACTGCTTGAAAAAAGCCTGATCCCTATCCGCCCGATGTTGGAGGAACTGACACAGTTATTCACTGCCAAGACGAATAAAACCGTCACTTTCCTGTTAAACATAGAAGCGGAAGACATATTTGCGGATGAAGAATATCTGAAGGAGGCGGTCAGCAACCTGATAGACAATGCGATCAAATACTCCGGGGAAGCGATCGAAATACAGATCACTTCCTGCCGGTATAACCAATTCACACAAATCAAGGTAAAAGACAACGGGATCGGTATTTCTCTTGCTGCACAAAACCATATATTCGACAAGTTCGAACGGGCTTCGATCAACCGGAGCAATGCTGCCGATGGTGTTACAGGTTTCGGTCTGGGACTGAATTATGTCATGAACGTCACCCGCTCGCACGGCGGCTATGTCAGCGTCGAAAGCCAGGAAGGAAAATACAGTGAATTTACCATCTCATTACCAGTATCCACCACAGAAGAAACAACAGTATGATCAAATTATTATTAGTAGAAGACGATGCCAACCTGAGTTATATCATTCAGGGAGGATTGGAAGATATGATAGGCGGTTATGAGGTGATCATCGCCTGCAACGGGAAAGAAGGCCTGGAGAAATACCGGCAGGTAAAACCGGATATTATCGTTGCCGACATCGAAATGCCGGTCATGGACGGCTACGAGATGGTGCGCCGTATCCGGGAGACGGACAGAGAGCTCCCGATCCTTTTCTCATCCGCCCGTGTTTCACCGAAAGACGTGGTAAAAGGGTATGAACTGGGAGTGGACAATTACGTCAAAAAGCCTTTCCTGCCGGAAGAACTGGATGCACATGTCCGCGCGTTGCTCCGCATGAAGCAAGGGAATACGGAAAAAGTTAAAAACCAGACATGGACAATAGGCGGATACACATTGGATCCGGCACAGGCGACCTTGCACCATATCTCCGGAAGCAGTCAATTACTGACACCTCGCGAGAACGGGATACTGGAACTATTATTTCGTAAACCGGGAGAAATTATCCGCCGTGAAATCATTTTAGACAAATTCTGGAATACGGAAGACGATTACTTTGCTTCCCGCAGCCTGGATGTCTTCGTCACGAAGCTCCGCAAACTATTGTCACAAGACGAAAAAGTCAGTATCAAAACGATAAAAGGGATCGGTCTGATGATCACAGCATCCTGACCTACCAGGCAAAAAGTCAGGACATTGGTAATAAATAGTCCTGACTTTGAATAATTTCTCATATATTTCCACTAAGTTTAACCCTGATTTTAATCATATATACATCCCATATATTTTTATTATGTCATACTATTAAATTTAAACGAACCATGAAGAAAGTTTTCCTATTCCTGAGTCTCTGCCTGTTGGTCGTGTCATTCACCAACGATACCGCCGCGCAGCAACAGAAACTACGTATCGGCGTTGCCGGTATACAAATCGAGAACAGTGTATTTATGCCCAACAGGCAACCGATAGTCGGAAGGCCGCTCACTTTGCCAGATTATCTGAGTCCGGATTCCGCCATGGGGCAGGCCGCAACATGGCTTCCCTCCCTGATGGGCCGTGGCGGTGGCCGCGGACCGGTTACGAAAGAATCATACGACGCCTTTGTCAACGAAGCACTTGAAATAATAAAGGCGAACATGCCTTACGATGCTTTCTGGTTTTACAATCACGGGGCATGCAGCGTGGATGGAGTAGCCGATCCGGAAGGTGAGTTTATGGAAAAAGTCCGCAGCGTTATCGGCAACGACGTCCTTGTTACGACCACTATGGACCTTCACGGCAATGCCTCCTGGCTCGTAGCCCTTAACTCCGACCTGATTACAACTTACCGCAAAGCTCCTCACGATGATTCACGTGAATCGCATCGTCGTGGCGTAGTCAATCTGCTGGATCGACTAACCTCCGGTAAAGGACGTCCAGCTTATAAAGCATGGGTAGCCGTTCCGGTATTAGTTTCCGGAGAATGGTCGAGTACGCGTGCCGAACCAGCCAAATCGCTTTATGCCATGGTTCCTGAAGTTGAAGCAATGCCGGGCGTAATAGATGCAGGTATTTGGATCGGTTATGTCTGGGGAGACGACCGGCGCAACCAGGGGGTAGTGATGGTTTACGGTGACAACAAAGCACAGGTAGAAGCAGGCGCAAAGAAACTGGCGCAAAAATTCTGGGATATCCGCCGCCAGTTCACATTGGAAGCTCCGGGGCATCCGCTCGAAAAATGTCTCGATCTAGCCCTGGCCAGCGACAAGAAACCTTTCTTTATCAGCGATATGGGTGACAACCCCGGTGGTGGCGGTTCAGGCGAAGTTACATGGACATTAGCCCGGGTATTGAAGCGTCCGGAACTTCAATCTCCAAACGGCAAAAGCCTGCTTTACTGTTCTATTCCGGGAAGCGAGATGGTTGAAGCCGCACGTAAGGCTGGTGTAGGCGGCCATGCAGAAGGATATGTAGGTGCAATGACGGACAACTCCTACGAACCACCTGTAAAACTATCGGGTACGGTCGTATATGTCAGTCCTGCACAGGATGAGACGCAGGCTGCCGACAATGCCCCTTACAGAAGACGCAACAATATTGCCATTATCAAGACAGGAAGCATTTATGTAGTTGTAGGAACATCTTCCCCTACACCTAACCTGGAGGGTACCGGAATAGATCCCCGTGAAATGGATATCGTCATGGTAAAACAGGGATACCTGGTCAACCAATGGTACAATATGAAAGCAGATTGGGTAATGGCACTGACGCGCGGAGGAGTGGACCAGGATTTCCAGAAACTTCCTTATAAGAATATCATCCGCCCGATGTTCCCGTTAGATCCGGATATGCCGGACCCGGAACTGAATGTCATATTTGTTCCCTCGGCAAAACATTTGTACGGAAGATAAACAACCACATACTTATTAAACCCAAAAGGGGCAAAATCGCTTTTGCCCCTTTTCTTTATCAACTTACCGACATCATCGGCTCAACAGATACACTTTCTGCGAATACTGTTTACCATCGATTATCAATGTAACAATATAAGAGCCTTCAGACAATGGGAAACGAGTGATGGAACGTACCTCCCGATTGCTGTAAATAGTACGGCCACTGAAATCACAAATATTTACTGTTCCTGCTGCATGATCCGGATCAACTACCACTGCACCATTTTCCGTATAGATCTGATACTTGGATGCTTCAATAGATTCATTAGCAACAGGGCTATGGAAAGTGACAACAATAAGCGAATCGGCCTTTACATCTGTAAAAATGTAGCTGGTTGGCGTACCAATACTCTTCAGCTCCTTCTCCGTACCGACCTGTACATCCTCGATCGTACGGTTTTTGTTCGGATGAACAATGAAGATATGATTGCTACCTTCTGTCACGCGCACCTTAGTCGGAGTCACATAACCGATCCTTTCATTGATCACCTTGGAAGTCAATGTATATACCGGAACATTGATATTGGAGAATACGGCCTCTACGGTTGTATGTGCATAAATATTCCTCAACTGATAAGAAGTAACGGCACCTACACTATTACCATTCACACGGACGTCGACAATCTGCTGTCCGTAGCCCGGCTCTATCTTGAATGTGATGCTTTCTCCTCTGTTGGCACCAGTCGTACCAGGAGTTACGCTACCCAGGCCGGTCGTACGAACCAATATAGTATAGTCTTTATTTTGTTCGCCTAATCCGCCACCGTTACCGGGCCAATTGTCAGGCCAGTTATCAGGCCAGTTGTCGGGCCAATTGTCGGGCCAGTTGTCAGGCAAATTCGGGTTATCAGGCAGATCCGGATTGTCAGGATTATCGGGATTATCCGGATCTGTCGGTTCTTCGCCTGTGAAACGGAAGTTCGCATGAATATCTGTATCAACTTTCAATTCACGAACAATTACATACTTGTTGTTGACCAGGTCTTTTAATACATCTTCCGTGTTAACTGTCAGGCTTGCCAACTCAAAATAATCAGCGGGATAAGCAAAGATACGAACTTTTGTACCGGTAGGAACTTTTGTACCGGAAGGAATCACCTGGAAGTGATTATCTCCCTCTTCTTCATACACAACAACCAGCGTACCACCTAACGGTTTATTGTAAGACACCGATACGAAATCAGGTATATTCTCTTTACTTGCTGTTATTGTCAATTCCAGATCAGTCACAGAGTTAATATTAACCTCATCTTTCGGAGTAAATTTAAACTTAACCTTGTTCTCTCCTTCTTTGATAACCGTTGCAGGCTCTACCCATTCAAACGTACCGGCGATCGTACCCAAGCCTTCAACCGTAGCCGTACCACTCAACTTTAAATCCTTCAATTCCAAACCGGGATAAGCACCTGTTATCTCATCCGCTACAACTGTCGGAGTAGCTTTCGTTATTTTAAATGCCATCGGTTCTGATGTGTATGCCTGATACTTGCTATCTGCCGGACGAGATACAACTAATGTATATTCACCTACATTGATCGGTTGAACGATCTTATTATTCTTCGTATAATTGAAAATCCAATTGCTATACACCTTTGCTTGCAAGATTCTGAAGGAATTGGCATACAACTGTCCGTTGTAAACCAATTCCTTCGGGGCTTCAAACGTCGGACTTAATGATTCCAAATCGCCTTTTTCTCCGAAATGTCCCTCAACTACCAGGTCTACATCAAACGTTTCAGGCGTATAATCCTGTTTATTAATCTGCTCGTCTCCGATCAGATACTTTACAAAAGCACAACCTTCGCCGGGGAAGGCACGGAACGTAGGCTTTTGGCCTTCATAAAACTCAACCTCTGCTTTATTTGATAAGGTAGCAGTTGCCATTAACAGGTTTCCATTGTAAATGCGTACTTCATCGTCATCGGCCGGATTGTACGTATTGATTACGGAAACCGTTACTGTACGCATTTTGTCCTTCAAATCACCTTCTTTTAATTCGATCGGCAAGGTGATTGGTACTATTTCTTTGTAGTTCTCTACTTTTGTAGGAGTGAAAACCACCTCGTAAATACCACTTTCAGCAATTGTCAGTACATTGCCGTTGATGGCAGTCCCCTGACCTTCACCCCAAGCGAATGAACCTTCAACTTTTACTTCCTTACCATCAACCAAGATATAGACGTGATAATCGTCCGCATTCAGTGTCGCTGTTTTAGCATCTGCATCCAGAGTGAAACCGGTTTTGCCTTCATTCAATTTGAAGAAAACTTCCGCCTTTTCGATGGTTAAACCACCAGTCAGCGTACAATTCACTGCTGCCAAATCCATATCGGCCGGACGTGTGATGATCACGTCATATATTCCTGCATCAGTAGGTTCATTAACTGTTACACCGTCTAATGTATAAGAGATTGTTGCACCTTCCAACGCATTCTCCGGACTCGTCGTCAACGTAAACGCCTGCGGCTTGCCATTATAAACGAACGCTTGTTTCGGATTCAGAATCTTGATGTCCGGAGCATTGCCATCCGGATTCTCCGGATCAGGACCTACTGTAGGAGATTTTTTGAAAGTAACCAAGATGTTTACATTGTCGTTCAAGATAAATGACTTTTGTTCTGTAATATCGATCGGAGTACCTTCCGATTTGCGAGTGATATATAAAATAGGGTTCGTGTAACCTTTCACAGGTATTGCTTTGATAGTAACCAGTGAATTGGCTGCATATTCTCCGGGCTGTACTTCTTGATCATCGATCATGACATTCAGCGTTCCACCAGTCACTTCATCCCAAGTGATGCTGTACTTTTCTTCTTCCGGAACTTCTATCGGTGTCAGCGTAAGCGTGTTGCTTCCATGTGCCTGGATAGAGACAGGAACCGTTTGGTATCCTACACCGTTTCCTTTCAGAATGATCGGATAGGCAGCCTGGTCGGCTTCCAACCAGCAGCAAAGAGTTTGATCATCGACTTTTGAATAAATAACCTCCTCCTTATTGCGTGTAGGAGCTGTAGCATCCGTATAAGCATCCAGGTCTATCAACACACGGTAATAAGACTTGCCACCGGAAATAATATTCACATTATCTACCAAGGTAACATCTGTACCGGCTACAAAATTCGCCAGGTCAGTTACGGTGAATGCGCCTTTCAGCGTTCCATTCTTGACAGTCAGTTTTCCAGTCATGCTAAAACCGGCTTTCTCTTCACCTGTCAGTGTCAGGTTATTCAGGTTGAGAGTCGTAGCATTTGCTGTTACCGCTTCTTTTTGGGTGAGGCTGATTTGCAAGTCTACTTGCGCATTGGCTGGTGCAGCCCCGAAAGCTTCTTTCAACGTTTTATAGTCCGTATTCCCGACTTTTGCCACCGGAGCAGCACCGGGCCCTTCTTCTTCGCCCGGGTCCACCAATTCTTGTGCCCAACCACATACCGGCATCCATAGAAACGCCAGTAAGATATATAGTATGTTCAATTTTACTTTCATGTTCTTTTATATTAAGTTATAAATGATTTACCAAACGATTACTTTTTGGTTATTCACGACATGGATACCTGCACCCACTTCAAACGAAGAGTTGCCGGCAGGTATTTCGCCGCTGAACTTCACAACGCCTGCCATATCGCAAATCACTACCTGCATCGGTTGTTCGGCAGTCAGCAGGATACGTCCCTTTTCGGCACGTACCAGCAAACCTTCTTCCGGAACAGTGATCTCTTCGTTGTCTGTCGCTACGGAAGAACGCAGGCTGAAGTTGGCCACCTTGGCTGTTGTCGCTGCATCGGCCAGCAGGTAACCGCTGAACGGGGCGATCGGAGTCGTCAAATCGTCTACACGTTCGAATGTATCGCCTGCATCGTTCAACTGATAGAACGGTTTGTCGAGCGTAACATCATTCAGTGTACCATTGGCATACGCTACAAAGCCGCTGACCGGATTCGGGTTCAGCACCTTGTCGCGACGCAACATCTGGTTCGAACCGGAGACGAAGGTGATCTCTTTAGTCGCAAGACTAGCCGGTACTTTCATCACACACACTTTGTTGGCAGTCATTTCGCTATCGGTCACATCGGTTGTCGAACCGTCTGCCTGGATGCTTTGTAACCAAAAGTGGCCCGAAGTTCCCGGGTTGGATGCCGGGCTGAGGGATACGACTTTATCGTCAATCACTGTAGTCACATCAGTTGCCGTGTAAGGCAAGGCGATCATTGACCATGCGTTATCTTTAAATGTACGTATGTAGCGGATACCGTCGGTAGCGGTAATCTTTGTTCCTGTGTCGGTTACTACCTTCGCACCTTCGTGGATGGTCAGGCGGTGGATATTCTTTTTACCGCTAGAAACATTCCAAACAGCATTGCTATTCAATACGATGTTGCAATCTTCATAATCATCATTCCATGTAGCATCTGCAGTATTCAACGTTACTACCGGATACGCTTTCACCTTCGTCTGATGATTGGCCAGACCGGCGGGGATTGTGTATTCATGGTCGTTACCAAGTTCTTTATCCGTATCCCGTTCCGGAGTTTCTGTCCAAACGCATTGAGTAGTACCATTCTTATCAACAAGCAAGCGGTAGACAGTTTTGATGGCATCTGTAGATTGTTGCAGAACCACTCCACCGATCAATACACTTTCATTGACTGCAACATCACCTTTCAAAGTGATTACGCCTGTCAAGGTGCTGCTCTTTCCACCGCTAATAGTTAACTTATTATTATTTACATCGAAACCGCCTTGTGTGAAGCTCAGATTATACTTGTCCAGGTTGATCGCGTAGTTATTTGTGATCTCGAACGTGGCTTGCGACTGGATATTTGTCAAAAGTTGGATATCTCCCCCGCCATCGTTGGCAGCCTTTATCGCATCAGAGAACTTCCGATAATATGTATTACCTACTTTTGCCACATTCTCTACCTTCACCAGTGCAAGATAGTTGTCGAAATGGCTGGTGATAGCCAATTCACCACCGGGGACGGTCAGAGCTCCGTTTTTATCTATTTCGTTGCCATTCAATGGATAGACAAGTAATTCTTGCGGTATTTGAGAAGCGTAAGGCCATAGGCAAGCAACATCGAGAGTTTTATCCCCGTCTGTCACCTGATTTTCTACCTTAAAGTCTCTCTGCAAACCGTTGTAGAAGTACCGGTATGTTTTGCCATGCTTCAACCCTGTCACCAGTGTACGATATACGGTCTTGTGATCCTGATTCGTTACATGAATGTTCGTCATGTGAACTGTCCGGCTGATATAAACATTCGGAGTTATGGAAATTTCCCCTTCGATGGATGAATGCTTATCTGTTGCTACGTCATTCGTTATCATCAGGAAGGCATTCTCATTCGTATTTGTATCAAAATTCACCTTGCTGCAAACCAGGTTATAGCCATTCAGTTTGAGTGTGACTTTTTTACCCGGCACTACGCAGTTTGCGTTCGACTCGGTGTGCGGCATAAGTAACTCGATGGTATATTGTTGCGCAGCATCAGAAGCCTCTGCATTTATCGCAGCAAATGCACGTGCCAAACTACGGAATGTACCAACCTCTGAATCCGCACTCGTCCCGTCGCCTCTGAACACCCTTACGGCAATCGGGGCCTTGTTCTCATCGTTCTCTTCGATTTTCGGATGCGCGATGGTTTTAGAACTGTTGGCGCTGAAGAAAGAGACAGAAGTTCCGTCGTAATCAGCCGGCAGCCACAAATGCACTTCACCGTTCTTATCGGAGGTCAGCGGTACGCGGACGGTTGCGCCTTCCTCTGTGGAATTCATATCCTTATATTCTACTGTATAGGGCGTATAGCCGTCGAGGGTACTGAAGGTGAGGCGGTACAATTTCTCACCTTTCTCGTTTTCAAAACGTGTATCCTTATCGTCAAACTTCGCCCGTACGCTACCATCTTTATAAACAGCCTTGACATTGGATATGGTATTCATCGCAACACTGCTGATATCTGTATCAGTGATATAAGATAACAATGCGCCACCATTCATAGTTAATATGGAGTTATCTTTGTTCGCTCCTGTTATCGTGAAGAAACGCAGCGTATTTGCCTGTGGTGGGTTTTCATCGAGACGGTCAATCGTCAGATTAGAGTTTTCTGCAATCTCTATATCTCCTAAACTATTGATACCGGACATGATGACATTGGCGTTACCCTTGGCAACCAACTTGGTTGTGACCTTGCCATTGGCACCTTCACCATTAGTTTCCAATAACTCATTGCGGTAGATGTCTTTCACCATCACATAGGTTCCATCTTCTACAGTAAGAGTATAGCCATTGATATAACCAGGTTTATCCGATACATACGTAGTAACTACCACCGGCAGATCTTTTTTTGTTCCGAGACCTTCATTGCCGTCCTCAGTAGAACCGGCGTATTTGTAACCGTTCGCATACAAGATTTCATCTTTGGTAACCTTGATATTACCGCTATTGAGGTTAAACAAGGGTTTGAGGGCAACGTTATCCTTATTGGTACTGTTGTTGATTTGAGCAAATACTTTCTCTCTTTGTCCTTTCACCAGATAAGTGTTATTGTCGTTGGGTAACCAGAGACAATATTTGGTTTCATCGGCTTTGGTATTGGTTCCGACCTCCTTCGCGGCATAAACCGTTCTATCGTCAATGGTGTAATGGATGGCGGATGGCATATCTGTCATTGGGCTTTCCTGTGAAAGAGAAAGAACCTCCGTGCTTACCGTTACCCTTGTACCCACCACTTTCGGGGTAACAGGCGTACCGCCAACATGTGGGTTACCGGGGTTGGCCATTGTCGTATAGACACGCCCCTTAAGATCTTCGTCCGTTGCAATCTTCCTACCGGCAACGCGGTAATTACCGATGATGCTTCCCTGGCCTGCTGTTATAATAAGTGTACCATTTTCTGTGGAGATCAGCGGGTATCTACCGTCCTCAGCCACCTGGCCACCGATATTCAATGTGTTGTCTCCTAAAGAAAGGATGAAAGATTGTCCTTCTTCAATCTTAGTGGCAATCGCATTTCCTCCATCCCTGGCCGTGTAGTTGCCTCTTAGTTCGATGGTTTCTCCATTCTGAACAGCTTCGAAGGCTTCTGACAATGTATCATAGGTTTTGTCACCAATATAGATAACCGGTGAAGCCAGCGAAATAGTTTGATTATGTTGAGCAGCAACAGAACCTCTAATACTGTAAGTTGTTGTTCCATCTGTTTTTTTCTTAAACTTAATATCACTTGATCCGGCTGGTAGCCACATATAGATACAACTTGCCGTAGCATCCACTCTGCTGGGATAGTTGTCGGTATTGCCTTCAATCTCTATCTTCTCAGTTTCAAGTCCCATCAATTCGGTATCCACCGTACTGATTCTACAGAAATAGACCGGAACATCTGTACCATCTTTTTTGAAGTTGATAACGTTTGGTGCAATCCGACATCTGTTGATTTCATCCAAATGTACATTTCCTTCGATGTAGACCTTGTTATCGGCATTGATTGTGAGATCTTTCAAGGTTAATATGTTTTCTCCTTCGGCTTTCAACTTAAGGCCATCCGATACGGTTTTCATTACTTTATAATTGGCCGAACCTTGTAGTGTGATATTACCAGCGGAAGCAGAAAGTTTACCTTCATGGGGATATTGAGTTACATTCAAGTCTATAGTAGTACCATTGGCTTTACTGAGCTGTCCGTAGTAGGTGCTACCAGCATTGACAGCTCCGACATTGACAGTTGCCTGAATACCATCCCCAGTGTTATCCGTACGGATCGGAAAGGGATAAGCTTTTTCGGTGCTTGTTGCCAATTCACCGTAATAGTCTTTCAAACCATCACCTACCAATAACTTAAAAGAACTTCCGTTTTGTGGAGCATAAAACGGAAGTTCTCCTATTTTAGCTTGGTAAAAAGTTCCGACGGAATTGGTAAATGTTTTTAGATCGGCAATCAAATTGCCTCCGTTTACAGTAATGCTTTGTTTGCTAGTAAGATGATTAATTGCCTTACCTCCTACAGAAGCGAAGTTGGAAATCGTCCAATTGGCTTCATCAGGAACTGTTGACTGAGCACCGTTATCTGTATAAGCAAAGTAGGCTCCATCTTTTAATGTTATTGTCGAGTTACGGTTAGAGAAGAAAGCACTTCCGCCTTTGTATAACACCCCATCATTTGCTCCTGAAGCTCTAACAATAACCGCACCTTCAATAGTAAAAGATGTCGTGTATTCATGCAAATCAATTCCAGGCTTATCACCATTTCCCAGTGCATTATAATCTGCTCCATTTAATTCCAACGAAGAATAATTTACATTATTATCTTTATTCCAATACTTAATAGTAAGTGAATTATTAGTGGATATGCCTGAGTGTCCCAGTTCTAAAGCAGGATGACTTCTTGTAGAACCTTTTAAACTATTATTCCCAGCTACATAAATCGTAACGCCTTCAGCCAATATATGAAGTTGTCCTCCTGTTACACCATTTAAGTAAACAGAACCATTAGGAGTATTAAATGTTTTATATCCAATATCTCCAGTCAAAGGATTATCAGGATCTGCCCCATCTTCTGCCATCGCCCCCACCGGCACCATCATCAGCAATGCCATCAGGAAGCTCCAAAGGGTTATCAACTTACGGGGACTTCTTTTTTTCCCCACATCTTTAATAGTTGTGCTTCCGGCAGATACGTCCGGAGCATACGATTTGTAGAAAAGTTTCATATTAATACGTGTTTATAATTAAATTCTTTGTCGATTAAGATTACCCGCCACTTTTGCCTGTGCATCGTAGGCAAGGCGCGCCTATGGTGTACAGGCAGGAGCGCCTACGATGTGCAGGCAAAGGCGCCTAAGGTTCGTAAGCACGGCGGGCAGACGATCTATTCAATTTCGGGCCGGTCACTACCACCGCTGCCGCTACCCGGCTTTTCACCCACATACACCAGGCGGCTGACAGAACGGGGTTCTTTCAGCAGACGTTTGGTGCTTCCGGAAAATTGGGTGGTAAGCGTCAGTTCGTATTCACCATCTTTCAATCCGGAGGGAACGATAAAGATCAATTCCGAAGGTTTGTTAGTACCGAACAGGTCAGTGGAGACCTGCGTGATACTGTCGTCGGCCAAACTGCGCAGGGAGATGCCCACCTTCTCGTTGTCGCCCTCCACGCGGATATACGATCCGGTGATGCGGAAGTTGCGGCCGGGGGTCATGTGGCCGTCTTTCATATCGTTGCTACAATCTTTCACGCCGGTGAAATAGATTACATCGGGGCGTACGCCCAGGATTTCAACCTTTGTGTTTCTGATTTCTTCGCGTAGCACACGGTTTTGTGTGAAATCAACGTAGATATTATTTTTTTCGGGGTTCCATATACCGTCTTCAATAATTCCGGTAGCACGAGGGGTTGCATAAAACAAGCCGGTGTTTACATTGTTACCATTTGCCAGGAAACGGGCAATGATACGGTTATAAAGTGTAACCGAGTGAACCAGTGTTTCTTTACGAAGACCGGTGTCTTCGCTGATCATCTCTTTGACGATGTCGTCTTCAGTAACTGTTCCTGCTGATTTCAGCACTAAAATCTGATCGTCCGGATCTTCCGTCAAGGTATTTGGGGCTAGCCATCCTTGTAATTTGTTTTCCATACTTCTAAATTTTATATCAAAATGTAATATATTGTGGTTTTAGAGTAGCTTAATGACAGGAGGCAGAATGACTAAAAAAAACGGTCGTTTTTTTTAGTCATTGTTTACTTCTCACGAAAGATTCTGTTGGTTCTTGTATATTGATTGATAATCAATTGTTAATTTAAAATAATTGGAGTCGGTTTATGTCGGTAAAGAGGAGAGAAAAACAGACTAAAAAAAACGACCGTTTTTTTTAGTCAACACAATTCATTATCACTTGATTTCTATAACTTACCTATACTTCCACAAAAGTATATATTAATTGTAAGTAACAGGACGGGGAGTTTGTTAACAATATTAAATATTACATAACGAAGGGGAAGAGTATAATACTGAATCTCACAAAATAAAAGAGTTTTTTCAGGTAACAGAAGGTAGGGAATATAGTTAAATTTTATCAGATTTAAATGTTTGTTTATAATATCCGGTAGTAACTTTTTTCCTCTAGAGAGAGGTATTAATTACTACCGGATAAAACTGATTATCCGCAAGAATCAGCGTAAACAACTATATTACATCACATTATATCCTGACACAACCACTTTAGGCGCATTACCTCTGGTATCTTCGTCTTTCCAGCGGAAGCTGATTTCTTTCTTTTCACCCGGAAGCAGAGCGAAGTAGTTGTCGGAATAGAACATCGGAAGGAACTGCTCGCCATCCTTGTCGCCTACTACATTTACACGAATCATTAATGCCGGTGTTGAAGTAGTATTCTCGATAACGACTGTACCGTTCCAGTTTCCATCAGTACCCTTGTTTGTCGTGACATCGGACTTCAATGCTACTTTCGGGAGATTACGCAGATCCTGGTAGTTGTTTTCTTCCAGGCTTCTGTGATAGAAGTTCTCGGAAATAACCTTTCCGTTTTCAGCCAAGACCATCTTGATAAAGTGAACCTTTGACAGGTTATCCGGGAATTCCAGCTGAATACATTTGTTGGTCGTATCTTCATTGCTGTCAATAGCAACTTCTTTCTCCCAGGCTACAGAAGCATCCATATTCAGCACCTGTGCCTTAGCTGTCAAGCCCTTACGATTGCCACCACTGTAATTTACAACTTCTACTTCATCGGTTACCGGGTTCCATTGGATATGCAACGGTTCGGAAGCCTTCTTGATAGCGAAGTAAGCTGCTGTCGGTTCGAAGTAATAATCATAGGTCTGCCATACCATAGAAGGCCAGCAGGAATGACTCATCCACATCAGCAAACCTTTACGGTTCTGGCTGCGGGATTCAAACAAGCTGCGGTGACCGTCATAGTTCACCCATTGTGCCAGTTCGGAAAACTCTTTGGCGCTACGGGGTTCGCCGTATCCTTTCGCAATAATCTCGTTGAAAGAAGTAGCACCCTGTGCACCTTCGCGGGTATAGTCGTGCATACCCCACTGATTATCCTGCGGCCAGATACCTTCCGGAGAGAAGGTACGGAGCATACTTTCGTAAGTCAGCACATTCGGCATACCGCGTTCGCTATGGAACTTGTCGTTACCGGTCTTCAATGTGAAGTATTCCTTTGCAGGAAGCATACGGTACGGACCGTGACCGCTTACTACATCATCAGCCGAACTGGATATATAATGTATATCCGAATGATCCTCTTTGATGATCCGGCGCAACGCCTTGTCGATCTGTTCGGGAGGGAAACCTTCGTTACGACCGCAATAGATACCGATGGAAGCATGGTTACGGATGCGCTTCACATAATCTTCCGCGTTGGCAATAAACATTTCGGGATAGTAAGGATCAGGACCGTCAGCCGGATTCGCCAGCCAGAAGTCTTGCCAAACCACGATACCGTGGCGGTCGCAGGCTTCATACAGTTCTTCATCACCAATCATACCCACCCAGTTACGCATGATCGTGAAGTTCATATCGGCATGGTAAGCCACCGCGATATCATATTCACGTGCACGGTAATTCAGGTTAGACTCACTGAATCCCCAGTTACCGCCCCGGCCAACAAAACGACGGCCGTTGATAAAGAGACTCAAAATCTGATTATCCTCATTGAAGGTCATCTGGCGGATACCGACTTTAAAGTCTTTGGCATCCGATACCTTATCATCTATTTTAAATGTGAAGCTGGCATCATACAAGTTAGGCTCTCCATATCCTTTAGGCCACCAGAGACGCGGATTCTGAACATTCAACTGAGCGAAATCCTTTGCATCGAAGACAACCGCTTTCTCTTCGCCCGCAGCCAGTTCCACCGGCTGTTGGAATGTGATATCACCGATCTTGCCTTCCAGCATACCTTTTACCGCATTTGCATCATGGTTCTTCACGATCACTTCCGCCGTCAGTTTAGCAGAGGTCGTATCGGGCAACGGCAACACCGATTTAACAAGCGGATCAGCTACCGTCACTTTTCCGGTCGTTGTCAGGAAGACATCATTCCAGATACCGATATTACGGCCACGCATCGTCGGGATCCAGTCCCAGCCGATCGTTGCATGGAATGTCGGGTTATCAGCCCCCAGGATACCGCCGTTGAAGTCCGTGCTCTGTGCATTCTTCTCTTTGATAGCACCGATATGCTGGTTCTTGATGATCTCCACAGCTACCACATTCTTACCCGGAACGATCAGGTCCGTTACATCGAACTTGCCACGCATAAAGGCACCTTCGATGCGGCCTGCCTGTTTTCCGTTTACATATACATTCGCCTTCCAGTTGATACCGTCGAAATTCAGGAACACACGATCCTGTTTAAAGTCGGCCGGCACCTCAAACTCGTCACGATACCAGAAATCGGAATTGAAGAACGACTCGGATATCTGCAACTGATTATCTGCATAGTTAGGATCGGCAATGGCACCGATATTCTTGTAACTGCTCAAGACAGTTCCCGGCACCGTGGCAACAACCCAGTTTTCAGGCTGGAAGCCGGGAGTCGATATTTCTTCTCCCGTAGCCGTTATTTCCGAAGCACGCTGAAGTTTCCAGTTGCCACCGGACAAATAGATTTCGCCTTTCGATGCGGCAGGTGCAGCCACAGGCTGCGGAACCAAACCGCCTTTACCCATCACTTCCAGTTCGCTCAGGATATAACGGCTGTCGTTGGCCGGCTGTTGCATCAGGATACGCACATAACGCGCATTCTTCTTACCGTTCAGCGAGATTTCATCGACCAGTTCCTCCCCACCGGGAAGTTCAGCGACATCCGTCCATTGTTCAGCATTATCGGACACCTGTACTTTACCTTTTACGGCTTTGTTTATCCAGCGTAAAACGACTTTGTCGAATTCAGACTGGCTACCCAGGTCTACATACAACCATTCTTCTCCCGTAGTGGCACTCATCCAGGCACTATTGAAGAATTGGGAAGGTTTCATTTCCACCAACTGTCCGTCTTTATAGAAATCAGCAGCCGTAAACACCCAGCTATGAGCCCCCGGCATCTTTAACACCACCCGGAAATAGGAAAAGTCGACACGTTTCCCTAACGTCAGCCCTTCTTTGCCGAAGCGGATCGTTTCATTCAACCGACGCACCGGCATGGAAATCTGTTCCGTCTGTTTATTCGGGTCGGTCACCTTCACACGGCTGCGCACCGCTTCGCCCGGCAATCCTTTGCCTGCCAATCGCCCCATCTCTACCCATTTTTCACCGTCTCGAGATATTTGACAGAGAATTTCGTAGCCTTCAGTCGCTACTTTGTCATCATAGATAAGTGTACCCGTCAGCCTCAATTCTTCAGCCGTTCGGTCATAATTGTTCAACGAGAACTGGAACCAGGTATCCGCCCCTTCAAATGTATTCCGGGAATACGGGCCTTCGTCGATCATCCATTCGCGTTCACGTCGGGGAGCTTCGCCCGCCGGAGTCGATAGTATTAAATACTGCGGTTGCTGGTCGGTCACAATACCGTCTGTCACTAACTGCGCCGTCAGGTTATAGTCATGACTGGAGGAGTTGAAAGCCGAACGCAGAAGGGCTATATTGCGATAATTTGACTTATCCGGAGCCAACTCAGGAGAGAAATCCTCCTTCGGGTTACCGGGGTATTGCCCTATACCACGCGTATAGTAGTCCGAACGTTCGAACGATTCGGTTGTCGCCCCTGCACCACTACAACCCCAAAGCAACAACGAAGTCGCTGCTGCTCCACAGAGCGTAAGGATATGGGAGACTTTTTGCTGTTTACACATTTTCATACGATGAAAGTCTATTTGATTTGTATTTTTTGCATAGGCAAATATACATTAAAAAACAGTGATTTTTATGCAAATAGGAAAAGGTTAGATATAAAAAAGGTATATAATCGGTATTTAACAAGGGAACAACAGGCGGAGAAACAAACTTATAGCGACGAAAGTATTTCTTTCCCCTCTTGAGAGGGGATAAGGGGTGTGTTATAATTCCGCCATAAGACTTGCTTTAACACACCCCTGCCCCCTCTCAAGAGGGGAAGAGTTACTTCCGTCGCTATATATATATGCGATGTTCTTTTACTTCAAATCAGCCGCTTCCAGAATCTGCTCTACGGCCTGGGCTAAACCGTCGGAGTTCTTACCGCCGGCAGTTGCAAAGTGGGCCTGTCCGCCACCGCCACCCTGAATCAGTTTGGCTGCATCTTTTACCAGTTTTCCTGCATTCAGTCCTTCGGCAACAAGCGATTCGCTCAGCATCACCATCAAAGCACATTTTGCACCATCCTTGATACCGGCCACAAAGAATACTTTCTCATCGCTATTGCTTTCACCCTTGATCTGGAAGGCCAGGTCTTTAATGGCATCTACATTCGCTTCACCGCGGAAAACAACCACCTTCACTCCGTGGCGTTCAACAGCCTTGGCGATTAGTTCTTTCTTCAACATAGCGACCTTTTCCTTTACATAGTCGCTAACTTGTTTCTTCAGTTCCGCATTTTCTTCGATCGACTTACGGATCGTCTGCGCCAGGTTCGGTACATTATTAAATAAAGCACGCAACTCACGCATGGAATCCTGCAACATGAAAGTATAGTTTTCTGCCCCTTCGGCCGTCACGGCTTCGATACGGCGTACACCGGCTGCGATAGAGCTTTCGGCAATCACACGCAGCGAACCGATCATACCGGTTGCCGGGATATGCGTACCACCGCACAGCTCGATAGAAGAACCGTATTTAACGACACGTACTTCCTCGCCATACTTCTCACCGAACAATGCCATAGCACCCAAAGCCTGCGCCTGAGCAATCGGCATATTGCGATGCTCTTCCAACGGATAGTTGGCACGAATCTTTTCGCTTACCAGCTTTTCTACCTGGCGGATTTCTTCGTCGGTCACTTTCTGGAAATGAGAGAAGTCGAAACGAAGCGCTTCGGGAGAAACATACGAACCTTTCTGTTCGACATGTGTGCCCAATACTTCGCGCAATGCCTCATGCAGCAAGTGAGTTGCCGAGTGGTTACATTCGCACTGGATACGTTTCTTTTCGTTGATCTTAGCGGAGAAAGTGGCTGTTACATCTTTCGGCAAACGAGTGACGAAATGTACCGGCAGGTTGTTTTCACGCTTCGTATCTACAACATCCAGCTTTTCATCGTCGGCAATCAGCCATCCGGTATCACCTACCTGTCCCCCCATCTCTGCATAGAACGGAGTCTGGTCGAGAACGATCTGGAACAACTCTTTATTCTTCTGCTTGATTTTACGGTAACGCAGGATTTCGGCTTCACATTCGAACAGGTCGTAACCAACGAATTTGGATTCGCCTTCTTTCAGGACCACCCAGTCACCGGTTTCGATAGCAGCCGCATTACGGGCACGTTCTTTCTGTTTCTGCATTTCCGCATTGAACTCGTCGATATTCACTTCCATGCCGTTTTCACGCAGGATCAGTTCAGTCAGGTCCAACGGGAATCCGTATGTATCATATAATGTAAAGGCATCCACACCGCTGATAACGGTTTTTCCGGCAGCCTTTGTTTCTTCAATCTTCTTATCCAGCAGACGGATACCTGTTTCCAACGTGCGCAGGAACGATTCTTCTTCTTCCTTGATTACCTTTTCGATCAGCGTCTTCTGGGCAACCAGTTCGGGATAAGCATCGCCCATCGTCTCGATCAGGACAGGCAACAAGCTATACATAAAAGCTTCGCGGCGTCCAAGGAACGTATAACCATAACGAACGGCACGGCGAAGGATACGGCGGATTACGTAACCGGCTTTGGCATTCGACGGCAACTGTCCGTCTGTGATAGAGAACGCGATTGTACGGATATGGTCGGCAATAACGCGCATAGCCACATCCTGTTGTCTGTTGTCTCCGTATTTTGTTCCGGTCTTTTCGGCAATCACCTGAATGATCGGCTGGAAAACATCCGTATCGTAGTTGGAAGTCTTACCCTGCAATGACATACACAGGCGTTCGAATCCCATACCCGTATCGATCACCTTCGCAGGCAGCGGTTCCAACGAACCGTCGGCTTTGCGGTTGAACTGCATAAACACCAGGTTCCAGATCTCGATTACCTGCGGATGGTCTTTGTTTACCATCTCTGCACCGCTAGATACTGCACGTTCTTCGTCAGAGCGAAGGTCTATATGAATTTCCGAACAGGGACCGCAAGGACCGGTATCACCCATTTCCCAGAAGTTATCATGCTTGTTACCATTGATAATATGATCTTTCGGCAGGAACTGTTCCCAGTAACCGGCAGCTTCGTCGTCGCGCGACAAACCTTCGGCAGGGCTTCCTTCGAATACGGTTGCATACAAACGTTTCGGGTCCAGCTTCAGGACATCCACCAGATATTCCCATGCCCATCCGATGGCTTCTTTCTTGAAATAATCACCGAACGACCAGTTCCCCAGCATCTCGAACATCGTGTGGTGATAGGTATCGTGTCCTACCTCTTCC
>ERZ857882.1854-NODE-1854-length-23534-cov-3.759487_pt1 | contig 23534 bp, 14 predicted proteins | sample MGYA00519697_ERZ857882 | MGnify/ENA primary metagenome ERZ857882 (study PRJEB31778, sample SAMEA3449373) | human gut metagenome | biome: human gut; feature: human-associated habitat; material: faeces | place: United Kingdom | collected 2010/2012 ...
CCGGCTCCATGCCCTTTGCGCAGTGGCACTATCCGTTTGAAAACAAGGAGCAGTTTGAGCGCCGCTATCCCGCCAACTACATAAGCGAAGCCATCGACCAGACCCGCGGCTGGTTCTATACCCTGCTTGCAATATCCACCTGCCTGTTCGATGAGCCGAGCTACAAGAACTGCCTTGTGCTGGGCCTTGTTGCGGACAAGGACGGCATAAAGATGAGTAAGCACAAGGGCAACGTTGTTGACCCGTGGAGCGTGCTTGATAAGCAGGGCGCGGACGCCGTGCGCTGGTATTTCTACACAGGCTCCATGCCCTGGCTGCCCAGCCGCTTCAGCGCGGACGCCGTGAGCGAAGCGCAGCGCAAGTTCATGGGTACGCTGTGGAATACATATGCGTTCTATGTGCTCTATGCCGAAATAGACGGCTTCGACCCAACCAAGCACACCCTCAAGCGCGAGAACCTCACCCCCATGGATAAGTGGGTGCTCAGCCGCCTGAATACGCTGATAAAGACCGTTGACAGCAACCTTGACGGACTGCATATAACCGAAGCCGGCCGCGAACTGGCCCGCTTTACGGACGATCTTTCCAATTGGTACGTTCGCCGCTGCCGCGAGCGTTACTGGGGAAGCGGCATGACGGACGACAAGGAAGCCGCGTACATGACGCTTTACACCGTGCTTGCAACCATGAGCGCGCTGTGCGCACCGTTCACGCCGTTCATGAGCGAAAGCATATACCAGAACATAGTGCGCAGCGTTGATAAGACCGCGCCCGAGAGCATACACCTTTGCGACTTCCCCGTTGCGGATGAAAGCCTGATAGACGCGGAGCTTGAGCGCAGCATGGACGAGGTGCTGGAAATAGTTGTGCTGGGCCGCGCTGCCCGCGCCGCAGCGAACGTGAAAAACCGCCAGCCGCTTGCTCGCATGTTTGTGCAGGGCGGCACGCTCGATGCGCTGTATACTTCCATAATAGCGGACGAGTTGAACGTGAAGGCCGTTGAATTCGTAAACGATGCATCTTCCTTTATATCCTACCGCGTGAAGCCGCAGCTTAAGACCCTTGGGCCGCGCTACGGCAAGCTGCTGCCCAAGATAAACGCATATCTTGCGCAGGACGGCATAGGCGACAAGGTAGTTGCCGCGCATAAGGCCGGCAACAGCTATGATTTTGAGCTTGAAGGCACGGCCGTGTCCCTTGCGGAAGCGGATGTGCTGACCGAACCCATACAGAAGAGTGGCTTCGTAAGCCAGACGGAGAAGGAAACCGCCGTTGTGCTGGACACCAATTTGACCGACGAACTGGTGGACGAAGGCTTTGTGCGCGAACTTGTATCCAAGATACAGGTCATGCGCAAGGAGGCGGGCTTTGAGGTTACCGACCGCATAGCGCTGACCTATGCGTGCGTAGGCCGCGCCAAGGATGTGCTCAGCCGCTTCGGCGACGCCATTGCGCAGGATGTTCTGGCCGTGTCCGTAAGCGACGCCGCGCCCGCCGGCTACGTCAAGGAGTGGGACGTGAATGGTGAAAAGGTAACGCTGGGCGTAGAAAAGAAGTAAACCAAACAAAATGCCGCGCCGAAGGGCTTGCGTATTGACAATTCCCCTTCGGCACGGTATAATCAACTGTGCGTCCGGAAATATCCGCGCGCACATATCTCTCCGTAGCTCAGCAGGATAGAGCGTTCGCCTCCTAAGGTGTTACTTTATCGCTTGCCTTTTCAAAAAAGGCAAGTGGTAATACACATAAAATTTTATAATTGTCTCCGTAGCTCAGCAGGATAGAGCGCGAGCCTCCTAAGCCCGAGGCCCCCGGTTCGAATCCGGGCGGGGACGCCACAAACAACGCCGAAAGCCTTGATTTTACAAGGTTTTCGGCTTTATTTTTTGTGTGCCTGTGTTTTCGCATAGATGACGAATTAAGGCTGTTTTTTGCTCATGTTTTTCGTGTTCATATTACCATTACCCTCAATTAGCTTGCTAATATAATTAGCAGGAATTTTCGATTTTTGCTAATCAAAATCGCTTTCCTGCTAATCGCTCAAAAAATCGTGCTAAAAATCCTGCTAATTGAAAAGAGTGCTCATAACAGTTCGAACTTGTTTTACCCTGTACCTTTTTATCCCCTTTTTATTCTGTGTTAGGGTTTCCCTGCCACGCACATTTTTCAAAATGACCGGATTATTATATAATCAACGCAGGAGGTTACACTTATGAAAAACAAAAAGTATTACATCGCTCTCAATGACCGTGAATATGCAGAAATCATTTCTTCTCTTATAAACAAACGCAATTCGCTTATCCGGCTTGGCAAATATACCGATGGTGTTGATGAAGTCATTATGAAAGTAAGGAAAGCGAAAAATAGAAACTTTCAAATTCTCTATATATAAGGAAAATATCAAATCGAATAAGTAATTCAAGTTGCACCGTGTCGTTCAGTTACGATACGGTGTTTTCATTCAGCCACCTTTTCCTATTCAGGATCAGGTGGCTTTTTTTATTTTTTCAAAAAAATTTTTTATTTTGCCTTGCCGATTGATTTCTCCCAGTGGGAATTAGTGAAAGGGTTATTTCTTAACTCCGATTAGGAGCAACTCTTTCGCTGTTCCTTGACAACTGAATATATAGGCACATCGGACTTTAGTTCTGATGATGAGCCACCTTATCGGGTACGCCAAGACCTCTGAAACGGAGCGAGCGAGAATCCCCGGTAAAAGTGTCAGGCTGCACCTGATACGGCGATGACAGTCAGAATGATAATGATACTTCTCTACGGAGCTGGCGGAGAACCCGGCAGAGGTGAAATTCCTATGACACGGTTTCGCAAACTGTGACCGATGTGCTTCCCACACAAAGCAACAGCTTTACGCAGGGGGTGTTGAAAACAAATACTGCGTTGATACATAGCCGTCTGAACACAGTCGGCTATAAATCTATCGAAAGGAGGAAAGCCAATGCCAAACTGTAAAACCATTGCTATCTGCAATCAGAAGGGCGGCACAGGCAAAACGACCACAACGGTCAATTTAGGGATAGGGCTTGCGAAGCAAGGTAAAAAGGTACTCCTTGTAGATGCCGATCCGCAGGGCGACCTCACGACTTGCCTTGGATGGAAAGATAATGACAGTCTGCCGACTACCATTACCACTAAGTTATCCGAGATAATGCGTGAAGAAAACGGAAACCCGCATTTCGGTATTCTGCATCACGAGGAAAATGTTGACTTGCTTCCCGCAAACCTTGAACTGTCCGCAATGGAAATGATGCTTGTAACGACTATGAGCCGTGAAACTGTTTTGAGAACCTATCTGAATAAGGTAAAGAACGATTACGAATATATCCTGATCGACTGTATGCCTTCCCTCGGTATGGTAACTCTGAACGCTTTAGCGGCGGCAGACAGCGTAATCATTCCCGTTCAGGCTCAGTATCTTCCCGCAAAAGGAATGACACAACTTATGCAGACCATCGGGAAGGTCAAACAGCATATCAATCCGAGCCTGAAGATTGACGGTATCTTACTGAATATTGTAGATAACCGAACAAACCTTGCTAAAAGCACGGCGGACGCACTGCGGAAAAACTACGGAAACGTGATAAAGATATATCACTCAGCCATTCCTATGGCAGTAAAAGCCGCAGAGGTAGCATCGAAAGGTGTCAGCATATATAAGTATGAACCGAACAGTCCTGCGGCGAAGGCTTACGCTGAATTGACAAAGGAGGTGTTAGCCGATGGCAGGAAGAAAGAGCGACTTCACTCTGCCGACGCTCGATGACCTGTTCTCAACACAGGAAATGAGAGACGATGCGAAACTCGCAAAAATCCGGGATATTCCCTTAGAGCTGATTGACGATTTTCCCGACCACCCTTTTAAGGTGCGTGACGATGAAGATATGATGCAGCTCGTTGAGAGCATCAAGGAGCGTGGGGTTATCACCCCGGCAACCGTCCGTCAAAAAGAGGACGGCAGATATGAGCTTATTTCCGGTCACAGGAGAAAACGAGCGTGTGAGCTTGCAGGCTTTGAAACGCTCAGATGTGAAGTTGTTGACCTAACGAGAGATGAAGCAACCATCTTAATGGTGGAAAGCAATTTTCAAAGGTCGCAGATACTTCCCTCGGAAAAAGCCTTCGCATATAAAATGCGAAATGAAGCAATAAAGAGACAGGGAGAGCGTACAGATTTAACTTCATCCCCACTGGGGATAAAGTTAAATGGAAAGCAAAGTCTTGATGTAATAAGCGAAGAATGTGGCGATAGCAGAAATCAAATCCACCGATATATTCGCTTGACCAATCTTGTCCCCGAACTGCTTGACCTTGTGGACGAGGGCAGAATGAAAATGCGACCTGCCGTTGAGATTTCTTTTCTTGACGAGGACTGCCAGCGTGATTTGGTAGACGAAATCGACCTGAACGACTGCACTCCGTCCCACGACCAAACAATCCGTATGCGAAAGATGTTTGAAGAAAAGAAGCTCACACCCGAAGCCATACAAGCCATTATGTCGGAGCAGAAACCCAATCAGCGTGAGAGAATTGTGCTGAGTGGGGATAAGGTACGACAGTATATCCCGAAGAATATTCCCCTTAACCAAACGGAGGATTATGTCTGCAAGGCTTTGGAGCATTATGCGGGTTATTTGAGAAAACGGGCAGAGCGTGACGCAAGGTAGCAGGAGTAACATTTTCCGTTTCCCCTTCCTCACACTCTAACCCCTAAGTACAAGCTAACCTACCGAAGAAAGATATATAACTATCTCTCAATATATATCTATCTCCATAACTTAAAGCTATCTCAAACAATTCGCATCATTTCCACTTGAAGGAGGTGGTTGCTAAAATGAAAGATTAGCCTATTCGCACCTTTGTCAAATTGCAGAGAACTTTCTACAATGAAGGCGAAAGGAGCGAATCGCAATGAAAAACAAAATCTTATGCTTTGGCTTGGTTCTCATTATCCTTGCCTCAATGTGCGGATGTAATGCAGAAAAAGCCGATGTTTTGCAAAGCTCGGATATAGCCGACTGTTCTTCTTCGGTGAGTAACACGGAAACTTCCGATGAAACGGATACGACCGTAGAAATTGAACCTGAAAAAGCAACAGAAACGGCGAAAACATCTTTTGAGCCGACATCGGAAAGTAACGAGCCTGAAACTGCTCCGACAGAGAGCAAGAAACCAGTTGAAGCCGACAAAACGGATATTCCAGCCGCACCAAAGGCAGAAACAGAAACACCAAAGCCCGAAGCACCCAAACCGACCGTAAGCGAGGAAACAAAAGAGCCGGAAAAGCCTGTCCAACCGGAAAAAGAACCTCCGGCAGAACAGCCTACGGAAGAAATAAAGCCAAAAACAGCTTACGACTACGAGTTTGACATTGAAGCAATCCGAAGCGACCTCATTTCTCTCGGCTGCTCTATGGGACTTACCCATATTACAACCGATGATGGAATGAAGATTACACCGGACAATGCTTCGTGGGCAACGCCTGTTACGGCTTCCGAGTCGTTTCAGGGAGAACGCCTGAAAAGAAAACTCACGGACTATGTGCAGTCGATGCCGGATATTATCACCGCTTACGGCGGCGCACCAATCGAATATTTCACGATATATATTGAACCGCTTGGAAGCGGCAGCTACCGGATATATTTCCTGTACTGAGTTCGTGAGAACCTACCCTCTGCCCGAAAAGACAGAGGGCTTTTTTATACCCAAATTAAGAAAGGACGGTTAAACCGAAATGAAAAATTTTGCAAAATCCAAAGGAAAGCGCATAACTGCCGTACTTCTGTGTGCTGTTATGTGCATTATGTCCCTTCAGCTTTCCGCCTTCGCCTTTACAGCAGAGGAAGGAAAGACGGTAAACGCATATTACGGTGATAAGTATGTGAGTGCAGACGGAGAAATGTATTATTCTCCCTCAACCTATCAGTATATCGCCTATGATGCAAACGGCAATGAAAGTCTGCACACTCAAAGTGCAGGCAATTCGAGAACCAAGCTGATGATTAAGGACGGCAGCGGTTCCCGACAGATTATGTGTATCGAGTCCGGTATTCCATATAACGCCGGAGGAACTTATGACAGCAAAAGCGGAACAAACAGCTCATATTTTCAGAACCTGCCGACAACGGCACAGTACGGAATTATGCTGACCTCTGTGTACGGCTGGCGTCCGGGTAAAACGGCTCCGATCAGCGGAACAAACGAGGACGATTTCTCTATGGCGACACAGATTATTCTTTGGGAGTATCAGCAGCAGCTTCGTACCTCTCCGACTACTCTCAAAGCAAACAGCTACGGTGTTCCTGCCGACACTTACTTCAAGGGTATCAAAGGCAGACCTGCCGAGAAGTGCTACAACTGGCTTCTTACGCAGATGCAGAACCACGCAACCATTCCGAGCTTTGCTTCCAATAAGAGCAGCTCTGCAACCACCTATACGCTGAAATACAATCAGGCGGCAGATAATTACAGTCTTACGCTGACCGATACGAATAATACGCTGTCGGATATTAAGTTCAGCGCAAGCGGTATTACCGTTTCAAGAAACGGCAACAAATACACCTTTACTTCAAACAAGATGATTGAAACAGCCGTTGGTGTTACGGCGCAAAAGAATGTACCCGGTATTGACGGCAACTTCCTCGTTTGGGGATACCCCGGAAAGCAGACAATGATGTCGGGTGCGGAAGATCCGGTCGTATTCTATCTCAAAATCAAGACGGAAACCACCGGATTCGGTCATATTGTGAAGCACTCCGAGGACGGAAAGGTGGCAAACATTAAGTTCAACATTGCCGGAAACGGCGTTAATCAGACCGTCACCACGAAGGCGGACGGCACTGTGGATATCGAACTTATGCCCGGCGTTTATACCGTTACGGAGCTGACCGAGGACAAGTATGAGCCGCAGAATGTGCAGAGGGTTACGATTGTATCGGGAAATACCTCAACGGTCACTTTCAGCAATACGCTCAAGCGTGGCGACCTTCAGGTAATCAAATCCTCCGAGGATAATCTTGTGGAGGGTGTTACCTTCCACCTTTACGGCACATCTCTTTCCGGTATTTCCGTTGATGAGTATGCTGTGACAGATAAGAACGGTGTTGCTACCTTTAAGGATGTCCTGATTTCAGGCACAATGCCCTACACCATCGAGGAAGTGGATACGGCTATCCGTTATGTCGTGCCTGCAAATCAGACCGCACCTGTGAAGTGGAAAGAGGTTACTACCCGCAATTTCACAAACATTCTCAAAAAGTTTACCGTGACCGTGACAAAGAGCGACCGTGAGGAAGGCACAGCACAGGGCGATGCTTCTCTTGCCGGAGCTGTTTACGGTATCTATAAGGGCAAAACCCTTGTGGACAAGTATGTTACGGATAAGAACGGGCAGTTCGCCACGAAGGAATATGTCTGTGATAATGACTGGTCAATCCGTGAAATCACTCCGTCCGAGGGCTATCTGCTTGACACCGCAATCCATAAGGTCGGTGCTGAACCGCAGCTTTATACCGTGGAACACAATCAGACTGCTAACGATGTAAACGAGCAGGTTATCAAGGGCAATATCGCCATCATCAAGCATACCGACGATGGAGAAACCAAGATTGAAACGCCGGAAAGCGGTGCAACCTTTGAAATCTACCTCAAGTCCGCAGGAAGCTATACCGCTTCCGAAGAAGATGAGCGAGATATTATCGTCTGCGACGAAAACGGCTTCGGACAGACAAAGGATATGCCTTACGGCGTATATACCGTTCATCAGACTTCCGGCTGGGAAGGCCGTGAACTGATGAAGGACTTTGATGTGTTTATTGCTCAAAACGCACAGACCTACCGTTACCTTATCAACAATGCAAACTTTGAAAGCTATATCAAGGTGGTCAAGGTGGACGCAGAAAGCGGCAAGACCATTCCTTATGCCGGAGCAGGCTTTCAGATTTACGATCCGACAGGAAATCTTGTTACGATGTCCTTTACCTACCCGACTCCGACAACAATCGACACCTTTTACACCGACGCAAACGGCTGTCTTGTGACGCCGGAGAAGCTCGAATACGGCAAGGGATATTCTCTTGTGGAGGTTCAGGCTCCCTACGGATATGTTCTCGACAGCACTCCTGTGTACTTCGATGTAACGCAGGATAACGCTACCGAAGAAAGCGGGGTTACAGTGATAAAAGTGGATAAGCCGAATATGGCACAGAAAGGCACAATCACCGTAGAGAAAACCGGCGAAGTGTTCTACGGAGTAAGCGTAAGCGGCTCGGAGGATGCCGAGGTTATTTATCAGCCGATTTATGAAATCGCCGGACTTTCGGGCGCAGTTTATGAAATCCGTGCAGCCGAGGATATTATTACTCCTGACGGAACAGTACGCTTCACAAAGGGCGAGATTGTGGATACCGTTACAACGGGAAAAGACGGACTTGCCAAGAGCCGTGAACTCTATCTCGGCAAATATGAAGTCAAAGAAATCAAAGCACCTTACGGTATGGTGTTGAATGATGAAATTCATACCGCAGAGCTTGTGTATGCCGGACAGAATGTTTCCGTGACGGAAACTGCCACCTCTTTCGTGAATGAAAGACAGAAGGTTGAAATCAGCTTGAAGAAAACGCTTGAAACAAACAACCTTTTCGGTATCGGACAGAACGGTGAACTGAAAAACATCAGCTTCGGTCTGTTTGCAGCAGAGGAGCTTGTATCTGCAAGCGGTACTTCTATCCCTGCTGACGGTTTAATTGAGATCGTTACCCTTGATGAAAGCGGAAATGGTACGGTTAAAACCGACTTGCCTATGGGCGGCTACTATGTAAAAGAGCTTGCCGCCGATGAGCATTATATCCTTCCGGATACCAAGTACCCCGTAACCTTTGAGTATGCGGGACAGGAAAACGCAAAGGTTCAGCTTGCGGTCAATGACGGCGAAGCAATCGAAAACCACCTTATCTACGGCTCTGTTTCCGGCAGGAAGGTCGATGAAAACGGCGAACCTCTCGGCGGTGCGCTGATCGGACTCTTTAAGTCCAACGATACCGAATTTACAAAGGAAAACGCATTGATGATTGTCACTTCAAAAGAAGATGGCAGTTTTTCTTTTGAGCAGATTCCCTTCGGTATTTGGTATGTAAGAGAAATCGAGCAGCCGACAGGCTTTGTCCTGAATGAAACCGTATATGAAGTGAACATTGCCGAAAATGAACAGGTTGTCGAAATCGAAATCGTAAACGAGTTTGTTCGTGGCAATATCACGCTTACCAAAGTGGACGCAGACTTCCCCGACAACAAGTTGACCGGAGCGACCTTTGAAGTATATCAGGACAACAACACTGACGGAAAGCCGGATGACGGTGATACGCTGATCGGCACTCTTACCGAAAGCGAAGCAGGAATTTATGAGATGAAAGACCTGCTTTACGGTCACTATCTCATAAAGGAAACCAAAGCGCCGGAGGGCTTCCTGCTTGATACAGGCATTTATCCCGTATTCATTGAAACGGACGGTATGACCTATTCCGTGGAGAACAAGGCGGGCGTCGGCTTTATCAACGAAGCGATGAAAGGCAAACTGAAAATCGTCAAGACATCTTCTGACGGTAATGTCGAAGGCTTCTCTTTCCGTATTACCGGAGCAAACGGCTATGAGGTTACTCTCAAAACCGACGAGAACGGCGAAATCTATATTGAGGAACTTCGCATCGGTGAATACACCGTGTCTGAGGTGGCCGATGAGGTGTCTGCACCGTATTCACGACCTGCCGATAAAAAGGCAAATGTTATGACCGACTCCACCACGATTGTGGAAATGCACAATGTTGTCATCGACACTCCGAAAACCGGAGATAACAGCAAGCTCGGCTTGTGGCTTGCTCTGCTCGGTGCTTCCGCTGCCGGTATCGGCGTGACAGTCTATGCAGGTGTTAGAAAAAAGAAAAAGGAGGATACTGAATAATGGAGCCGAAAACAATTATCGCAATCGTTTTGGTCGCCTTTATCATTGGCGGCTTTATCTTTCTTCAGGTAAAAAACAGAAAGAAGAAATAACCTACGGGGGCGGATGAAATACTCCGTCCCCTTATTCTTTTTAAGGAGGAGCCTATGAAAACAATGAAAACAGTTGAAAGCCGGGTTCTGCAAATTCTTCGGGACTGTCCCGAAACGAGAAATGAGGATATGCTGCTTTTCTACCGTTACTACAACCGCTTTGCCGACTATCTTCGTGCAGGCGAACTTCCGCTTGAAGATTTGGCATATAACTACAAGGCATACGGACTTCCGTGCTTTGAGTCTATCCGCAGAGCAAGGCAGCGTGTTCAGTCCCTGTTTCCTGAGCTTTCCCGCAACAGTGTCAACGAACAGGATGGTTCTGTTGTAATCGTAATCAACATTAACGGAGGGTAAGGCAATGGGTAAGGAAAAACGAATGATCGGAGATTATACGGTACTTAGCTCGGTCAATGTAGGAGAAAAGGAAATCATCATTGCTTCCAATGAGCAAAGCACGGACGGCGAGAAATTTTTGTGCGGCTTTGTGGAGCGAAACGACCTTTTTGAACTGTGCAAGGAATGTGTGGTAAGCGATGACTATATTGATATTGCCCACATTTTCGGGAGCCGTGTTGCCAATGAAGCGGAGCTGTTCAAAGAGCAGGTCAAAAAGCTGGATATTTCAATCACTCTGATAACGGAAGCCGACTGTATTCCCGACCATTATTCAAAAGACATCAACGGCAAGGTTATTGCCATTGATCCGAAGGTATTAAAGCCTGAATTTCAGAGAGCCGACAGACAGCTCTACTTGGTTACAGGCGGTTTCGGTGCTTCGGCAAACAGTCGTGGAAGCGCTGTGTTCTGCACCAATCTTCATACCGGGAAAAACACCCGATATGAAAGAATGGATGTTATGGGCGAAGTAAAGCCCGAATGTATGCCGGACTGGGCAAAAGAAAAAATTGCCGCTATGAACCGAAGCCATAAAAACAAAGACAGAGAACGATAAGGAGGTACAGACCTATGAAAGATACAATTACCCTTCAGCAGAAGGTCAAAGTCTTAAACAAGCTCTTTGATGCGAAATGCAGAACCGAAAAGGACTTGCAGGGACTATCTATGGAAAGCATTTTGAAAATCCCGAACATCACCATTCAGGATATGACGGTGATTATGGAGCTTCAGAAAGCAACCAAATCGGGAAAGCTGTTCTCCTACTTAGGCGGTGGTACAGATGAGCAGCAAGCAGAATGACCGTCATATTATCTGGAGCGATATTCACCTTGATTTTGAGGACTGGCGAGCAGACCTTGAAGAACAGTACCCCGACCTGTCCGAAGATGAACTGATACAGAAAATGTACGAAATAAATTCCGACTATCTCGGTGACGAGCGTATGAACCTGAATGTTCAGCTCTCACAACCCATCTTGGTTGTGGCGGACATCGGGCGTTGGGACGGTCGTTATGACGGGTATGCGGAAATCAAGACAGGCAATATCAAAGACTGTTTGTATTCCGAAATGGATATGTGCGAGTGGTATGTGGACAAGTACGGAGATCTCCGTGCCGACGCCGTTCATCACGACGGGACAAATCACTACCTATACCGTGTGTATAAAGACACCGCAACAGACAGTCAGATTGAAAATCTCAAAGCAAAGATTTACGATGGCAAGGCAACACGAGCCGATATAACGAGAGTGACAAGGCGGCTCGGTGATGAAATTGCCGCCGTTTACGGGTTCGATATTCCCCGGCAAAAGAAGAATATCGAGAGAGCGAGGTGAAAATATGGATTACCGAATTATGAACCCTGCCGAAAGAAAATATACCTTCCGTCAAAGCCAGCAGATTTCTATGCAGACGGGACTTATCGGGTATTTGAGAGCAGATTTCGGCAGTACGGGAAAAGAGTTTTATTCCACTTGGAACGATTTCAGAAAGGACTTAAAGACTGACGATTTCAAAAAGGAATTTGACTTGGTGATAAACTCCTACCGTTTCGGAGACGGCGAGTTTTTAAGCGGCAGAAGCACTATGTCAAAATTCTGCTATGAACATCCCGAAAGCAGCTACGAGGATGACCGTAATCATTACGGCGTCCGTGTTGATACCGAACAGTATTCATATTTAATGCGGTTAAATCCCAACCGTGGAGAGTACAATCTGTACTGCTATTGCTATCAGCGGGAGTGGCTTGACAATCATCTGCAAAAAGCCGAAAAAGGTATCCGCTTTATTGATCCGCACTACAAAGAGCAGTTCACTATCCCTGACGGAGATAAAATCCGCATAACTTTAAGCAGCGGTGAGCATTACGACAGAGAGTGCAGATATATCGATGATTACCACCTTGAGGTGGGCGACAATCTCTATCATATCTGTGAGTTTGCCGAGCGAATGGAGCAAAACGGAAATACCGTTATTCCACTTCGTTCCTCTCTGCCGGAGCAATGCTATGTGTACTTGCCGACAAGCAATGAAATCGGCATTATCAAAAAAGGCGAAACCGGATATTACAAAACAGACCTGACAGACGGCGTTCCCGGTGAAATGAAAGATCTTGCCGACTCTATGAACCGTAAGCTTGGTGTTACAAAGGGGCAAGCCGAAGCAATGAAGGCAGGCTCTATGTTTGGGTGGAAAGTTCCTGCCGCCGATCCGAAAAACTATGATGAAAACGGAAAACCCATAAAGCCAAAACGGAACAAAGATTATGAAAGATAAGGAGGTGTTTCCCGATGGCTCGTAAATATGACCTTATTTCCGAACTGTACGACCGTACCTGCAAGACGGTGGTATCCTCTCCGCAGAATTGGGAAGCCTTTTTGACTTCTGCCTGCCGAAACTATAAGCTGCGCTTCGATGAACAGCTTTTGGTGTTCGCACAGCGACCGGACGCTACCGCAGTTCTTGAAATTGAGCGTTGGAACGGCACTTTCGGTCGATGGGTTAATCGAGGTGCAACCGGTATTGCGGTCTTTGACGATGCAAGCAGAAGCCGCCAGCGTCTTATCCATTACTTTGACATTTCCGATACCCATCCGAGCAAGTATTCCCGCCCCGTTCCTATTTGGGAAATGAAGCCGGAATATGAGCAGGAAATCACAGAAACCCTTGAAAGTACCTTCGGAACGCTGAATAACAGCCAAAGCCTTGCGGACGCAGTTATGAGTGCGGCACAAAACGCCGCCGAGGATAATCTTCCCGATTATACCCGTGATTTGCTATACTCTGTAAACGACAGTTTCTTGGAGGAACTGGACGAGGGCAATATTTCCTCCATATACAGAAAAGTCGTTACCAACAGCGTGGCGTATATGATGATGGAACGGCTCGGCATTGATACAGAGGAATATTTCGAGCGTGAAGATTTTGAGGATATTATCAATTTTAATACGCCCGGTACGCTTAATGCCCTGGGCTTTGCCACCAGCGATATTGCCGAAATGGGACTTACCGAGATTGCAAAAACAGTGATGTCCCTTGAAAGGCAAAATCGCATAATTGCGGAAAACAGAAAGTCTGATTACAATATAGGCAGAAATCAAAACACAGAAAGGAGTCCACAAAATGAACGAGCTGACATACACGATGCAGGGCGATTACAGACTGCCCAATTTGGAACTGCCGGAACAGCCGGAAGCGCCGATGGGACGGTACTCACGAATGAGAGCGAAGTACCTGAAAGAGAACCGCAAGGTGCTGTACTACAATCTCCTGACGAGCTGCAAGCTGAGCGAGCATCTGACGCAGATCGAACAGACGGCGACCGAAATGGAGGAACGCCTGACGAAAGAGATGGCGGCGAAGGAGGGCTTGACCGAGAGCCTGAAAGCGACGGATATGATGAGCTGGGTTCGGAAGATGAACAACCTGAAGAGCCGAGTTCAGGAAATCGTGATGAAGGAAGTAATCTTCGCTTAGAGTATTACGACCGAAGCAACGAGGACAAGAGCCTTCCGTTCTTCGGTCACGATGATACTATCCGTGAAATCCTTGCAACCACACCCCACCTGAAAGCCACCAAAGACGAAATCCGTGCATTTTACGAAAGTGTAGCCGACGAGGACAAGCGCACCGAGTATATCAAGGGCATTTTCAATAATGATTATACCGAAGTGATACTGGGTGACGGCAGACGAGTCGGCTACAAGACTTATCAGAATGTGCTTCAGCTTTGGGAAGGTAGTTATCTTAGCCGTACAAAGCAGAGCTTTTACGACTGGGGTGTGATAGCCAAACATTTTGAAGCAATGCGACTTCTCGGAGAGCTTCAGGACACAATGAAACCCCTGCCCTCTATGGACGGGCAGATGAGCTTAATGCTCAATTACGAAGCAGAGGTAACGAAACCCTCTGCTTTTTCTTTTTCTCAGGAGATCATCGACGCTGTTCTCACCCGTGGAAGCGGCGTGTCGGAGGGAAAGTTCCGCATTTATGAGCAGTTCCAAAAGAGCCTTTCAAAGAAAGAAAATGTGGATTTCCTGAAAAATGAATACGGTTGGGGCGGTTCTTACCCCGTTATCACCGGAACGGGCATTGATGAACTGCACGACGGCAAAGGCATCAAAATCTCGAAGAATGTAAACGGTGAAAAAGTCAAAGTGCTTCTGAATTGGAATCAGGTTGAAAAGCGCATTTCTGAGCTTATTAAAATGGATAGATACCTGAACCCGAAAGAAAGGGAACGCTACCCTGAGTGGCTTGAGCAACACGAAATACGCAGAGCCGAAGCCGCAGAGGAACGCAGAAAGCGAGAAATCCTTTCTACTGCACCACCCGAAAAGAAAGAGCCTGAACCGAGCAACGAAAGATATGAATATCATCTTGGTAACACCGTATATATCGGTGCAAACGAGTATGAAATTCTGTCCTTTGACAATGACCGGGTAATGCTCTATGATACGCAGTTCCCGTTGTTCAATAAGGAAATGACAAGAGCCGAGTTCGACCAAAAGGTTCAGGAAAACCCGATGAACGACCACCTGAAAGTAAAGGTTTTACCAGCCGAAGAAATCACGGACAACACAAAGGTGAGAATATCTTTGGATAGCGGAAACGACCTTGTTCATTGGATATATTTCAATCCCGACGCAAATGCCGGTGGTCAGTATGTCTCAGGTGACTTGAGCTTCACTGTTTTTGAAGAACTCATCGAGCAGTATGATATTGCGAATCATCCCGAAAACACGGAGAGGTTTGTTGCCGACCTTGAAGAAATGTCGGATCAGTTTTTGGCTGACATCAACACGCCTTTCTTTATGGAAGCGGAAAACGACTATGAGATGGACTGCGACTATACCGAGTTCACACCCGAAAACATTCTCAAAATCCACAAGGATATTCAGCAATTTGAAGCGGAACATCAAGCAGAACTTAACAGAATGGCTGGGCAGAATGAGCCGAACGCATTGCCGGTTTATGACCGTGTAAGAGAACCGTATAGAAGTTATCTTGCGGTGAAAGCCGAAAATCCCGACAGCCTTGTTTTGTATCAGGTTGGGGATTTTTATGAAGCCTATGGCGAGGACGCACAAAAGGTTGCTGAAGCTCTTGACCTTGTGATGACCTCCCGTGCGATAAGCGACAGCGAGAGAGTTCCTATGGTGGGCTTCCCGCAGCACACCCTCGAAACCTATATGAATATGCTGACCGACAGAGGTTTTGACCTTGCGGTTTCAACCGTTGACGGCAGCGAGCGCAAGGTTCTTTCCATTGTTTCTACGAACAAGGAAGCCCCGGTACAGTCAAAGCCTATCGGCAGAATTGATTATCTTCATACGGACGGGCGTGTTCGTGAGAGTATCGAATACACAAGTCCCTATCAGCTTGAAAAGGACATTAAGGAAGAAAATTACTACGGCGTTCCGATGAAAATTGTTCTGTATAAGGACAGGGACGGAACGACTATTCAGCACGACTTTATCTCTCAGCTTGATCCGCCGCCGCAGGGCGTTGAGATTATCGACAGTCCGTACTTGAAATCTTCCCTTGATATTGCTAAGGAGATTATTGACGAATACTGTCGAGAAGAATTTGAGCGTGACGAAGGTGCGGACTACTCTAACCTTTCCGAAGTCAATGTGGCATACACAACCACCGAAGATGATAAGCACGAAATACAGGCGAATGTCAATCTTGTAGACTTCAAGATTGAAACCCTTGTTGACGGTACGGTTATCCGCACCGAACAGTACGACAGTCTTGAGGATATGACCGAGCGAGGTCTGAAGAACCTTTCCTTTAATGACCTTGTGTATCTGTCCGAAGAAGAACTTGAGCGTGTTGAAAAGGCTTCTACCCCCGTTGTTCCTGCTTGGGAGCAGCCAAAGAAAAGCAAGGTGCAATCCTTTGACCTGCACCCTGAAATCCCAATGTCCGAGCGACACAACTTTGACCTTGCCAATAACGAGATTGAAGAAGTCAATAAAAAAGAGCGTTTCCACCGCAACTATGCGGCGATTACGGTCTTAAAAAGATGTCAGGAGGAAAACCGCTTTGCCACACCTGACGAGCAGAAAATCTTGTCGAGATATGTCGGCTGGGGCGGTATCCCCGAAGCGTTTGATGAACGTGCGGGAGCTTGGCATACCGAGTATGCGATGCTCAAAAATATCCTGACACCTGAAGAATACGACTCTGCAAGAGAAAGCACATTGACTGCCTTTTACACTCCGCCTACGGTTATTAAAGCCGTATATAAGGCTATGGAGCAGTTAGGTTTTCGTGAGGGCAATATCTTGGAGCCTTCCTGCGGTATCGGTCATTTTATCGGTATGCTGCCCGACTCAATGAGCGAGAGTAAAATCTATGGCGTTGAGCTTGACACCGTTTCGGCGGGTATCGCACAGCAACTCTATCAAAAGACCTCTATTGCCGCACAAGGCTTTGAGGAAGCAAATCTCCCCGACAGCTTCTTTGACGCCGTTGTGGGAAATGTGCCTTTCGGGGATTTCAAAGTTCCCGACAAGAGATATGACAAGCACAAGTTCCTGATCCACGACTACTTTTTCGCAAAGTCCCTCGACAAATTGCGACCGGGCGGCGTTATGGCGCTTATCACGAGCAAAGGAACGATGGACAAGGAAAATCCCGCAGTCCGAAAGTATATCGCACAGAGAGCCGACCTGCTGGGCGCTATCCGTCTGCCGAATAACACATTCAAGGGTAATGCCGGAACGGAAGTTGTTTCGGACATTCTCATTCTGCAAAAGCGTGACCGCATTGTAGATATTGAGCCTGACTGGGTGCATCTCGGCACAGACGAAAACGGCATTACGATGAACAGTTACTTTGTAGAGCATCCCGAAATGATACTCGGTGAGATGAAAATGGTATCGGGGCGTTTCGGTCCCGAACCCTCCTGTGTACCGTATGAGGGCGCTGACCTTGCAGAACAGCTCAGTGAAGCCGTTGCAAACATTCACGGTGAGATTACGGCTTATGAAGTGGAAGATGAACTCACCGAAGAAGATAATTCCATCCCCGCCGATCCGACCGTTAAAAACTTTTCCTATACGCTTGTGGACGGCAAAATCTATTTCCGTGAAAACAGCCGAATGGCTCCCGTTGATGTTTCTGCCACCGCAGAAAACCGCATTAAGGGTATGATTGCGATCCGTGACTGCGTCAGAAACCTGATTGAGTTGCAGACCGAAGATTATCCCGACTCGGCAATCAAGGAGGAACAGGCAAAGCTAAACAGCCTCTATGATACCTTTATGGCGAAGTACGGTCTTATAAACAGCCGTGCCAATTCTTCTGCTTTCTCACAGGACAGCTCCTTCTCTTTGCTCTCGGCTCTTGAAGTCTTGGGCGATGACGGGCAGCTTGAAAAGAAAGCGGATATGTTCTATAAGAGGACAATTAAGCCCCATACCCCTGTTACCTCGGTAGATACTTCGAGCGAAGCGCTTGCCGTATCTATGGGCGAAAAAGCCTGTATTGATATGGAATATATGTGTCAGCTTTCAGGCAAAACCGAGGAAGAAATCTTTGCCGACCTTAAAGGTGTTATCTTCTTAAACCCGATGTACGGGTACGGGAACAGCACCGAAGCAAAGTACCTTATGGCTGACGAATATCTCTCCGGCAATGTCCGTGAGAAGCTTGCCTGGGCAAAGAAATCGGCACAGCTTTCACCTGAAGAATACAGTATCAATGTGGAAGCGCTCCAAAAGGTGCAGCCGAAAGACCTGACGGCAAGTGAGATTTCTGTCCGACTCGGTGCGACTTGGCTTCCGCCTGAGATTGTAGAGCAGTTTGTGTTTGAGTTCTTGGGAACGCCGAGATATGCACAGTGGAACATCAAAATCCATTTTTCCGAGTACACGGGAGAATGGAATATCGAGGGCAAATCCTACGACCGAGGAAATGTCAAAGCGTACAGCACCTACGGCACAAGCCGTATCAATGCGTACAAGATTATCGAGGAAACGCTGAACCTGAAGGATGTGCGTATCTTCGATTATGAGGAAGATGCAGACGGCAAAAAGAAAGCAATCCTGAATAAAAAGGAAACTGCTATCGCTCAGGCAAAGCAGGAGCTTATCAAGCAGGGCTTTCAGGACTGGATATGGTCTGATCCTGAGCGCAGAGAAAGACTTTGCAAGCTCTACAACGAAAAGTTCAACAGTATTCGTCCCCGTGAGTACGACGGAAGCCATATTACCTTTAACGGTATGAACCCCGAAATTGAACTTCGGGAACACCAAAGAAATGCGGTGGCGCATATCCTTTACGGCGGCAATACGCTCCTTGCACACGCCGTCGGCGCAGGCAAAACCTTTGAAATGACGGCGGCTGCTATGGAGTCGAAACGGCTCGGATTATGCAGTAAATCGCTGTTCGTAGTCCCGAATCACCTCACCGAGCAATGGGCGTCGGAGTTCTTGCAGCTCTATCCGTCCGCTAATATTTTGGTGGCTACGAAAAAGGATTTTGAAACCAAAAACCGTAAAAGGTTCTGCGGTCGAATTGCTACCGGGGACTACGACGCTATCATCATCGGGCATTCTCAGTTTGAGAAAATCCCGATGAGCATTGAACGTCAGAGAGCCATCCTTGAACAGCAGCTTGAAGAAGTCACCAACGGCATTGCAGACCTGAAAAGAAACCGAGGAGATAACTTCTCGGTCAAGCAGTTGGAGCGCACGAAAAAATCCGTTAAGCAAAAGCTCGACAAACTCAACGACCAGTCCAAAAAGGACGATGTTGTGACCTTTGAGGAACTCGGTGTGGACAGGCTTTTTATTGATGAGAGCCACTACTACAAGAACCTTTTCCTCTATACCAAAATGAGGAATGTCGGTGGTATCGCACAGACCGAAGCTCAGAAATCCAGCGACCTTTTTATGAAGTGCCGCTACCTTGACGAGATTACGGGAGGTCGTGGTACGGTGTTTGCAACCGGAACGCCGATCTCCAATTCTATGGTGGAGCTTTACACAATTCAGAGATATTTGCAGTACAATACGCTCGTGAAAAACAATCTGCAACACTTTGATGCGTGGGCATCCACCTTTGGCGAAACCGTTACGGCGGTGGAGCTGACACCCGAAGGAACAGGCTACCGAGCAAAGACAAGGTTTGCAAGGTTCTATAACCTGCCTGAACTGATGGCGATGTTCAAAGAGGTTGCGGACATAAAAACCGCAGATATGCTTGACTTGCCTGTGCCGAAAGCAGTCTATCACAATATCTCGGTTAAGCCGTCTGAAATCCAAAAGCAGATGGTAGCCGAGCTTGCAGAGCGAGCAGAAAAAGTACGCAACGGTATGGTGGACGCAAGCGTAGATAATATGCTGAAAATCACCAACGACGGCAGAAAGCTGGCTCTTGACCAACGGCTTATCAACCCAATGCTCCCCGACTTTGAGGGCAGTAAGCTGAACGCTTGTGTGGACGCAATGTTTGAAACTTGGGAAAAAGGAAAGGAAAAACGGCTGACGCAGTTATTCTTCTGTGACCTTTCCACCCCGAAGAATGACGGAAACTTCTCCGTGTATGAAGATATTCGTAAGAAGCTCATAGAGCGTGGAGTACCCGCCGAGGAAATCAAATTTATACACGAAGCCGACACCGAAACAAAGAAACTTGAACTCTTTAAGAAGGTTCGCAAAGGTGATGTCCGTATCCTTATGGGCAGCACTCAGAAGATGGGTGCAGGTACTAATGTGCAGAATAAACTTGCCGCATCCAGCGACCTTGACTGCCCTTGGCGACCTTCCGATTTGGAACAGCGACTCGGCAGAAGTATCCGTCAGGGCAACGAAAACCTTGAGGTTGATATTTACCGCTTCGTGACCGAGGAAACCTTTGACGCTTACCTCTACCAGCTTGTGGAGGGAAAGCAGAAGTTCGCTTCGCAGATTATGACGAGCAAATCGCCCGTCCGTTCCTGCGAAGATATTGACGAAACCGCACTGTCCTATGCTGAAATCAAAATGCTTGCGACGGGCAATCCGCATATCAAAGAGAAAATGGACTTGGATATTCAGGTTCAGAAATTGCGTCTGCTTAAATCCAATTTCCTCTCTGAAAAATATGCTCTTGAAGATAAGATCATCAAGTTCTATCCGCAGGAAATCGCAAGACGGACTTATACGATAGAAGGCTTGAAATCCGATATAGAGAGAGCAAAACAGCACCCAAAACCGCTTGACGATAGCTTTATCGGAATGACGGTCAAGGGTGTTTTTTATTCCGAGAAATCGGACGCCGGCAATGCAATTCTTGATGCGTGTCAGGCTATGATGAGTCCCGATTCGGTTCCTATCGGAGAGTACCGTGGTTTTCAAACAGAGCTGTCCTTTGACACCTTTGAAAAGGAATACAAGGTCAAGCTCAAGGGCGAACTCGGTTATTCCGTGTCGCTCGGTACCGACACCTTCGGTAATATTACCCGTTTGGATAACGCTCTTGAGGGACTTCCGAAGCGTTTGGAAATAAACGAACAGGAGCTTGAAAATGTTAAAACGCAGTTTGAAACGGCAAAGGTCGATGTGGAAAAACCGTTCAATCAGGAAGAAGAACTCAAAACCAAAACCGCAAGGCTAAACGAACTCAACGCACTTCTCAATGTGGATAAGCGTGAGAATGAGATTGTCGGCGGCGAACCTGATGAGGGCGACGAAGAACCGACGCCGAAAAGCAAAGACCGTGAACGATGAAAGGAGTTGATGAAAATGGCGGTTGATTATAACGATCTGCTCTATGAAAAGGCGCAGAAAGAATACGATGATCTGATTGCCGAGCTGAAAGAATTGCCGAGTGAACAGGTCATTGAGAGAGCTTATGAGAAAGTCATAAAGGAAAATATTCTTTGTGTTTTGGAGGATAGTCAGCGTGATCAGAAAGAAGCAAAGGCGTTGTATCTTGAAAAATATCCGCTGGACAGAGCGTATCAGGACTGGCTCAAATCGGATGTATCCGAGACAGTTATGCTGCGTGACTCGATTGACGATACTGCCAAAGATGCCCTCAAAGAACGCAGAGAAAAACAGCGTGAAAGCAGGTGAAGTAAATGCCGTATATTGCGCCGGAGGTTATTACGGAAGCAAGGCGGATGGACTTACTCACTTACCTGAGAGCCTATGAGCCGAATGAGCTTGTGAGGTTTTCCGGTAACACCTACACCACCCGCACCCACGACAGCTTGAAGATTTCCAACGGCAAATGGATGTGGTGGTCAAGAGGTATCGGGGGCAATTCTGCCCTCGATTATCTTGTAAAGGTCAAAGGTCTTTCCTTTCTTGAAGCCGTAGAAACGATTATGGGCTGCAAGGTGGCACTTCCGACCGATTACTGCACTCCCAAAAAAGAAACGCCGAAAGAACTCAAACTGCCCCCTAAAAGTGCTTCCACAGATAGAATTACAGAGTACCTTTTTAGCAGGGGTATCGACTATGAAATCATCACGCACTGCATACAAAAGGGGCTGATTTTTGAGAGCCTGCCTTATCACAATGCCGTGTTTGTAGGCAAGGACGAGAAAGGAACGCCACGCTATGCCGCCTACCGAGCCACCAATAATTCAAGACTTATGGGCGACGCATCGGGCAGTGACAAGCACTATTCTTTCCGTCTTGAAGGCTCAAACAATTCGGAAGTCCACCTGTTTGAATGTGCGATTGACGCTCTTTCCTATGCGACCTTAATCAAAATGAACGGAGGTAATTGGAGAAAAGAAAACCTTGTTTCCCTTGCCGGTGTTTACGCACCGAGAGAAAAAATCGAAGAAAGCAAAGTCCCCGCAGCGGTGGAAGGGTTCTTGAAAAGCCACCCGGAAATCAAGCGGATCGTGCTTCACTTTGATAATGATGAGGTCGGAAGAAAAGCGACGCAGGCGCTTCAAATCATTTTGTCCGACCGCTACGAAGTCATTGACAGTCCACCGAAATTCGGCAAGGACTTCAATGACTTTCTTTGTATGAAATTAGGAATTTACAAATCAAAGCAAAGGAGTTTTGAACGATGAATATACGAATTTATCAGGTTAATATGAAGCGTGACACTAACAATGTCGCCTTTATGAGATACGAGCTTTTGGAAAAGCTGCAAGGCAGTCAATCGGTCGATTCCAAAATCTACGATAAGGTTTTTGACGGCGAGGTGGACTGTCAAACCCTCGAAGATGTGTTTCAGATGTTTAATCTGAACCACCCCGAAGGGTACAAAGACCGTTCGCTTTCGGTGTCCGATGTGGTGGAAGTTATGGAAGATCCGATGCACCCGCATTGCTTTTATTTCTGCGACAGTATCGGCTTTAAGTCTATTGATTTTGAGCCGAAGGACTGTCAGCTCGGCAGGACTTTTACGGATACGGAAAAGAAAAATATGATTTCCGTACTGCTTGTTGAGCCGAACAAGTACCCGAAGATGATTGAAATTGAGGACAGCCTTGAGGCAATGCAGAAAATTGTCGGCGGCGATATTGAAGAATATATGCCCTTTGAGGACGAGGTCGCAATCATCTGTAACGATGAGGGCAAGATGAACGGTATGCTGCCAAATCGTGCCGTATATGCCGAGCCGGAAACGGTGGAAATGAGCTATCAGAAGATGACGAAACGCTTCCGAGAAGCTGAGAATAACCGCAAGGAACACCTCACCGGGTATGTTGTTTTTACCGAGGACAGCTTCGATAAACCGTACAGTGAGGAGTCCAGAACCTATGTGATCAGCTCAAACAACAAGGCGTTTCAGTCCGGCATGGGCGGCTATTCCATCTATGCTTCCTGCCTTGACGGGACTGATCCCTGTCTGCGTTTGGACGGATATATGTCTGCCGAACACGGCGGCGAGAACGGTTGGAAGATTGAAAAGTGCTATGTGAAAGACGAGAGCAACCGTGAAATGCTGGACATTATTGCCGGCAAGTTTTTCATTGCCTATGCACCGATTGAGTCGGAGAAACTTCTCAGTATGCCAAAGGATTTGATGAAAAAGTATGAGGAGAAATTCAAGTATCCGGAGCGTTTTTATCAGACGGACAAGGGCATTGAAGCGAAAGCATATAAG
>ERZ857882.1869-NODE-1869-length-23416-cov-16.330166_pt1 | contig 23416 bp, 28 predicted proteins | sample MGYA00519697_ERZ857882 | MGnify/ENA primary metagenome ERZ857882 (study PRJEB31778, sample SAMEA3449373) | human gut metagenome | biome: human gut; feature: human-associated habitat; material: faeces | place: United Kingdom | collected 2010/2012 ...
TACAAAAGTAATATCACATTTTTAGAATGAAAGGGGGAGTTTATCGAATGCTTACGTTTAAATTCGGGGAGCTGTTCATTCAGCCAGCCTGTGAAAGCAGACCTTATTTCATTGATTTTGGCATCGGCAAGCTGGATGGCCTCGGCATCCCGTACCTTTATATCATTTCCTTCTTCATCCTGCACGGTTTTTGTTATGTCGGGTACCGTGTTGTGTAGCGCATGTTTCAGCAGGTCGTTTCCGTAATAACCTCTTTTTTCCCCTTTCACATAATATCTGTCGGTGATGTTTGCGTTCGTTTCTTCAAAACTCACACTGAACTCGTCGATGGATTCTGTATAGTGGATATGGGCTTTTGCCTCAAAAAGATAACTGGCAAACTCTTCATATACGGACACGGGTATCCATCTTTCTCCCAGATTAAAATCAAGCAGTTCGAAACTGATCGGCTCCGGTATGGCTTTCTGCAAGGCTTCCAATGATTTCTTGCTTGCGTCGTCATCGGGATAGTCTTTCAGGTAGTTCTCTATCCATTCGACTTTGGCCACCACATTGCCCGCTATGAAACGGTCTTTGATTTCATAGTTCTTCATCATAGGATTGTAGAAGATACGGTTTTCCAGTTGTGTGAGCAGTTCCTGCCCGCCTATTTCACTGAGATTTTCCATATATTCCAGATTGACTTCCCCGAACTTGTTCAGGGATGCCGCAAGTGCTTCCTGTGGTGTATCCACATGTGTCACTTCATTGGCATTGAACGATACGGGAACAGAGAATATATCCGCCTTCTGTATCTTGCCGTTAACGGAACGTTCCAATGAAAGTATTTCCCGTCCTCCGGCATCCATCAGCAGGAACTTGGCATTGTCCTTTCCGTTCAATTCCCTGAACATGCGGTAAAAACTGTCATACCGCTTGACCAGTTCTTCCCGTAGTTCCGGCTGTTCGGTTTCCGTTTCGGCTTCCTTATTGTAGAGATTGTGGTAGGCTTCACGGAGCGGGATATAGTAGGCGGCCCGGTATTGTTGGGTGACTGTCAGTTTAAGCGGATGGAATTGTGCTTCGGGAGTACCCACCCCCCTTAAATATCCGTATTGCTCACCCGATTTCACGATGGAGCCGTTCTTGTATTCGGGACGTATCTCTCCGGTAAACAGTCGTGGTTCCATTTCTTTCTTCCGCTCTTCCTCGAATTTTTGTCTGCGCTCCTGCCATTTTGCTTCCGCTGCCGCCCGTTCTGCGGTCAGGTCTTCCTGCGTGGCGGCTTCATCGTACATGTTCTCTTGGGAGAAGAGATTGAACATTTCCGGTTCATTCCCTTTCTTTTTGCGGGATACCGACGGTGCCCGGCTTGGTGAAGGTCTGCTTTCTACGACTTGCACCTCCGCTTGCTCTTCATCCGCATAGGCGGCAAACAGGTTGAGCATGGGTTCATAGGGCTGTGCGGGGCTTTCTTCCTGTACCTCCTGCCGTTCTGTCTCTCCTGCTGTTTCCAATAGTGTCTCAAACTCTGTTTTGAGGATGGTGGAGCCGTTTGAGCGGGATAGATTGTCATCATAAAGTTTCCGGTCAAGATGGTTCTCCACATCTTGCGCCAATAACTGCCTGAGATGTTCGGAAATTGCGCCGACACCTCCTTCATGAATAAAATTCATGGCCGGTTGTCCGTACATGTTTTTACCCATAGATACGGAAGTATGGACGATATGGTCTAAATCGGCATAGCTGTTGTTGATATTGATGCTGCCGGATATAAGACGGGTTTCAATAAAGTTCCGTTCCTTTTCGGTCAGTTCCGATTTTCGGGTATTCTTCTGCAATACGATCAGGTCACTGCTCACTTCTGTACCCGCATCAACAAACAGGTTGTCCGGCAGACGTATGGCTGAAACAAGATTGGCATGGTTCACCAGCCACTCCCTGACAGGGCGGTTCTGTGGCGAGTCCATGACACCCGAAGTCGTGATATAGGCCAATATCCCGCCTTCGTGTAACGTGTCCATACCTTTGAGAAAGAAATAGTTATGTACGGCAGCAAGTGAGGATTTACGCACTACGTCTTCGCTCCGGTCAAAATCCCGGTCATAAACTCTGGTATTTCCAAACGGGATATTGGATGAAACCATATCGAAGTAGTTATTATAATAGGGCTGTATGGACTGGAAACCGTCTATGGTCACTCTGCTTTCCGGATAGAGGGATGAGAGGATTTTTCCCGTGAGCTTGTCTTTCTCGAAACAATGGACTTCGGGAACATCCTTCAAGCCGCTGATAAACATGCCCGTTCCGGCAGAAGGGTCAAGAAAACGTCCCGGACGGATTCCCGGTAGCTGCAAGGATTCCTGCATGGCCGTTACCACCGGTTCCGGTGTGTAAAAGGCTGTGAGAGCGGAGTTTTTGAGGCTTTGGACGTATGCCTTGTATTCTTTTTCGTCTTTGGAATACTCACGCAACAGTTCATGCAGCAGTCGGACTTGGGGAAACAGTTCCCTGTCTGTCGTTCATCTTTCAATGTCCGTGTCTTTTTCCGCCGGATTCAGGATGCACTTCAATCCTCCGAAACCCGAATAACCGTTCAAAACCTTGCGTCCCTCTTCTGTGAGACAAAACTCCGGGCGCATGAATATCAATTCAAGTGCGGCTATGTTGTCCGCCAAATGTTGTCGTTTGTTATATGCCATATTGTTCTATATAAAATTGTATGAAACCTGTAAGTTCAACGGTAAGTGTATGATAGGACGGGGATGATTCAAACCGGTCATCTATGGGATATTTGCTGAATACTGTTTCTGCGGGCGACAATACTTTCAGGCAGAAACCTGCCCGTTTTTCGGGCCGCACTTCGGGAAACCACTCCGACACGACCTCGAAAACCGTATCGAATCTGGAAAAGCGCAAGTCCTGATAGAGAACGGCCTCGGCCAGTTGCAAAGCCTGCGTAACGGATAAGCCGTCATGTATGGCACGTTCGTAGCTGCCTGCCGCCTCGTCAGCCCGTGCCCGGACAAGTGCTTTGTCACCGGCAATATGCGGATGGCTTTCCTTTAAATAAAGAAGGAGAGTCGTCTCAAAATAGGACAATTCTCCGGTTGTGGTATTTTTATCTTGTATAATCATTTGTTATCGCTTTAAAATGTTAATTGGATATTTAAACATATACCCGGCTGCCATAAAAGAGAACCGGGTATATATCTGATGTAAACATGGATAATTTTTCTACTACATGACGGACAGGCTTTTTTTCGGCTGCGCCTTTACGGATGCCACATGGCGGGGTGCCTGCTGTCTCACCTCCTTGTTCTTGTCGTTCTTCTTGCTGTCAATGGCAGGCTTGTATTCACGGGCGTTACGTCCTATCAGCAGTTGGTTGCTCTTGTTGCTGAAACGTACATCATCGGAAAACAGCCTGCCTTTGTAGCGCATATTCTCGATGAACACCATTTCATGGTTCTGGAGCATCTTTTTCTGTTCCGGTGTGATTTTGGCACCCATGATAGTGTCGTTGACCTTCAGTTGTTCGCCGGACTGCTTGAATGCGATGTCCATTATTCTCGGATCGACGAAAGCAATCCCGGAAAGCAGCGTATCGTTTTTGCGCTGTATGTCGTTGATGGGAAGCCGGCCTCCTGACGCAAGGATTTGCTTCTGTTTGTCATCCAGCCTTTTCCCGTAGATATAATCAGGTATCTTGATGGCATCCACCGGCATGGTAATGATACGGTTGCTCGGTTCATGGAAAGATACATAACAGTTGCAGACGGTTCCCGTATGGGTATCCTTCATCTCCTTGATTGCTCCCAAAGTTCCGGTGTCTTTAAGCGACTGCTTTTCCTCGTCCGTGAATACTCCTTTATAGGCAGGCAGGTCGTACTGCGGTTTGTCAAGCCTGCTTAGAGTTTTCAGTTGCACCTTGCCGTCCTCCCCTTTGACACAGAGGAAACAGGCTTCCCCCATATCCTTCTTTTCACCGTTCACTTCCTTACTGATAGGGAAAGCCATAGAGGTAATCCTTCCTTTTAGCATCTCACCCATGCAGTGGTTATCGAACAAGAGTTGCTTGTCAACTCCCAATGCGGCAAGTTCTTTCCACGGAAGCTGGTGTTCGTCAAACTTATACCGGCGGGCAAGTTTGGCGATGCGTCCTTCATCGTTGAGTTCGCTGTTCTCCACCAGCTTTTTGCCTTCCACTCCGGGGTCTTCCCCTTTCCGGATCTGGACTACGGCATTCAGTGTCTTTTCCAAAAGGACAAGTGGTACGAGGAAAAAACTGAAACTCGTGGGATTGTCGTACTGGTTCTTGAAATTGGTGAAGAAGAGTTCCAGCGGTGAGGTACGGTCCAGTTTGAGGAAGCTGCCACTGTTCTTCTTGTCGGGTGGCACGATTTCGAGACTGCCGTCCTGCTCGTTCATCTTGGAAACGACTGCGGTCTTGTTCGTCCGCTTGTCAAGGATGGCCATTACATGCTCGTCCTGACTTTGTTCTTGTTGCTCTTGCTTTTTCTTAGCCATAAAATCAATAATTTAAGTGATACAATAATTAATCAATACCGGGTAAACTTTAGCCCGTCGGTGCGAATGTAGAGGTTTAATTGATAAAATGTTACGTTTTGAGGGCTGATGGGAATGAATGGCGGAAATTGACGGAAATTGGCGGAAGAAAGAGTCTGAATAAAATTTTATTCAACTATTTGTATTTCGAAAGATTTATAAAATCTATTGAGGTTTATTCTAATAAAATATGTTCCGAAGAAGCGTGAACTATTGTAATGCTTGTGTTGTAAAAAAATAGAAATGAAAGTACTACTTTATAACATGTGTAGCGTGTAAGGAAATAATAGACTTTCGTCATTTATAGGCAGAAGATTCGTTAGAGGAAAATGATACTCAAGCTATTCTGTTTTCCTACAAGCTCATGGTGAATACAAATTTTTAAACGCTACGTTGTAAAGGCAAAAGCAAAATGGCGCCATAGTGAATTGATTGAAGAGATAAACGCAAATATCATTATATTATTACCCCCATACCGTTGTTCTTCAAAAGAACAATGAACACAGAAAAAAAGCAAAATGTTATAGCAAAGCTGCTTTTTTCGAGATGTTCTTCCATATGTGTAAGGAGTGTCTGAAATAGAAAAAAGATGAAGAATCTGTTATTTTTCGTCGAGGTGGTCGAAAGTTACCTGCCCTTCATCAAAAGCTTTTTCTGCTTTTTTATAAGCCCAACTAAAAGTTCTCGGAGCTGTTTTATATATTTCTTTCACCCTTTTCTGCAATTCATCTCTTTTAATTCTTAGTTCATCTTCGTTATATCGACCTGCTTGTATGTCATACTTAAAAGAACGATAATCTTCACGTAAATCCCATAGTGCATTTGCAGTCATAATATGTCTTGAAGCTCTACCATTGAAATCAAATGATTTTGTAATGGTGTTAATAAGCGTGAGAATCAACGAACATCCAATCAGAATGCCAGATATAACTGGCGAATCCGTGCCAAACTGTTTAATTATATCTGCACTGATAATAAAAGCCAATATCAATTGTATCCATCTAAGCCAAGAGTTAACCGTCGTAAACAAATCTGCTGCTTTCTCATGAATTTTATGACTCCATTCTACATTACCATAGCAGAACATTGCCTGCTGATTGTATAAATTAACTAATCTTTGTTCCATAATTTTCTATGTAAAATTTAATGTTCGATAGGGACGTTTATTTTAGCACGTGCAATTACAATTCCGTTTTTAATAATGTAACATTCAACAAAATGAGGGCCATAAAAGTTAGATTCCTCTTTTCTTTGGTGAGAACCTTTATTCGAGTCTTCTATTTGCCCTCTTAAGCAGTTCCTTCTAATGGCTTCTTCACCGACATTTCTAACCTTCCATTTGACATTGTAACTACCAGTTACAGTTGTAGATTTAATTTTAAAGAATAACTTGTAATTCTTGGGGATGAATTCATGCCTTTGAAGAACCTCACTAAGTAATTTCGTACGGAAACCTTCACGCTCAATAGTACATTCTAAAGTAACCTCTTCCAAAATATCCACCGGATAGTAGTCTTCTATAAACTGTTCGTTATCTACACAGGTTGTAGAAAAACATTGTGTTTTGTTTCCTTCTGTATGTTTGGGAAATTCATGTCCAAAAACTTCCCGCCAATAGTCATTCTTTTTAGTCTCATCATTTTCATCAATAGCCTTTTTGCAGATTTCATAAGCTTCCATCGCCTTAGTTCTAAAAGGATGTTTTACTTTGACATCTTGATGGCTTCCTAATGCTTGATAATGCTCTTGTTTCGGTTGATTTTTCAGGTATTCGAAGAAATCTCTACTCATTGTATTGAAATCAGAATAGGTAGAAAAATCCAAATCAGAGCGGTTAGAGAGGAAATTATAGGTTAGAGTATCGATAAGCAAACCACCCATGCCAACGCCTACATGATTTTTCCATGCTCGTACCATTTTACAGAGATAACGATGATGTTCTCCATGTTCTCGTTTGAAATCCGCCATTGCTTGTTGTTCATGCTTAGGCTTTGTTATTTTATAGCAGCCGTACTTCGTATCTGGATACTTATAGCAAATATTGCCGTCTTCATCATTCTCTTCGAAGACAGGTTGTATTTCAAATATAAAATCACTAAACTTTACATCAATTACTAATCTATCATAGCAGACACTTGTGGTAGGGTACCGTTCTTGAATAGCGTCTCTTACATCAGCTAACAAAGTAGAGGGCTTATTCTTGTAATCATTCCATTTGCATTTAGGCATAATATAAAGCATATCAAGATCTGATATTCCTTTGATACCTGTATATCTGCCATATGACCCTACTTGTAAACTATTAGCTGTTTCAGAGTCTGTATCACGAAAGGTCCGATTCAATTTTTTTGTTATCTCCTTATATCGAGAATTGATATTATTACTCTTATCAACTTTTATGTTATTAAGAAATGTAGAAAAAGAAGTACTTGTCGTCATCTGTTAGTTGTTTTGTTTTAAAATACAATATCTATACCAATTTTTAGTTTTATTTAAAATAATCGTATACAAAGAAGTTGATGCGTCATTTTGACATTAACGAATTGTCATTTTGTCTATACTGACATTGCCGTTTATATACCCAATGCGTTCGCAATATAGTATCAGATAGAGCAAAATACTTGTATTCAGGTAAATTCTTCAAACGAAAAATGATCTTATTTATGCAGCAATCTCAAATTTCATCATAGTTGCATTTCTGAAATTGCTGCAGAATATATCTCAAATACATAGTAAGGGCAATAGTTATATTGCTGCTTGCTCTCTTTCTCTTTCATTATCTCCCAATAGGTGTTTGAGTGCCGGGTCATTCTCAATACGGATCAGTTCGTTCTCTACCAGTTCGACAATATCCTGTTTGATTTGTCGGTAGTTCGCTTGTATCTGCTCTTCCATTGTATCGTTGCCGTCTTCATCCAGAAAGCTGCTGATTTCGGGGATGGGCTGGTAGGCTTCCGTTTCCCTCTGCACCGCTTCATTATCCACAACTATTTGTGCATGGAAAATCTTTTGGTCTATCGTTTCACCAAAATTGTCAGCTACGGCTCCGACAAACATACCCTGCGATAACGTACTGATTTTGGATGCAGGTATCAGACTGTCCAGTTGCGTGTTGATGGAAGTTGATGTATCATTGCGATTGATGCTCATAGACTCTCTTTTTTGTAGGATTTTCCCAAATCTTTCCGACAATGTTTTGGCTGTTTCACCTACCACTTGACCGCTAAAAACATTGCCCACAGTTGACATGATGACGGCGGCCTCTTTGTCTCCGTAATCGCGCTTTAGCTGGCTGAAATCCTGAAAACCTAACACGACCGCAACCTTGTTGCTTCGTGCCGTGGCAATCAGATTATCCAGACCTTTGAAGAATATGGTAGGTAACTCGTCAATAATCACACAACTTTTCATTTGCTTTTTCTTGTTTATCAACTTCACAATACGGGAGTTATACAAACCTAAAGCTGCTCCATAAATAGAAATTCTATCGGGATTGTTGCCGACACATAATATTTTGGGTTCTTTAGGATTGTTAATATCCAATGTAAAATCACTGCCGGACATAACCCAATATAATTGTGGACTTATCAGTCTTGACAGCGGAATTTTGGCGGATGCAATCTGGCCCATCAACTGTTCCGCAGCACCGCCTTTCCATGCGTCAACGAACGGACTCAAATAATTCTCTAAATCAGGATAACTTGTCAGAATAGTAAAGACGTCTTCATACCTTTTATTAAGTAATTCAATGGCATGTGGGAACGTGCAATACTTACCGTTTTCATACAACTTCAAAAACCAGATTATCGCCGTAAACAACACTATCGGAGATTCCACGAAGAAGTCTCCCTGCTTTTGCACCCAACTTTTATTCAGGTTCAACATGATGGTATAACTGGATTCATACGCATCCGAAATATCCGTCATCAGTTCGGGCGCCAACGGGTTACAACGATGGCTTTTTCTCGGATTGTCGAAGTTGATTACATAAAATTTGGGTGGTATCTTATAACGATGTCTGTATTTAATCAGATGGTTATAAGCGATAACCGACAGGTCATCAAACTTGAAATCGTATATGTAGAGCGCATAGGATTTCTCGATGGTTTGCTTGATAAACTGATTGACAATCGCATAGGACTTCCCACTCCCTGGCGTTCCTAATATCATTGTCGCTCGAAAAATATTTACAAGATTGATAAATCCGTCGTATGTCTTCCCTTTATACCAGAACTTTGTTGGCAGATTGACGGAATACTCGTTTTCCATGAGTTTTGTTTCCTGCATGAAGGATTCATTCTCCCGGTTGAAAACGTCCTCTAACAAGTTGTTCTTCAACAGACGGCTTATCCATAAACCGGATGCTAACAGACAGAAGAAACCGCTGGTCAGTGTTGTGGTATAAAGTACCGCACACACACCGGGTGATGCACTAATGGATAGTAACCACCAGTTTAGGAAAAAGAGTATGGTACCCGCTATGGCCGCAACAATTATCTTCCTTCATGTGATCTCATGCTTCTTTACCCCCTTGTTACCCATACAGGACAGACCGAGGAAGAGGACACAGAACAGTTTAGTGTAAAGCAAGGATGAAAACAGTCCGGTGGTACGTTGGAAATTGAATAGTATCCTGTCCACTATATCGAGCGTTCATCCCATTTCATGCAACCAGCCGTAACAAAACCAATAGATGTGTATCGCCAAAAATAAAAAACTGATGGCCCGCATAAAGTCCGTGACTTTGGCAAGACCTCTTAAATCATCTTCATTTTGCATAATTGTAACTATTAAAATTAAACTTCTTGTTCTATACTTTATTATATTATAACCTGCGCCTGCGCTTCTTCTTTTTCTTACGCCCATAGCGGAAAGCCGGATCAATGTACTCGTGTGTATGGTCGTCTTCCATAAGTACAGAGAAAATATCAACAGCACCGAGTGCGGATGTATCAATCAGATTTTCGGAAGTTTCCGGCTGTCGGTGGTACTGTTGTTCCTGCCGTTCTTCCGTCTCTTTTCTTTCCTCCCGTTCCGTATCTCTATCTTGCCGGGATGCTTCCTGTCTGGTTGGTGGTATCAACCTCTCACGGTCTGCATCCGGATTGTTGAACAGTTCGTTGAACACATTGGCTGAAAAGGCTTTGCCCAGACGAGAGCCATTGAACACTGTCCGGCAGGTATGGTCTATGAAGGTGATACCATACAGACGTCCTTCGGGATTGATACGGTAAACCACCTCTATATCCGCATCTTTCAGCCTTCGGACAAAATCTTCTTTCGTGCCGATGTCCTGCATGGCTTTAATGATTTCCTGCCTTGTCCTTTCTGCAAGTTTGTCCTTCTTCACTTTTTCAGTAGAAGCGGTAAACTTTTTTTGCAGTGCTTCATAGCCCAATACCTTTCCGAACTTACTGGATTTGAAAGGCGTGCCTACCTGCTGTCCGTCATCATCCAAAGCTCCGTACATGATGCCGTGGTATTCCTTTCCGTCCACGCTTCCCCTGACTTCATAAACAGTGACGTTATACAAATTCAGAAGGGTGTTGTATTCGGCAAGTGAATGGCAGTTGTAGCATTCCAGTAATGTACGGGCGGTATGCTTTACCTGCGCTTTCACGTTGCCTTTCGGATAATCCACTTTTTGTAGGAATAGTAGTTCCCGCTCACCGTGTTCTCCAAGTGTGGGATGAAGCCCGTACTTCACTTCCATTTCACGACAGATGTTCTGTGCCCGGACGGCTTCCCGGTTGTGATTTATCTTTTCTCCTTTCTCGTTGATGCGTACCGAAACGATGTGCATGTGTTTGCGGTTGATGTCTTCGTGCAGCCAGACTATATAAGGCTGGTTCCCGTAACCGAACTTTTCCATAAACTCCTGCGCCAATACGGTCATCTGCTCTTCCGAAAGAATGTCTTTCGGGGAAGGATTCAATGAGATATGGATAACCGGTTTCTTGACGTGCGAATTAAGTGCAATGTAAGGTTCAAAAGCCTGTACACAGTTTTCAATCGGTACATTGCCGGAGGTATCGGCCGCAATTTTCGGATGTCACAATACCTTCGCCGTACCGTCGTCCACCTTTATTTTATTATAGGCAATCACTCCATAGAACGAACTGCCCGATATAATATTCGGTACCATGATGTTACTTATTTTTAGTGAGATACTCCTTTTCGTACCGCTTTGTAAGTTCGATAACCTGCTTGCATACTTCTTCCAGTTTACGGGTTTCTTCGGTAAGTTTGTAGAGAAACGCAAGCGATTTCTTCTCCCCGTAAATGGTATGGATGGTCTTTACACATTGATTGTAGTTGTTTCCTATTCTTCGGAACTGTTGATAGAAAGCGGTAAGCTGGGCGTAATATTCCTGCGCTTCCTTATCAATCTTCACTACCTTGAACTCTCAACCGAAGATGCGTGCAAAGATAAATTCGGCTTTGTTCTTCATGCCGGACTGTTCGAACATCGTGAGAAACTTCTCGTTCTCACTGTCATTGAGACAAAGGTAATAGCGGTGCGTACGCGGGTCTGCCAGTACCTTGCGCCCTGCGGCGCCACGGATTCTTGTTTCATCTTTCATAACATGAATAATTTAGGAAGTTCGACTTAGGAGAACTGACATCCCCGAAAGAACTTTCGGGGCGAGACTTTCAGCGGGTGGAAATATTTTCAACCGCTGAAAGTACACCTCGCTATATGCTGACGCATATTAAAATCCGGCCGGGCCGGATTAAAGGTCTGAAGGATTTATTTTACGTTCTCTGCCGAGAACGGGTTGCGTTCTCCCGGCGACAAAGGTAGATAGTTTTTTCTATCCGTGTATCATGGCGTATCACGCCAAAAGCCGCCAATAAATGACTTTGAAACTACGGGTACATCACGGATGCTCTTTTTGAGGTTTATTTGCAGCCGGATAGATAAAAAGACGGTTATCAGGATAACTATCCAGACGTTTTTCTATCCGAATAGCTTTCTATCTGAATAGCCATTTGATTAAGTATGCTTTCAGACAGGCATTTATAAAACTATATATCCGCTTATGCAGCTATACATTTATAAAGATGTATGGACAAGCAAGTGGATATTTGGATAAATAGATAGCTAAATGGACTATTAGTGAAATATTTAGACAGACAGCCGGATAGCTATGTAGCTACATAGCTGAATAGACACATAGCTATATAATTGAATAGCTATATAGCTAAATAGACAAATAGCTTTATAGCTAAGTAGCTATATAACTATAAAGCTAAACGGATAATGAAATGAGTGAGCGGATAAGTGGATAGATGTCTATCTGCTTAATTATCAATATATCAAATTATTTACTTAAATTAGGTAACAATGGAAAAGAGAAAGGAAACGGTATTCATTTCGTTCGCTTCCCAAAAGGGGGGCGTAGGTAAATCGACGTTTACGATTTATGCGGCATCATGACTGCATTATGTGAAAGGACTGAACGTAGCGGTGGTGGACTGCGATTATCCGCAACATTCTATTATGAAACAGAAAAAGCGGGATATGGAAGTGGTGAAAACCACCCTCGTTTATCAGAACCTCTTGGTGGAACAGGCCGGACGATTGAAGAAAAAGGCTTATCCGGTCATCGGCAGTAACCCGGCTGATTGCATGGCGGACTGAAGGGCATTTGAAGGGAAAGCAGATACGCATTATGATATTGTGCTGTTCGACCTGCCCGGCACAATGGGCAGTGACGGGGTGATAGCTGCAATCAGTGCGCTCGATTATCTGTTCGTGCCGATAAAGGCAGACCGTCTTGTGCTGGAAAGCACGCTGAACTTTGCCACCACCATTAATGACCGGCTGGTAAAGACCGGCGTGTCCTCCCTGAAAAGTCTTCATCTGTTCTGGAACATGGTTGACCGCAGGGAGCGCACGACCTTGTATGATGTGTATCAGCAAGGCTTTTCTTTGTTAGGGTTGGATTGCCTTGGGACACGTATTCCCGTACGTAGCAACTTTACCAAAGACTTGTCCGCTACCGGCGGCCCTGTTTACCGGAGTACGCTGTTCGCTCCCGATGCGGCCTTCACCAGAGAGTGCGGCTTCGATACGTTCATGGATGAAATCATATCTGTACTTAAAACCGAATAGTCATGGCAAAGAAAACAAGCGGACAAAATCTGGTGGATGAAGCATACCTGCGTAGCTTAATGGCGGGTGTGCCTTCGGAACCTGCCTTATCTCCGGCCCCTTCCGTTACCGGAGAGAGCGGCGAAAATAGAGAAACCGTTTTATCCGGTGAAAAAAGAAAACCGGATGACAGTGTGAACGAAACAGCAGGTAATATCTCCGGTGCGGATAATACCGGCTGTCCGGAAGTGGCTACGGATAGGCCGTCTCCTAAAACGATACGTATGGTACTGGCCGACTTTATCCGTAAGTTCCTTACACCCTATAAATGTGATGGCAGACAGGGGGTGTATATAGACAAGGAATTGCACCAGAAAATATCGGTCATCGTGGGCATTGCCGGAAAGCGGCAGTTGACGGTAGGCAACTATATAGATAATGTATTGAAAGAGCACTTCGAAAAACATGCGGATGAGGTGAAAACTTATCTCCAAAAGAGTTATAACAAAATATTTTAGGTTATGGATATACAATCAGGTTACTATGAAGCCGGAATAGTTCTGTTCTGGTTGCTGTTCGCTTATCTGTTCATGGACAAGTTCCTGTTCAGGGGCGGACTCGGCGAGATATGTTTCGGGAAGATGCGCCGCCGGATGGCAAAAGGTCTGCGGAGCATTGCCGGATGGTTCGATCCGACAAAAGAAGAACCGAAGAAAGGACGCAGGCGTACGAAAGGAAAAACGGAAAAGAAAGAAGTTCCGGCAGTGGCAGTACCGGAAGCTGAGGAAAGGAACCATCCAACTGTAAAAGTGGAAATGAAGGGCAAAGAAAAGGAAGAGGCAAAAGGCAAGAACATGGAAAAGCCGCCCCAAAAACGGCCTGAAATGGACAGCCTTGTCGTTACAAAAAGCTATGGTACACGCCAACAGCCGCCAATAGACGCCATCGGTTCCGGGGCTATTGCAGGTAAGGAAAATACCTCTACTTTTGCTGACAGAAACGAGGAAACAGTGCTACAGAAGGCTGTACAAGTGCCGCCTGAGCGCATCCCGGATTTGTTCCGGGACAAGCGTGTGGAAGAGTGGCGGGCTTCTGAGGCCGACAGTTCCGGCAGGCTTAAGGATAATAAGGGACAGATTGAAAACGGTGACGACGTGGATACCGACGAACTGAACGAGGAACTGGAAGATTTGAACTGTGCCCGTGAAGATTATCCGGGCGGTATATCCGGTATCGGGCCGGAAGAGATTGATTTAATCATCGACCTCTGCAACGGCAAGGATATTCCGACAGACAAACGATTGTCCCTTTTAAGGGCGATCCATCATATCAAGGATACGCAGATTGAACGCTCGATACTGGAAAGTATCAATGGCAGCGACAGCCGTATCAGCAAATTTCTGGATGAAGCCGAACATTTGAATGAGGCTACTCCGGACAGTGACTAACCAATTAAAAAAGGAGGTAACAATGACAAAAGGTTATTTTGATACGGGTTGACAACCCGTATCGCTCTAAGGGGAGAACCGGTATTGATTTAATAACTGAACAAACATACAATCCATGCAGATGACTTATTTCGATTCGGGATGATAGCCGTCTGTTCCCTTCCCTGACAAGGGACAGGACTATCATAAGAGAGACAATCATTCCATTTACTTATCAATAAAAACAGAATGGCTATGACAAAAGGCTATTACGATTCGGGATGACAGGCCGTTCATGGCATTCACCCGGTAAGGTAACAAGAACTATTCACCATTAAATTTTATCCGTATGAATATAGGACTGGTAGATGTGGACGGACATAACTTCCCCAATTTTGCATTGATGCGCCTTTCGGCTTACAACAAGGCAAAAGGTTGTCAAGTAGAATGAGCGGAACCGGCGAGGCGTTATGACAAGGTGCTGGCAAGCAAAGTGTTCACTTTTAGTTCTGACTATGATTACAATCTGCTGGATGCGAAGGAAATCATAAAGGGCGGAACGGGATATGATATTGCCGGCAGGCTTCCCGAAGCTGTGGAAAACAGCCGGATGATGGATTATTCCATTTACCCCGAATACCCTTTTTCCCTTCAGTTCTTTTCAAGGGGCTGCATCCGTAAATGCCCCTTCTGTCTCGTCCGTGAGAAGGAAGGATACATTCAGGCCGTGGAGCCGGTGGAGCTGAACCCGAAAGGGAAATGGATTGAGGTGCTGGATAACAATTTCTTTGCCAATCCGCAGTGAAGATCGGCGGTAGATTATTTGATGAAGGCCCGGCAACCCGTTAAACTGCACGGTGTGGATGTGAGGATTATGAATGAGGAACAGGCCTGGCATCTAAACCGGATGAAGATGAAGCAGAACATCCATATTGCGTGGGATTTGCCCCGGCTGGATCTGACCGACCGCCTGAAAGAGATGGTCAGGCATGTGAAACCTTACAAGATAACCTGCTACGTGCTGATAGGATTCAATTCGACCGTTGAGCAGGATTTGTTCAGGTTGAACGTACTGAGGGAACTGGGGATTACTCCCTTTGTTATCCCTTTCCGGGATTATGCAAACAAGCGGACGCCTACGCAATACGAGCGTGACCTTGCCCGATGGGCGAACCGGATGTGGCTATTCAAGTCTACCTCCTTTGAAGACTATACACCCCGCAAGGGTTTCAAGTGCGGGGAATATCTGAAATAACCTGATAAAGACAAGACACAATAGAGACAATGAGAACAAACGGTTATTACGATTCGGGATGATTCACATCCTGCTTTCAAGAGAGAATTAACAAGAATGTTTCACCACCAAATCAAGTGACAATGCAAATAGCATATTATGACTCCGGCTGATTTCCGGCCGGAACTTACCCCCTGAATCAGTAAACCATAAACGGCCACGGCTGCCTTATGGGGATAGTGAAAGGGGGCAGTCCGTGGCTTTTTAAATCATTTAAAAAATCACAGAAATAAATGAAAAAGAAAAGATTGATTATGATGCTGGCCGCTGTTGCGGCGGCAAGTGCGGCAATGGCACAAGGAAACGGGCAGGCAGGTATCACCGAAGCGACACAACTCGTGACCGGATATTTCGATCCCGGCACAAAACTGATTTATGCAATCGGTGCCGTAATCGGACTCGTCGGTGGAATCAAGGTCTATCAGAAGTTCAGTTCGGGCGACCCCGACACGAGTAAAACTGCCAGTTCGTGGTTCGGAGCCTGTATCTTTCTGATAGTCGCCGCCACCATTCTGAGGTCGTTCTTCCTCTAAAAACATAAAAAAGACAGTAACTTATGGCTGATTTTGAGATAAATAAAGGTGTGGGCCGTGAGGTTGAATTTAAGGGGCTTCGGGCACAATACCTGTTTATTTTCGCTGCCGGCCTGCTTGCCGTGTTCGTGATGTTCGTCATCATGTATATGGCAGGCATCGGACAGTGGATCTGCATCGGTTTCGGGGTATCGTCGGCTACGGTGTTGGTATGGCTGACCTTCACGCTGAACCGTAAATATGGCAGCCACGGGCTGATGAAGCTGTTCGCGGCCCGGCAGCATCCCCGGAGAATCCTCTCACGAAAGCGTATCACACGTCTGATCAACAAACAACAATCGTAAATTATGAGAAGTATATTAAAAGCATCCACACTGGAAAGCAAGTTTCCCATCATGGCGGTGGAACACGGCTGCATCGTCAGCAAGGACGCCGACATCACGGTCGCTTTCCGGGTCACACTGCCGGAAGTGTTTTCGGTATCATCCGCAGAATATGAGGCGATGCACGCCACATGAGCGAAGGCAATCAAGGTGTTGCCGAACTATTCAATCCTGCACAAACAGGATATTTTCATCACGGAGAAATACGAGCCGGACATCCGCCGGGACGAACTCAGCTTTCTCTCCCGCAGTTTTGAACGCCACTTCAACGAACGTCCCTACCTGCACCACACCTGCTACCTGTTTCTCACCAAGACCACCAAAGAGCGTTCCCGGCAACAAAGCAACTGGAACACGCTCTGCCGTGGTTTTCTGGTGCCGAAGGAAATCAGGGACAAGGAAACGGTGGAGCGATTCATGGAAGCGGTGGGACAGTTTGAAAGTATCGTCAATGACAGCGGGCTTGTCAGGCTGGAACGGCTGACCACGGAAGAGATTACGGGAACGGAGAACGAACCGGGTATTATCGAACGGTACCTTACGCTCTCGGCAGACGGAACGAGCATGTTGCAGGACATGCAATTGAATCCGGACGAAATGCGTATCGGTGACAAGCGACTCTGCCTGCATACACTTTCTGACCTCGATGACCTTCCGGGTAAAGTTAAAACGGACGGGCGGTACGAACGCCTCTCGACAGACCGCTCGGACTGCCGTTTGAGCTATGCCGCCCCCGTGGGCGTGATGCTGCCCTGCGACCATATCTACAACCAGTGGATATTCATAGACGACAGTAACGAAAACCTTTCCCGTTTCGAGAAGATGGCGAAGAACATGCAGTCGCTTTCCCGGTACAGCCGCAGCAACCAGATCAACAAGGAGTGGCTGGATGAATACCTGAATGAGGCGCATAGCAACGGACTGCAATCCGTGCGCTGCCATTGTAACATCATCGCATGGGCGGAAAACGGGGACGAACTCCGGCGGGTGAAGAACGATGTGGGAAGCGCACTGGCATTGATGGAATGTACTCCGCACCATAACACGACCGACCTTCCGGCTCTCTATTGGGCGGGCATACCGGGAAATGAAGCGGACTTTCCGGCCGAAGAGACGTTCTACACGTTTACCGGGCAGGCGCTCTGTTTCTTCACGGCTGAAACCTGTTACCGGAACTCGCTCTCTCCCTTCGGCATCCGCATGGTGGACAGGCTGACGGGAAAGCCCGTCTTCCTCGACATATCGGATTTGCCCATGAAAAAAGGGGTAGTGACCAACAGAAACAAATTCATACTCGGCCCCAGCGGCAGCGGGAAAAGTTTCTTTACCAATCATCTCGTGAGGCAGTACTGGGAACAAGGGACGCATATCCTGCTGGTGGACACCGGAAATTCGTACAAGGGACTCTGTGACCTGATACATCAGAAGACCGGAGGGGATGACGGGATTTATTTTACATACAAGGAAAATGACCCGATTTCTTTCAATCCGTTTTTCACCGAGGATTACCGGTATGACATCGAGAAGCGGGACAGCATCAAGACACTGATACTCACCCTTTGGAAAAGGGAGGATGAACCGCCCCGACGTTCGGAAGAGGTGGCGCTCTCGAACGCAGTCAGCCTGTATATCGAGAAGATAAAGAAGAACCGGAAGATAAAGCCGAATTTCAACTCGTTCTATGATTTTGTAAGGAAAGACTACCGGAAGGTGCTGGCAGACAAGAATGTGCGGGAGAAGGACTTTGATGTGGACGGTTTTCTGAACGTGCTGGAACCTTATTATAAGAACGGTGAATACGGGTATCTGCTGAACTCGGACAAGGAACTGGATTTACTGAACAAACGGTTTATTGTATTTGAGTTGGATGTTGTGAAGGATAATCCAATCCTCTTTCCGGTTGTCACCATCATTATCATGGAGACGTTTATCAATAAAATGAGGCGTTTACAAGGTATCCGCAAGATGATACTGATTGAGGAAGCATGAAAGGCAATCGCCAAGGAAGGTATGGCAAACTACATCCGTTATCTTTTTAAAACAGTCAGAAAGTTTTACGGAGAGGCGGTTGTAGTGACGCAGGAAGTGGATGATATAATCTCTTCCCCCGTTGTGAAAGAGACGATTATCAACAACAGCGACTGCAAAATATTGCTTGACCAGCGGAAGTATCAGAACAAATTCGACCAGATACAGAACCTGCTCGGCCTGACGGACAAGGAACGCAGCCAGATACTTTCTATCAATCTTGCCAATGCAGCGAACCGCCTTTATAAAGAGGTCTGGATTGGGCTTGGCGGTACGCAAAGTGCGGTATATGCGACAGAAGTTTCGGCTGAAGAGTACCTTTGCTACACCACCGAAGAGACTGAGAAACTGGAACTTATCCGCCTTACGGAAAAGCTGGGCGGAAACATCGAGCTGGCTATCAAACAACTTGCCGAAAGCAAGCGGCAGGAAAACAAGTAACCATATTAATCTATAGAAGACAATGAGTAAGAAAGATTTATTAAGCCAATGCAGGGAAGCACTCGGAGATGCGACCCTGACCAATCTGGATCTGCTGAACCTGATCGGGGAAATGAAGAAGGAACTGGAACACGACCGCATCTGCGGTCACTGAATGAACAAGGAAGGCGGCTCCACGCTGACAATCCGTAAATCCAACCACGTGACGGACGGATTCAAGGGTTATAAAGCCACGCTGTTCGCCGGAGAAATGAGTTATACCGAAATCAATATCCCGCTCCGTAAAGGGGACGACCTTTTCCTGCACGGGAACAAGGATGCCGGATGTATCGAGTATTTCAGCGGAAGCGAGGTATTGCTGTTCGGTTGTTACGGGCTGTTTGCCCGTGATGACGACAGCCGGTATTTACTTACCAAAGAAAGGAGATAGACGCATGAAAAAGAGAATGATAATTTTATTCATGGCAATGCTGTCCCTTTCGGTGACAAGCAAAGCACAATGGGCAGTGATAGACCCTACGAACCTTGCTCAAGGCATTGTAAACTCGGCCAATGAAATTGTACAGACTTCCACAACGGCACAGAACATGTGAAGTAACTTTCAGGAGACTGTAAAGATTTACCAGCAGGGAAAGGCCTACTACGATGCTTTGAAATCCGTACACGACCTCGTAAAAGGGGCACGCAAGGTACAACAGACTATCCTTCTGGTAGGTGACATCAGCGATATTTATGTGACCAATTTCAATACGATGATGGGCGACCCGAACTTCACCGTGGAAGAACTCTCGGCCATTGCTTTCGGGTATAACCGGCTGCTTGAAGAAAGCAGCAACCTGCTGCTGGACTTGAAGGAAGTGACCACGGCTACCGGACTTTCGATGACGGACAAGGAACGGCTGGACATCATCAACCGGATATACGGCGAAGTGCTGGAATACAAGAACCTGACATGGTACTATACCCGAAAGAACATCGGCATATCGTACCTGCGCAGCAAGAAGAAGGGGGATTCCCGACGGGTACTCGCCTTGTACGGGACACATGAACAGCGTTACTGGTAATCATTCATCATTAAAAAAAGATAGACTATGGTATTACTATCAATAGACTGGACGAACCTGCATGAGTTGCTGCGTTCGCTTTACGATGAAATGATGCCGCTGTGCGAGGATATGGCAAGCGTGGCAAAGGGAGTGGCGGGTATCGGTGCCCTGTTCTACGTGGCTTACCGGGTGTGGCAGTCCCTTTCAAGGGCGGAAGAGATAGACGTGTTCCCACTCTTCAGACCGTTTGTGCTGGGCCTTTGCATCATGTTCTTTCCTACTATGGTGCTGGGGACAATCAACGGGATTCTTTCCCCCGTATGCAGTGCCACTTCCTCACTGGTTGAACAGCAGACTTTCGACATGAGGAAGTATCAGGAAGAGAAGGACGAACTGGAACGGGAGGCGATGCTGCGTGACCCGGCAAAGGCTTTCCTTGTGAGTGATGAGGAATTTGACAAGAAAATAGACGAGCTTGGCTGGTCGCTGGGGGACATGGACACGATGATAAACATGTACGGGCAGAAGGCGGTGTATGACATGGGGGAAAAGGTGCGGCAATGGTTCCGCGAACTGTTGGAACTGTTCTTTCAGGCAGCTTCGCTACTGATAGACACGCTGAGGACTTTCTTTCTGATTGTCCTTTCCATATTGGGGCCAATCTCCTTTGCGCTGGCCGTTTATGACGGATTCCAGAGTACGCTCACTACCTGGCTGTCACGCTATATCTGTATTTACTTATGGCTGCCCGTGGGTGATCTGTTCGGTGCTATCCTCTCGCGCATACAGGTTCTGATGTTGCAGCAGGATATCAAACAGATGCAGGACCCGACATTTATACCGGATGCTTCGAACAGCGTTTATTGCATCTTTATGATTATAGGTATCATCGGTTATTTCTGCGTTCCCACGGTGTCCTCGTGGATTATCCAGGCAGGCGGTGCGGGAGCTTACGGGCAGAAGGCCAACAGTGCAGGGAAGATGGCAGGAAACGGTGCGGCGGCAGTCGGTGGGGCAGTCGGCGGATCGGTAGCCGGACGCATCAAGAAAATGTTCTAAACGTATCACTTAAAAAAACAGAAAGAAGACATGGAGTTCAAATCATTAAAAAACATCGAGACATCATTCCGGCAGCTACGGCTGTTCGGAATGGTATTCCTGGGAGTATGCGCACTGGTAACGGTCTTCGCCACCTGAAAGGCATACGAGTTTGCAGAAGCACAGCGGCAGAAAATTTATGTACTGGACAGCGGAAAGTCGCTGATGCTGGCACTCTCGCAGGACGTGCAGCAGAACCGCCCCGTGGAAGCGAGGGAACATATCAGACGTTTCCACGAACTGTTTTTCACCCTGTCACCGGACAAGAGCGCCATTGAAAGCAATGTGCAGCGTGCCCTTTACCTTTCGGATGAAAGTGCCATCGGTTACTACCGGAACTTGCAGGAGAAAGGCTACTTCAACCGGATGATAGCGGGAAACATCTCGCAGACGCTGACGGTGGACAGCATACAGGGGAACTTCAACAGTTATCCATACGAGATGAAGACCTATAGCCGGCAGCACATCATCCGTTCGAGCAGCGTTACCGAAAGGTCTCTTGTCACCACCTGCCGTCTGAGGAATGTAACCCGGAGCGACAACAATCCGCAGGGCTTTCTGATAGAGAGTTTTACCATCATCGAAAACAGGGACATCGGACAGTATGAAAGATAACGGGATAAAAAAGGTCTTCCACTCGTTCAGAACGGAGAAAGACCGATATATAATAAAACTCCGCAGGCGGTGGCAACGGCTGAGCTACCGGCAGCAAAGGATTATCATCCTTTACCTGCTCGGACTCTTCGCCGCCATCGACCTTGCCTACATCGTGGGCGGTTTCTGCGGGACAGACAAATTTCCGATTGAGATACAGCATCTCCAAAGGATTGCGCTTCCCCAAACGGACAGTATCCAACCATTAAAAAACAATGTATCCAATGACACAATCCGATAAGAAAGAAGAAAAGAATAAAGAAACGCAGAAAGCGGAACCTGCATCCGAAAAGGAGAAGAAGTTAAACCGCAAGGTTGCCGACAAGCTGAAATTCTATGGCGTGGTGACAGTCCTCTCTCTGCTTTGTGCCGGGTTCATCTGGTTTATCTTCAAACCGGACACGCCAGAAACGGTGGAAGGAATGGCGGGGATCAATACGACGATACCCGACGCTATCGCACCGGAGACGATGGCCGACAAACAGAAGGCTTACGAACTGGAAGAGATGAAGAAACGCAGGCAAGAAAAAGTGAGAACCTTGCAGGACATGGCAGGTGGCTATCTGATGCCGGACACAACGGACGGGCTGAAGCCGGAAGAAGATGTACCGAAAGCGGATGCTATCCGGAAGTCCAGAGAAAAACAGCGGCAGATTTCAAGACAGATCACCTCGTTCTATAAGGAACCGAAGGAGAGTCCGAGGGTGGACGAACTGGAACGGCAGGTAAAGGAGCTTAACGAAAAGCTGGAACGTGAACGGAAAGGACAAATCAGTACGGTGTATACTTGCTGTACGGAGGCTTTCCCTAATACATTTACTTTCTCTGAACCTGCTGAAGCAGCCTGGACGGTGCTTCATGCGGTGGCTGGAGGATATGACGGATATCTTCGCTGGGCAGTAAACAGCTGGCCGATGGACCCGCTGCGTGATTCACGTTTCCGTACGTGGGCAGCCGGTGATACGTACAGCATCTATCCTGGGCCGCGTAGCAGTATTCGTTTCGAACGTTTGGTAGAAGGTTTGCAGGCTTGTGAGAAAATCCATATTCTTCGGGAAGAACTGGCAGCTAAGGGCGCAAACGGAAAATTGAAGAAGCTGAATGCCAAACTGTCGGAATTTACTCCGGAAGGTTGGATAAAGACGAATAAGAAGTCGCCTGCCCTGATGGTGAGTGAGCTGAATGCCTTGCTCAATGAGATGTAAAGGAACACTTCTGCATGAAATAAAAAAGTCCGGTCGTAATGGCCGGACTTTTTAATATGATAAAATCAAATGAGTATTTATTTCTTTGTGCTAGGAGTATAACGTGCGTTCAAGCCGTCAACGATTTCCTGTGTGATATCCAGTGACTTGTCTGCAAACAACAGGTTGTCCAACTGAGTGTTGCTGATAATCAGGCTGTAGCCTTTTTTCTGGTTGTATACTTTCAAGAATGAGTTGATAGAATCGCGAAGCTGCAAGCTGTTCTTCTGGTTTTCAGCCTGGAGGTCAGCATAAAGCTTTTCCTGCAACTGCTGCAAGTCACGCTGTTTCTGCAACAGACGTGCGTTTTCCTGTTCTGCACGTTCGCGGCTGGCAAAACCGTTGTTTTCCAGTTTACGCTGGAATTCTCTCATTTCGCCGTCCAGTTCTTTTGCTTTTTCATTCAATGTCGTACGGATGTTTTCTTCCTTCTGAATCATCAGTTCGTTCAGGTCATTCCAGTAGCGATATTTAGTGAGCAGCGAATCAACTTCTACGTAGGCAATCTTCATATTTGTACCTGCTACTGCCGGAGCAGAAGCTTCAGTAGAAGTTCCCTTGTTGTCTGTGCATTGTGCAAACAGGAATACTACGGCAAGAGCCAGGAGTCCTTTCAAAACAT
>ERZ857882.1870-NODE-1870-length-23404-cov-4.505204_pt1 | contig 23404 bp, 24 predicted proteins | sample MGYA00519697_ERZ857882 | MGnify/ENA primary metagenome ERZ857882 (study PRJEB31778, sample SAMEA3449373) | human gut metagenome | biome: human gut; feature: human-associated habitat; material: faeces | place: United Kingdom | collected 2010/2012 ...
TATTCTCCGGTTCAAATCCGGATGGCACCTCCACCTCATCACCTCTATGGTTGATACAAAAAAGCCGCTGTTAAGCAGCGGTTTTTTTGCATATGGGGAAAGTAAGTGGTCCCTTATTGCCATTTGCTTGCCGCGGCGCTCGCTTCCGAAGAAGTAGCCTGCCTTTTCTGCCCGCATGGCTGCTCTTTGCAGCCTGCGCGGGCAGTTCTTCCCCATCAGAACAGGAAAGCTTCTATAATTATACCAAAGGGCCTATCGCCAAGAGAAGAACTGCGATAGGCCCTTTTTTCAATAAACCGCATTCACAAGCGCAAGGCATTCCCAACGTTCGGCGGCGCATTCGCAAGATAAACCCTATTGCGTATCGCCGAAAAGAGGAGATTCTGCACTAACGAGTATACCCCATTTCCTACACCTTGTCAAATTTTTCTTTGCTGGCTTTCACGTATGGAAAACCGTAACCGCCCGATTTAGCGCGCCTGGCGATAAGCCGTCAGTTGCGCCGTCACGTACTGAAAGGAGGAAAGGCTATGTCCAGAAGAGGCGAAAACATTTATAAAAGGAAAGACGGCCGTTATGAGGGCCGCTATGTGACTGGAAGAACCCTTGATGGCAAAACGCGTTTTGGATATGTATATGCCCATAGCTATTCAGAAGTCCGGCTTGAATTGATGCGGAAAAAGGTGGAACAGGCCAATATCCCGGCCGCGCCATCCCTTTTTGGGCATGGGCTCTATGGCGAATGGCTTGAGCATTGGCTCGATGCGGAGATTCGCCCAAACGTAAAGCAAAGCACCTATGCCAATTACCGCAGCATTCAGCGCCGCCTGACGGATGGGCTGGGAAGCCAGCCGCTGCGCACGCTGGCGCAGGAGGATATACAGACCTTTCTGAATATGCCAGAGATCCAGGCGCTTGCCAGCACCACGCGCCACGGTATCCTGCGAATGCTGAAAAGCTCGCTGCAAGCCGCCAAAGAAAACGGGATGCTCGCAAAAGACCCATGCGCCGCGTTCCGCCTGGCGCACGAAGCGGCAGCCGAGCAGCGCGTATTAAGCATACGCGAACAGAAGCTTTTGACCCTGGCGGCCATTCGCGCAAACGAGCTGCCCGTGCTGATAGGGCTTTATACCGGCATGCGCGTTGGCGAAGTCTGCGGTCTAAAGTGGAGCGATATCGACTGGCAGGAATCCATTGTTACCGTTCAACGTACAGTGCTGCGCTGCGCGCGCGTCGGTCCGCATTCATCGGGAACGGAAGTCATCGTCAGCGCCCCAAAATCTTCGGCCTCGCGCCGCATATTGCCTGTTCCCGCCTTCCTGATGCGGCTTCTGCTGGATCTGCGCGGGCCGGATGTGGCAGTGGGCTTCATTTTTGGCTCCCCCTCAAAGGCATGCGAGCCAAGGCTTTTGCAGCTTCGCTTGGAAAGGCTGATTGCTTGCTGCGGCCTGGACGGCGTACATTTTCATACGCTTCGGCATTCCTTCGCCACGCGGCTGTTGGAAATGGGCGTGGATTTCAAAACCGTCAGCCTGTTGCTGGGGCATAGCTCTGCCAAAATCACGCTGGATTTCTATGCGCACGCAACGCTTGAGCAGCGCCAGCGCGCCATCCGGCGGCTGGAGACCCTTGCCCGCTAAGGATAAGCCGTCACAAGCCGTCACCGGCCGCCGCCGCCCCTTTTGCAAGGCCGCTTTCGCGCAAGTTCAGCATAGGGTTTATATTGCGAAAACCCCATCAGTTCATCGGAAAGGAGGAATCAAGGAGGGAAACAGAATTCATGAAACGGTTACTACACCTGTTGGCATGCATGGGATTGGCCGCGTGCCTATCGCTCTTACCTGTCCTTGCCCTGGCGGCTTCCGCGCCGGCGCTTGGCAAAACAGCGACCCCTTTGGACAAAAACGATGAAACCGCCGTAACGCTGACCATTGGCGCGGATCAAACAAAAACGGTATCCTCCGTCGTATTCGTTTTGGACAAATCCACAAGCATAGCCGTGCGCGATGAGGCGCTGAAGATGCTTGCCGAGCTCAAAACGCGCGCCGGTGAAAACCGCATCCGCGCTGGCGCGGTCGTCTTTAATAAGGGAACCGATGCCCGCGTTGCGCTTGCCGGTTTGGACGACGCCCAATATGCGCGCCTGGAAAACCTCATGCGCCGCGAGGTCACAAGCGGCACCAATATTGAGGCTGGCCTGCGCGCCGGTATCGAGATGCTCCAAAACGACGGCGCATCCGCCGCCGGCGATAAGCACCTGGTGCTTGTAAGCGACGGCGTTACTTACATGTGGGGCAATCCTCCCGTTTCCCTGTATTCCGAGGTGGATCCCGACAGAATTTCAAAATTCTGGGCTTCCCCCTCTGTGGTGGGCTTCTACCCCATTGGAACCGATACATCATACATCGCCTCGCTGGACAATATGGCTGAATGGCTTCGGAAGCATTCCGAAGCGCTGGACAATCTAATCGGCAGCTACGCGTGCGCATACGGCGCGGGCGATAACCCCGAAAAGAAGGTTTCCTACAGCATTACCAAGGATTATTGCTGCCTGGACGCCGCCGTATACAAAACCGCCTTGGCGTGGCAGACAGCCGTTCAAAACGGCTATCGCTGCTATGTCTATGCCTCGGACAAATATACCCAAAAATATCCCTTTGCCCCGCGCTTTATGAAGGGCCTGTCCGCCATCGGCGGCTCCAGCGTCAGCTTTTCGGATAAGGAATCGAATGTTTCGGGCATGTTTGACAATGTCAAAAGCGCCATCCTCTATTCAATCGCAAAGGGCTCCGTTACCGATGTTATCGGCAGCAGCTTTGATCTGAAAGACTTGGACACGATTGGCATGTCTGTTGGCGGAAAGGCGCTTACCGGCGTGGTGGACGCCGCCAAAAACAGCGTTTCCTTTGATGACGGCAAGTATGTGGTACATTACGTTTCCGGCAAGGAGGAAAAGCTCGTTTGGAACATCCGCACGCCGGTTGCGGCGGCAAGCCCTATTACGCTGCGCTATACGCTCAAGCTTGCAAGCAAATCCTCTGCCCCGGGCCACTACAAGGTTCCTACCAATGAAAGCGCTGTGCTCAGCTATACCGGCAGCGAGGATGAAACCGTCAGGCAGAGCGTCTTCCCCAAGCCCGAGGTTTCCTACGACGTGGCCGCCGCCCTGCCGCCCAAGACGGGCGATGCCACGCCGCTTGTAGCGGCCTTTGGCGGCTTGTCCGCCTCGGCGCTTGCCGCCGCCGTCATTTTCCACAGGAAGCGCCGCAGGTCATAGCACGGCCTTTCCCGCGCTTTCCACGATGCGGCCGCATCGCTTATGCAGCCGGTTTTCCGCTATGCCGTGTCTTTTGAAAGAGCCGCTGTTTCCAATCAATGCCGGCGCCGCTTTGCCCGCGCCCGTTGGTTGGGCCAAGCGGCTCTTTTTTCTGCTGGCAAATCCCCGTCGGGGAGCGGCTATCCCTTATGGCCTATGCTTCCCTCCCCGCTCCTTCCCTCCTTTTGGGCGCTGTCCAGCATGCATTATAGCGCTGCAAGTCAAGTACCCGGCCGGAGAAATTTGCTTGTTGACAACGCCTACCGCCTATGCTATATTGTACGTAGTTACTCATTGCCATAGTGAATTGATGAAAGAGAGGAAGGAGGTTTTATTTTTCATCATATCAGAAATCTGATAACTTATATCATAAGAGATACGCCTTCACAAAAGCTTTGGAAAGGAGCATTTTCATGAAAAAATTCTTGGCTATCCTAACTGCTACCGTACTGCTGATGAGCCTTTGCCTGGGGATGACCGCCTGCGCGGAAGATCTTTCCGGCACTGTTACCATGTGGTCCTTCCCGCTTTCCTCCGACGACGCGGCCATGTTTGAGCCCATCATCCAGGCCTTCAACGAGCAGTATCCCAATGTGACCATCGATATTCAGCACCTTCCCTGGAGCGGCCGCTATGAAAAAATGCTGACGGCCATCGCGGGTGGGGAAGCGCCCAACGTCGTCTATCTGAACGATTTTCAGGTTCCGCTTTTCGCCGCTACCGATAACCTGATGCCGGCGACCGATCTGTACACGGAGGAAGAACTGGCCGCCATGTATACCGAGGGCTCTTTGCATGCGCTCAGCTACAACGGCGTCGTGTACGCCCTGCCCATCCTGCAAAACTCCCTTGGCTATATGTACAATGTAGACCTGTTTGTTGAGGCCGGTTTGGATCCCGACAATCCTCCCGCCACCTGGGATGAGCTCAAGGAGGCCGCCCAAAAGCTTACCAAGACGGATGCAAACGGCGAAATTGTGCAGGCCGGCATCCGCTACGACCTCAACCGTCCCTCGCCCATCACCAGCCTTATGAACTTTGTATGGCAGGCGGGCGGCAACATTCTGGACGAAAACAACAACGTAATCATCAACAGCCAGGAAACCGCGGACGCGCTTGATTTTATCAAAAGCCTGTTTGACGAGGGCTATATCCAAAAATCCAACATGACCGGCGGCGGCTTCGAGTTCGCTTCCGGCAAGGTGGGTATCGAGCTGGACGCCGAGCCCTCCAAGGTCACCCAGGTGGCTAACGCCAACCCCGACCTCAATTTCAAGGTAGGCCCCATCCTGACCGGCGAAAAGAAAATCGGCTACGTGACCGTCGGTTCGTATGCCATGTTCTCCAAAGCGGATAACCGCGAAGCGACCATCGCCTGGGTCAAATTCCTGACCAACAAGGAGAATACGCAGGCCATTCTAAGCAAGGCCGGCTTTGCTTCTCCCCGTAAGGACATCAACTCCGCCGATTACCTCACCGACGAACGCCTGGCCTACATCGCCTCCCAGGCCGAGTGGGCCACCGGCACCGGCCCCATGAATACCCATTATTCCGAGATCCTAGAGGTTCTGGGTTCGGAGTTTAACTCCATCCTGCTGGGCATCAAGTCCACGGAGGATGGCCTGAAGGAGGCCCAGAGCAAGATCGAAGCGCTCATGGCCGAGTAAACCGCGCGGCCGGGCGCGGCGCGGTTTGGCCGCCGTGCCCGGCCCCTCCTTTGCAAACAACGTAAAAGAAGGGAGAAGCAAAAAGCGTTATGAAGCGAATAGGCGTTGTTGGCCTTGGCCTGAACAATCCGTATTTCTATGCGCCCCTGCTTAAGGAGCTTGGCGCTTCGGTATGCTTTGTTTGGGATTATACGTTAGAGAACGCGCGCGCCTACGCCGGGCGCTTCGGCTGCGAGGTTGTCAGGGATATCGCCGCATATCCCGACGTGGACGGCGTGCTGGTGGACAGCCAAAACTGCGATCATATCCCGTTGGCCCTGCCGTTTATCAAGCGCGGCATCCCCGTCTTTTTGGAAAAGCCGCTTTCCCACAGCGCGGAGCAGGCGCTGGCATTTTTGGAGGAATACCAAAACGCCAAGGTATTCTCCCTAAGCCCCCTGCGGCTTGCGCCTACCTATATTCAAATGGCAAACGACGCGGCCCAAACCGGCGAAAGGGTCGTCCGCTGCCATGTAACGGTATACCATACCATGAAATTCTTTTTGGAAAACCCGGTCAAGCGCTGGCATGACGACCCCGCCAAAAGCGGCGGCATGCTCACCGATCTTGGCATCCACGCGGTGGAGCTTCTTAATATGTTCATGAAAAAGCCCGTTGCGCATATCGCCGGCGTTTCCACCAAGTGCTGCTATCCCCACGCGCGGTGCGATGATAACTACGCGCTTACGCTTATCTACGAGGACGGCTCCATAGGCACCATTTCCCTGCTTTGCGCAACGGACCGCACCGATTATGCCGTTGAGGCAATCACGCCCACGCACGCCTTCATCAACAATATGGATAATGAATATACCGGCCGCCCCGAATGGAACGTTGATAACGCCTACGGCGGCTTTCAAGGCACAATGGAAGCCTTTTTGACCATGATTGATACCGGCAGGCCGCCTGTTTCTTTTGAGGAAACCAAACGCAATTTTGAACTGCTCGCCAGAATGAACCAGGCGCTGGCCAACAAGTAAGGAGGTTGTTCTAATGGAAAAATACCGCGCGGCAATCGTAGGCCTTGGCAGGATTGCCTGGACGCTTGAGGACGATGTGAAACGCGACCATCCCTGCACCCACGCCGGCGCCCTGGCGCAGCTTGAGGATGTTGAGCTGGTAGCCGGGGCCTCGCGCGGCGAGCAAAGCGCCAAGGCCTTCCAGGAGCGTTTTCATACCCGCAAGGCCTATACCAATTACCTTGAAATGGTGCGCGAGGAAAAAATCGATATCGTGGGCGTGTGCACCAATCCCGAAACGCACGCGCAAATCGTAGTGGATTTGGCAAACGCGGGCGTAAAGGGCATCCTTTGCGAAAAGCCAATCGCGCTCTCCCTTGAGGACTGCGACCGCATGCTCAAAGCTTGCCAGGCCAACGGAACCATTCTTATGACCATGCATAACCGCCGCTTTAACGCCCTGTACCGCTCGGCAAAGGCCCTGATCCAGCGCGGCGAAATTGGCGATATCAACGCCGTCATAGGCATTTGCGAGGGCTGCAAGCCCAATAAGAACTGGCAGTCCGAGTTTGAAGGCCCGCTTCTGCACGACGCGACGCACCTGTTTGATATCATGCGCTACCTGTTAGGCGACGTGGAGTGGGTGCTCAGCGACGTGGAGCGCGCCAAGCCCACAGATCGCGTTGAAGACGCCGCCTATTCCATCATGCGTTTTCGAAATGGCGTCTATGGAACCACGCTTGTAAACGAGCGCACCGATTATATGCGCTTTGAGCTGGAGGTGCAGGGCTCCAAGGGCAAAATGCTGCTCTATACCAACGAGGCGTACCTTTGGAAATATGAGGACAGCAAATATGCCAGCCATTTCAAGGAGCTTGTACAGGTTCCCTATCCCAAGGCTACCGCCAAGCTTTACGCCTATGTGGAGGCCTACCGCGAGCTGATTGGCTGCATGCGCGCCGGCCGGCAAAGCCCTACTTCCTCCGGGCTGGATGGCCGCGCCGCGCTGGAAATGATCATGGCGATCTATGAATCCAAACGCCGCGGCTGCCAGCGGGTCTATATGCCGCTGCCCGGCGAGCCATCCTCTTTGGTACGCGGCATTGAAGAAAACGCATTCTGATAAAGGAGGCGCCGCCAAATGAAAAACGCGTTACCCAAGAAGCGGCGCAGCGCCGAGAGCGGCTTCTGGTTTGTTTTGCCCTCCGTAATTATCCTGGGCGGCTTTGGCCTTGCGGTTACGGCCGCAAACCTTTGGTACAGCCTGCAAAGCTGGTCCGCCCTGTCCGCGCCCAAGTTTGCCGGGCTTAAAAACTACCAGCGCTTCTTCTCCGACGCTATCGCGCTGCGTTCCCTGTCCAATACGCTGCAATACGCGCTGATGTATGTATTCCCTACCATCGTCCTTTCCCTGCTGCTGGCCATGATGCTCAACCACAAGGGCAAGCTTATGTCGTTTTTCCGTTCTCTGTATTACGTGCCGGTCATCACCTCATATGTGGTGGTCATCGTGGTATGGCAATGGTTTTTTGACTATGATATCGGCCTGTTCAACAGCATTTTGGGCAGCTTTGGCATTGCCAAGGCGCCCTGGCTGCTGGATCCCAACTGGGCGATGCCCTCGCTGGTGCTGTTATCCATCTGGAAAAACTGCGGCTACACCGTGCTCATGTTTATGGCTGGGCTGCAAACGGTGGATACCAACCTGTACGAAGCCGCCGCCATTGATGGAAGCGGCCGGCTGAGCACATTCTGGCATATCACGCTCCCGCAGATCAAGCCCACCACCACGCTGTGCGTGGTCATGGTTACCACCTGGTCGTTCCAGATGTTTGTGCAGCCCTATCTGCTCACCAAGGGCGGTCCCGATTATTCTACCATGACCGTTACCTACTACCTGTACCAGCAGGCGTTTTCCTCCTATAACATTGGCTATGGCAGCGCAATCGCGGTCGTCAGCGTAGCGATCTTCCTGCTGATAACCACGCTGGAAAAGCGCATTCTTCGCGAGAGGGGGTAAAAAGATGGAATTTGGCATTTCCAAAACGCGAGACCTTCGCAAGGCCCTCCGCATTCTGGTACTGGCGCTTGTTGGCGTAACCGTTGTTTTTCCGTTTTATATCCTCCTTATCGAGGCGCTCCATCCCAATCTGGTTACCATGCCCTATCCCGTTGAGCTGTGGCCCCGGGAAATCAGCCTGAGCAATTACGCCTATCTGTTCCAGAAGAACCCTATCGGGCGCTGGACGTGGAACAGCGTCGTCATCGCCGTTGGCACCAGCCTGTTCCAGGCCGTGCTGTGCTCCATGGCCGCCTATGGTTTCGGGCGCACGCGGTTCCGCGGCAGGAAGGCGCTGCTTTCCCTAACGATGCTTCTCTTGGTGATCCCCATTCAAACGCGCGTCCTGCCGTTGTTCATTATCTTTTCGGAAGTGAAGCTGCTTAACACCTACTGGGCCTGGCTGCCGTTCTTCTCGGATGCGTTTGGCATTTACCTGCTTATGCAGTACATGCAGGCCATCCCCATGGACTTTGACGAGGCCGCCAGGATTGATGGGGCCAGCCTGCTGCGCACCTACTGGAATGTGATTCTGCCCCAAACCAAGCCCGCTCTGGTGGTGCTGGTCACATTTAACTTTGTAAACCAATGGAACGATTTTCTCTATCCCCTCATCGTAACGCGCAGCGATAGGATGTACACCCTTCAGCTCGGCCTGTCAAACATCTTCTCATCCGCCGCCCGCGGCGAAAACGGCGGCATGGGCGTCGCGCTTGCCGGGGCGGTTATCTCGTTCCTTCCCACGCTGTTGATTTACGTTTGCTTCCAAAACAAAATCATCGATGGTATGAATATTTCGGCAGGTGTTAAAGGATAAAGAATCGAATTTTTTCTCAAAACCCAAAATGAAGCAAGGAGCGCAGCCGCATGTCGCGAAAGAAAAACAACACTACGCTGGTAAGAGAATATATACGAAATCTGATCGTGAGCCAGGGGCTTAAATCTGGCGATATGCTGCCATGCGAGGGCGATATTGCCGCCGCCTTGGAAATCAGCAAAAGCTGTGTCAGGGAAGCGACGCACGCGCTGGAAAGCATTGGCCTTATCGAAATCCGGCACGGGATCGGGCTTGTTCTGCGCGATTTTAACCTGGATGCGATTGGGGATATCTTTGATTACAGCTTTGTGCTGGATCCAAGCATCGTGTTGGACCTTTACGACCTGCGCAGGCAGCTGGAAAGCTCGCTGATGCCGCGCATCGTTGAGGAGGTACAGGAAACGCATCTCAAGCGCTGCGAGGAAATCCTTGCGGAATGGGAAAAGCTGGCCGATGCCGAATCGCCCACCTATGAGGTGGACGGCCAATTTCACGAAACGCTGTATTCCGTGGTAGGCAACCGCATGCTCACCACTCTATGCCATATTTTCTGGACAACGTTCCGCGATCTTGAGGTAAACGAGCTTCTTCGCCGTGGGCAGCCCATGACCGTTGAGGGCACGCGCAAAACCATTGACGACCACCGCCGCATTTTGGCCGCGGTACGCTCCCACGACGGCGCGCTGGCCTCCAGGCTGATGTACGACCATTTTGCCAAGATTGAACGTTTATCCATGGAAAAGAAGCAATAAGCAAATCGGAGGAAAAAAAGTTGAAGGACATTCAAGATATTCGCGGCGTGATTCCCGCAATGATGACCTGCTTTGATCAAAACGGGGCATTCGACGAAGCCAGGCAGCGCGGGCTCACAGAGTTTTTAATCGGCAAGGGGGTCGATGCGCTCTACCTTACCGGCAGCACCGGCGAAGCCTTTTTGATGGACGCCTCGGAGCGCTGCGCCGTGGTGGAGGCCGTGACCGGCCAGGTGAACGGACGTATCCCGCTTATTGTGCATGTAGGCGATATCGGCACCCAAAAATCCATCCGCCTGGCCGAGCACGCCTACAAGGCCGGCGCGGACGCGCTTTCCTCGGTGCCCCCATTCTACTTCCGTTTTTCTGAGGACGAGATTTTTGCCTACTATGAGGCGTTAAGCAACGCGACCCCCCTGCCCATGATTATCTACAACATTGCGCTGGCGGGCGCGGTAAGCGCGGATTGCGTTAAGCGCCTTGCCGCCCTGCCGAACGTAAAGGGCATGAAGTACACGCTTCCCACGCATCACGAAATCATGCGGCTGAAGCGGGAGCTGGGCTCCTCCTTTATGATCTATTCCGGCTGCGATGAAATGGCCATGTCCGGGTTTGCCTTTGGCGCGGACGGGATTATCGGCTCGTTCTACAACGTCATCCCGGAGATCTTTTTGCAGCTTGCGCAGGCGATGAAGGAAAACGACCTGGCGGCGGCGACGGAATGCCAGCGGGTCGCGGACGCTATCATCCTTTTCGTGCTGGAGTTCCCCTATTTCTCCGCAATGAAAAAGATGCTGCAATGGATGGGACACGACTTTGGCTATGTGCGCTCGCCGTTCGCCAGGCTGAACGGCGAGCAGGAGCAGCGGCTGCTCGACGGCCTGAAGGCCATCCGCGCCCAGTACGGAACGCATGGCCTGGAAGCGCTTGAAGCGCTGCCGGAAAAGCCATAACGCATACAAAAGAACCCGGCCGGTTTCCCGCGCCCCTTCCGGGGCTTGCGGGAAGCCGGCTTTGCATATGCCCTCCGCTGCGCCCGCAGGCGCTGCTTGAGCAACAAAAAAGCGGGCGTTCTTACAGCCTTTCAACGGCTATAAGAGCGCTCGCTATGGTTCTCTCGAATAGGAAGGGAAAAGTTTTCCTTCCCCTTTTGCAGTAGGGTCGGGTGTTTCCTCAACATACGCAAAGATGCCGGCCAGTTCGGGCTCTGCCTCATCAATAACCCGCTGCCGCGCAACCTCGATGGCGGCGGCTGTGGGCCCGTGCGTGGCCGTGGGCGATTTCTCGGGCGTGAGAGCCGCCTGCGAGAAGGGGTTCTCCGCTTGGAAAGGCGCGGACATGGCCTATGGAACCGGCACGGACGACTTGAAGTCCACGGGCAGCCTATTGCTGCCATGCCGGGGCACGATTCCGCTAAGCTTCCTTTCCGCCATATCTTCCGCGGCCACATAGGTCAATGGCACGTTCGGGTTGTTGATATTTTATTCCTCAAGATCTTTTTTCTCATTGGAGCAGGCGTCTTTAATATCCTGGCAAATGGCGCTGCCTATGTCGGCGGCCATGCGGCCCACCGCCTTGCCGCTAATGTCCAGAATCTCGCCCTCTGTGGTATGCAGCTCCACCTGGCAGTCCGTCCCGATTGTGGCAAGCGCCGCCGTTAACATGGCCCAAGGCGATGCCGCAAGACCGATGACGGCGCTCACGATGCCCACGTTCAGTGGGAGATTGATGATGGTTTCCCCGTCCTTCTTGAGCATCACCCTTGCGATATTGCCCTTTTTCACAAGCTCCTTGATCTGTTCGACCGTTTTTTCCGCTTCTTGTTTCAGTTCTTCTTCCGTCATGGTTTTTCGCGTCCTTTCCAGTTTGGCGTCAAATTTGGTTATACCGCAACTTCCAAGGAAAGCATAGCTGCTTATTGTTCATCGAAAGTGAACGGAATGTGAATGGCAGATTAAAGCGAAGGGGCAATTTATGAAATCCTGATGCGTACAGTAAATAAACTTCCCACGCCGGGAGTGCTTTGCACAGAGATGATACCACCCAGCAAGTCGATGATCTTTTGAACCAGCGCCAGCCCCAGCCCGTTGCCTTGGGTGACGTGGGAGGTATCCGCCTGATAAAATTGCTCAAGGATATGCTGGATGGATTTTTCATCGATCCCGCAGCCGGTATCCTCCACCGATACCACGGCGAAGTCCCCCTCCTGCCGGGCGGAGATGCGGATGGCCCCGCCGTGTGGCGTGAATTTCAGCGCGTTGCTGATCAGGTTGTTCCATACGATGTCCAATAGCTCCTCGTCGCTGTTGACGATGACGTTCTGATCCAGCTCCGCCTCCACCTCAATGGCCTTTTCCTCCCATATCTGCTCAAAGGCGATGGCGCAGCGGCTGATCTGCTCGCTTAGATTGTATGGCTTTTTGTTCGTCAAAATCTTTTGGTTTTCCAGCCGGTTGAGCTGCAATATGTTGGAAACCATCACGCTTAAACGCTGACAGGCGTTTGCAATCTTCCCGGCACACTCCCGCTTCTCCTCATCGCTCAGGCCGTCGCTTTGCAAAATGGTGGCGTAGTTCTGCATAACCGCAAGCGGGGTTTTCAGCTCGTGGGACACGTTGGAAATGAAGTCCCGCTTCAATAGCTCCGTGCTGGCAAGCTCCTCCACCATCGTGTTGAAATCCTCATATAGGACATCGAATTCGTCCCGACGCGCCGCCCCCGGGTTGGCGGGTAGCCGGACGGAGTAATCCCCGCTGGCGACCTGCCGCGCGGCCTTCTGCAATTTGCGCACGGGCTCTCCCACCATAAGGTTTCGCACAGTGGAGAACACATGAAGGGCCACCATGGTGAGGAGGACGACAAAGGAGATGATGGACATGACGCCATACACCTCGCTGTTTGCCCGCTCGATAAACAAATTCTGATAGATCACAACCAGAACTGTGAACGTAATGCAGAGGCCCACAAACAAAAGCACGGTTTCCCGAACCTCAAGGCGATTTGTTGTGATGCGGGGGTCGGTATTTTTTCGTGAGCACAGCTTCATAGAATTACCGCCTTGTATCCAAAGCCCCGCACGGTTTGAATCTTTACATAAGGGCACCTTTCCAGCTTGTCCCGCAGGTTTTTGATATGCACGTCAACTGTGCGCAGGCCGCTTTCATTCTCAATTCCACTAAACTCGTCCAAAAGCTGGCTGCGGGTAAAGATGTGCTTGGGATAGGAGAGCAGCTTGAACAGGATTTGAAACCCCCTTGTTGTCAGCAGCAGCGGCTCCCCATCCAGGTAGGCCTGCATCTCGTCCTCCTCCAGCACGAGATTTCCGACCGTTAGCCTTTTCTGCGCGGAGATGTTCGCACGCCGAAGCAATGCCCCGATTCGCAGAATCAGCTCGTCCAGGTCGATGGGCTTTACCATGTAATCATCAATCCCCAGGCGGTAGCCCCTTTGCTTGGCGTCCAAATCATCCCGCGCGGTCATAAACAGGATTGGGATGTTCTTATCCGTGGCCCGCACGGCCTCCGCGAACTCAAAACCGTTGATTCCCGGCATCATAATATCTGAAATGATAATGTCATACGTTTCCGCATACAGCCGGTCATAGGCCTCGCCGGGATTCCCGCAACCCAAAGGGAAATAGCCGTGGGCGCTCAAATGCTTGCATACCGCCTGATTTAATTCCCGGTCGTCCTCAACGACCAAAATATGAATCACAAAATCGCCTCCTTCGCGCCTTTCTTACTATCATACCATTATGAAGCGAATGTTAACAGCGCTGCCAGCGCGCCAAATGGCGGCGCTGCTTTTGATATTCCAGCCGGATTAACCGGGGATTCACAATCAAATTATATTCGGCAAATAATCAGGGCGTATTTTGGCGCCATCCGATAAGAGAGGAGGAAGCATATGACAAAAATACAGAAACGCCCCGACTTTATCTATCTGCTGTTCCTATTTGCCGTGGGAAGCATTGTCGGGTGGTGTTTGGAGGTCGTCTATCGCTCCATTGTCAGCGGCTGCATTATCATTCCGGGATTTTTGCTGGGGCCCTACTGTCCGATCTATGGCTTCGGCTTTGTAATCTGCAAATTGATTTTCAGGCAGGAGAGGGGGCTCCTTTCCTTTGCAATAATGGTCGCTTTAACCTCCTTGCTGGAATATTTCGCCTCTGTGCTGCTTGAATCGGCGTTTCATGTGCTGCTATGGGATTATTCCATGCTGCCATTCAGCATTGGAACCCGTGTCAATCTTATCTTTTCAATCATATGGGGCCTGATCGGCCTGCTCGCTTTGAAGGTGGAAGAGCCGCGATTGCAGAAGGCGTTTGCAGCGCATGTAAAGCCGATGCGCATTTTTTCGTATGCTGCGCTGCTTGTCATTTTGGCGGATGCGCTTATCAGCATCACGATTCACCTGATTTAATTTACGCTTCACATTCGATTAAAAGTCAAATCACAATGCAAGGGTACCTTCTATCCGCAATAGCGAACCGGCTTTCCCGCCTGAAGAAGGCCGCCTGCGGTGAAATGGAAGGGCGGGAATCGCGCTTGCTGCCACCGCTGCCGCCCGCATGATGGCAGCGATAGAAATAAAGGAGGTCCATTCAAATGAGGTATTGTTCTTATTGCGGCACGCAAATCAAGGAAACGGACGCTTTCTGTCCTGCCTGTGGAACAACACAGGCGGGAACTCCAAAAGAGGAACCAAAAGACAAGCTGGTCTGCGAGCTCGCTTACTCCGGCGTCCTTTTCTGGCTGCCGCTGGTATTTAGCGCAAAATATAAGCTGTCCCGCTATTGCGCCAACCAGGGGCTTTGGGTGCTGATTGTTGCCTGCCTGTCATGCTGGCTTATGATGCTGGTCAACGCGGCCGCCGCTGCCTGCGTCGGAGGGCTCCTTGGCATCCTTGTAAGCGTGGTTCGCTTTGTGGTGCTTGCGCTGTGCATCCTTACGCTGCTTGGCCTGGCCTTCGCGGGGGTGAAGAGGGCCCTGGCCATTCATAATGGGGAGGTACCGTGCCCCATCGCGTTCTTTGCCGATAAACCCATCATCAAACAATAAAGGAGATTGCTCAATGGATGCGAAATATTGCTCCCGCTGCGGAGCGGAAAGAAAGAATCATTCAAACGTCTGCTGGAAGTGCGGCGCGGCCTTCGAGGAGGCGCAGCATGGCAAAGACGATTGCCGGTACGATTACACAGAGCCTTATCGGCTGCGTCATCTGCCGCTCAGCTGCATCTTGGCCTATATCCCCTTCTTATTCTGGCTGCCGCTGGTGACGGACGGGAAAGACCCGCTTCATCGCAGGTGTGCCAATCAGGGGTTGTGGCAGACGCTGACGTTCCTGCTCTATTCCGCCGTCCTTTTTGTGGCATGGTTTCTGCTGGAGCGCTACGCCGGGTTCAGCTGGATAGGTCTGTATCATACGTTGTTTTTCCACTGGACGCCGGCCAACTGGCTCTCCAAGCTGCCCTATGCGCTGGGCGCGCAGGCCGCTCTGATCTTTGCCATCAGTCCGCTTGTCAACTGCCTTTGCGGTATGCTGCGTGGAATGTTCTCCGACCGGCCCTATCAAATCCCCGTATTTGGCCGCTTTCAGCTCATCCGTTCGAAGGCGTAACCGCGGGTTGTAAGGCGTAAAACCAGGTACGTTATGCGGACGGAAAAAAGACGTCGGTAAAACCGTGTGGGAGGGCCACTCTTTGCGGCGATCGCCGTGCCCATTCAGGCAGCACGATTCGTGTTATGCCTGAATGGGTATTCCGTCTGGATTTCTGCGGCCTGCAGTGTGATAGCGGTGATTGTGCAACCAGCATTTATGGAATGCGCAAAAATGCCTTGGAGCATGCTGATCTTGGCGCTGCCGGTGATGGAGTTATGCCTGTATTATAACTGCGGTTGATGGTACCGCGCCTATAAGGATGGTGTTTCCGAAACACAGATTGACAATCTGAAAGAAAAACTATATCGCGGTACGGCGACCCGCGCAGACATTACGAGAATCACCCGCAGGCTTGGCGACGAAATAGCGAATGTTTACGGCTTTCCTATTCCGCACAGGCGGCAGGCCGTTGCACTGGAACGGTAAGGAGGCGAAGCTATGCAGGATTTATCCGATTCAAGGGACTGCGCCTTTGAAGCCTTTATAACCAATCTCGGCAAATACAACGAGGGTTATTTAGTCGGTGAATGGGTTAAGTTCCCGATTACCAATGAGGAAATGCAGGAGGTTTTTAAGCGGATCGGCATTAACCGCCGCTATGAGGAATGGTTCATTACCGATTACGAATGTCCCGATTCCCATATTTATGACCTGCTCGGAGAATACGAGAGTTTAAGCGAGCTTAACTATCTTGCGGGAAAGATTATGGAGCTTGACGAAAGCGAGGATTTCTGGCAGGCGGTTTTAGACTTGGGCGAAAATACGGGCAGCGTGCGGGAGTTAATAAACCTTACCGAAAATATGGACTGCTTTGATTATCTTCCGGGTGTTACCGATGATTCTGACCTCGGCTATTATTGGATTGAGGAAAGCGGCTGCTATGATACAAAGGCAATGGGCGCTCTTTCAAACTATATCGACTATGAGGGTTTCGGGCGTGATATTCGCTTTGACGAAAGCGGCGTATTTACCGACAGCGGCTATGTGCGCTCAAACGGCGGCCGCTTTGTTGACATTTACGACGGCAATATTGAGAACATTCCCGAAGAATACCGTATTCAAAGCCCGAATCTTTATGTACGCGCTATTGGGAGAACGGAAAAAGATATAGAGCGCTAATTTGCACATTTGATATTGTTTCCGCACTTGGGTATGATATATAATAAAAAAGGACAAGGAAGTGATTTCAAATGAGCGACAGCTCTTATACCGATCTGGCACAGCGGATTGAGGAATCCTTTGCCGAGATTGAGGACGAAGCGATTGCCGATTTCAAAAAGACGGACGAAGCCTATGCGAATTTGTATCAGCAGATTTCAAAGCTGAAAGCAGACAATCCGTTTATCGGTAAGGTCATAGACGGCAGCGGCGACATTTCTTTGAATGCCGAGGAACACGAAATTCTGACAGAGTATTTCCGTCTGCGATTCAGGCTCGACGATATGGAGCGCCAGCGGTTATATTTCAGAGGACATACCGACTGTATTTCGTATCTGAAAAAGGTCGGGGCACTAAATTGAATATTTCAGCATAAGCGGTATGGGAATTTCCTGTACCGCCTTTTACATAGGCAAAATATAATTCAGAGCCGAAAAAGAAATTGAGAATGAAAAGTTTTTACGAAATTTCAGTAAGAACTATTGACCGCCCAGAACTTTTTGGATATACTAATAGTAAAGGAGGCGATAGTATGATCGTTAGACCCCACTATTTAGATTTACTGAAAACCTACCGTGATGTGCCGTTGGTGAAAATCCTTGCAGGTATCCGCCGCTGCGGTAAATCCACGATCTTAGAAATGTTACAAGACGACTTGATAAAAAGCGGCGTTCCTGCCGATCACATTATCAGTATGCGCTATACCTCGGAAGATTTTGACGACGGCATGACCGACAAAGATATGTATAACGGTATCAAAGAGAAAATGACAGACGGTGATCGTTATTATCTTCTGCTTGACGAAGTGCAGGAAATCACAGGCTGGGAAAAGGCTGTAAACAGTCTGCTTGAAAACGCCAACACAGACATCTATGTGACCGGCTCCAATTCCAAACTGATGTCAAGTGAAATATCCACCTACCTGACGGGACGGTATATCTCTATCCCCGTATTTACGCTGTCCTTTGCCGAGTATATGGATTTCAAAAAAGCAAGCGGACGCACGCCTAAAGAACTGCTTACCGAATATATCCGCATGGGCGGCTTTCCTATCGTTGCGCTGAGCAATTTTGACGAGGGCGCGGCGTATCAGATCGTCGAGGGTATTTACAATTCCGTTATCACCAGCGATATTACAAAGCGGCACAGCATCACAAACTTTGACCTGTTCAACCGTGTTGTGAAGTATGTCGTTGAAAATGTCGGCAAGACTTTTTCCGCTAACGCTATCGTGAAGTTTTTGAAAAGCGAGGGGCGTTCTCTCTCAGTGGAATCGGTATATAACTATCTGGAATGGCTGGAAAAAGCCTTTGTGATCTACCGCTGCCAGCGGTACGACCTGCAAGGAAAATCCGTGCTGAAAACGCAGGAGAAATTCTATCTTGCGGACGCTTCCCTGAAATATTGCATGATGGGCTTCAATCCGAAGTCTGTTGCCGCAATGCTGGAAAACATTGTGTACTTTGAGCTTCGCAGAAAAGGCTATGAGGTGTATATCGGCAAGAACGAAACGAAAGAAATCGACTTTGTAGCGGTGCGGCGCGACGAGCGTATTTATGTGCAGGTGTGCCGTAATCTGCCGGAGGAATCCGACCGTGAGGTTGCCAATCTGCTTGAAATCAAAGACCACTACCCCAAGTATGTAGTCACGCTCGATGAGCTTGCCGCAGGCAATATCAATGGTGTAAAGATCGTGCATTTAGCGGATTTCTTGTTAGCAGAGGATTATTAAATTATGGGTATGAGCAAACAAGGAAAATTTATGATTTACTGTGCTGAGCAATATAAGCTGGCAAAGCACCTGACCGGCAAACAGCTTGCGGAACTTTTCAGCAAATATCAGATATGGAAATATGTTTATACCTGTTATGAGGCGCTGAGCACGACGGGCGCAAAATATATCGTCAATGATATTGATTTGTATATTGAAGCCTGCCAGCCGTCTATGACTTAAAGTAGAGGCAAAATAAAATGGATATGTTTTCGTTTAGAGAAGAAATATTATATTCTTTGGGTGGGGCTGCTTTGGATGGCGGACGATGTTTTACCTCCACGCCTCGAACCGATGGAATTTCTTTATATGTTTATGACCGAATCATTTATTCCAACATCGGAATTTGAAACGGCGAGTAACGCTGTCAATAATATTTTAGGTCAGCCTGTTGAAGAAATAGAAATTACAGACACATTGCCACCACTTAACAATATAACTGATTCAAATAAAGTATTTAAGGGAAAACTTTCTGTTCTGTTTGTAGATATGAGAAAATCCACCGATTTGACAGATGAATTGAAATCTAAAAAAATGGTGAAAGTTTATCGTTCATTTATTCGTGTCGCTATTCAAGCGATTCGGTATTCGGGCGGATATACACGACAGTTTGCCGGCGACGGAATTATGGGTGTTTTTCAAGATAGCAACGAGGACGATCAAATCATTTCTTCATCTTGTAAGGCAATAAAGGCAGCAAGATATATACATATCCAAAAGGATCGGACAAAGACAAAGGCAAGCTATCGCAGCCTACCGCTTGTACCGCCGTTCGAGGAATTATTGCACCGTCTGAAAGCGGAGCAGGAACTAAACCGAAAGCTGTGCGGGAAATCTTATTGCAGGAAATACAACGATTATATCTATGTCAACGAAATCGGTGAACTTGTGAAACCCGGCTATATCACACAGCATTTTCCGCTGATCCTGCAAAAGAACGGTATGCGGAAGATTCGTTTTCACGATTTGCGGCATAGCTGTGCAAGCCTTTTGTATGCAAACGGTGTCAGCCTGAAAGAAATTCAGGAGTGGTTAGGTCACAGCGATATTTCGACCACTTCAAACATTTACACGCACTTGAATTTCACCTCAAAGGTTGCGTCTGCCAACGCAATTTTAGGTGTATATCCCTCCGCATAGTGCTGAATGTCCCTCCAAAATCGCCCCAAAAATCGGAGGGACATTGAAAAAAATCACCGTGACACGCCAAATTTCCAACCCCGCCGACAAAAAGAAAAAGCCCGCAAACCCCGATATATCAAGGGTTTACGAGCTGTTAAGGTCTGGTGCCGGCGGCGGGACTTGAACCCGCACGCCATCGCTGGCAATGGATTTTGAGTCCACCTCGTCTGCCAATTCCAACACGCCGGCATTTATATTTTTAAGTCGTCTCCCGATGTCCTGTCCGAGAAATCGGAGGGACATCGTGGAGGGACATTAAAAGCAAGTTACATATTCAGTTTTCAAAAAGCCTTGTAAAATCAAGGGTTTACGCCAAAGTGGTATGAAACGGCGAAGTAGATTTTGAGTCCGTCACGTCTGCCATTCCATCACTTCGGCACGCAAGAAACAGTATAGCACATTTTTAAACCGTAGGCAATACCCAGCGGGTGATTTTGCGGAAACAACCGCGTGGAAAAGGAACCGCTCCGCCCCTTCCCCTGCGGTTATCTAGGCGTAGCATACGGGAGGAACCGGCCCGCGCCGGTTCCTCCCGTGAAGCTTCCCCATTTCCTGCCGCCATTGACCCACAGCCGGCCGCGTACGGCCCGAACCCTGTTACAGCACCTTGCGCAAAAAGTCCTGCGTTCTGGCGTTCCGGGGACTTTCAAAAATCTGCTTGGGCGTTCCCTCCTCCAGCACGACGCCCTCGTCCATAAACAGTACGCGGTCGCCCACCTCGCGGGCAAAGCCCATTTCGTGGGTTACCACTACCATGGTCATGCCTTCCTCGGCCAGCTTTTTCATTACGTCCAGCACCTCGCCCACCATTTCGGGGTCCAAGGCGCTGGTGGGCTCGTCAAACAGCATCACATCTGGGTTCATGCACAGCGCGCGCACAATGGCGATGCGTTGCTGCTGCCCGCCGGAAAGCTGCTTGGGATACACGCCCGCCTTTTCAACCAGGCCCACGCGGGCCAGCAGCTTGGTGGCCTTATCGGTAGCCTCATCCCTATTCATCAGCCCGGTTTTTACGGGCGCAAGGGTCAGGTTTTGCAGCACGGTCAAATGCGGGAACAGGTTAAACTGCTGGAACACCATGCCCATGCGGCGGCGTATCAGGTTGATATCGCACTTGGGGTCGGTAATATCCGAGCCCTCAAACAGGATGTGCCCGCTCGTGGGCCTTTCCAAAAGGTTCAGGCAGCGCAGGAAGGTGCTCTTGCCCGAACCGCTGGGGCCGATGATAACCACCTTTTCGCCAGGGGCGATATGCTCGTCAATGCCCTTTAACACATGCAAATCCCCAAAGGATTTTTCCAGTCCCTTAACGGTTATCACCCTGACGCAGCCTCCTTTCCAGCTTGCCCACCAGCCATGTGAGGAACATGACCAGCACAAGGTAAATCAACGCAACGGCAATCAGCGGCATAAACGCCGAGTAGGTAGCGCCGCGGATGCGGTTGCCCGCAAAGGTCAAATCCATTACCGCCACATAGCCCGCCACGGAGGTTTCCTTAATCAGCACAATAAACTCGTTAGCCAGCGTGGGCAGCACGTTTTTGAGCACCTGCGGGGCGATCACATGCAGCATCGTCTGCAAATAGTTCAGGCCCAGGCTGCGCCCGGCCTCCATCTGCCCCTTATCCACCGCCAGGATGCCGCCGCGGAAAATTTCTGATACATACGCGCCGGAATTGAGGCCAAAGGCGATGATGGCGATCATGACCCCGTTATCCGACGAGGCAAAAATGATGAAGTACATAATCATCAGCTGCACCACAACAGGCGTGCCGCGGATAACGGTGGTATAAATGCGGCAAACCGTGTCGGCCACGCCCAGCAGCACGCTGCCAACGCTGCGCCTGCCCTGGCGGGTCTGGTCGCGGGTGGTGCGCACCACGGCGATCACCACGCCGATCGCCATACCGATCAATAGCGCGAAAAATGTAATGATAAGCGTGTTTTCAAGACCTGTCACCAGCATTTTCCAGCGGTTTTTTTCAACGAAATTAAGAATGAATTCTGCCTTTACGCCGTCAAACCAGGCGCTTAGCTGTTCCAGCACGTGTGATTGCCCCCTTCGATAACATGCGCAAAGGGGTGCGGACAAGCCGCGCCCCTGCGCACATTGCATTGCAATCGCTTATTCAACAGGAATATACTTCTCAATGATCGCCTGCACGGTTCCATCCGCGATGAGCTCGTTAAGCGCGTTGTTGAAGCTTTCCAGCAGCTCGGTGTTTTCCTTGGCAATGCAGGCGGCATACTCCTCCACCGCATACTCGGTATCCAGCACCTTCAGGCCGGGGTTGGCTTCCACAAACGCCTTGGCGGGCGCGTTGTCAATAACCACGCAGTCCACCTTGCCGCTTACCAGGGCCATCACGGCGTCGTTGCCGGTTTGGTAGCGGTTCACGGTGCCCAGGCCCGCGTCCTCAATATCGCCGGTGGTGTAGATATCGCCGGTGGTGTCCTGCTGCACGCCAATCTTATGGCTGGCGCCCTCTGCGAACAGGTCGTCTACGCTGGCGATGTCCGAGCCTTCCTTCACGATTACGGACTGGATGCCCGTGGCATAGCTATCGGTAAAGTTGACCATCTGCTTACGCTCGTCGGTCACGGTAAGGCCGGCCATGCAAAAATCCGCCTTGCCGCTTTGCACGGCCGCGATGCAGGCGCCAAAGTCGATATCGGACAGCGCAAACTCGTAGCCCAGCTTTTCGCAGATCGCCTTGGCGATTTCAATGTCAATACCCACGGCTTCCTCTCCATCATAGTACTCATAGGGAGGGAAGGATACGTTGGTTACCATGGTCAGGGTTTCAGCGCACGCCATAGCGGCGGTCAGGGTCATCGCCAGGGTCAGTACCAGAGCAAGCAGCTTCTTCATACTCATTTCCTCCATTCAAAATGGCTTTTCTTTCTGGGAACGTGCATAGTATACAACCGATTATGCATCATGTCAAGCACTTTTTGCATAAATATTCAACTTTTTTCGGAATATCTGCGTGAATAATGCATAATCCGTATCGTCAGGCCTGTCCGCACGCTTCCCGGTATGCCCGCATGCCCTGCTCATACGCATCCATCCCTCGGCTGTCCACGGCTACGGTCAGGGGCAGGTCGCGCACCTCCAGGCGCTTGACGCTTTCGGTGCCTAGGTCGTCATAGGCCACCACGTCCAGCTTTTGAATGCATGCGGCCATATATGCCGCGCAGCCGCCAATGGCCGCAAAGTACACGGCCCCCGTTTCACGGATGGCCCGCTTCACCGCTTCCCCGCGCCCGCCCTTGCCAATCATGGCGTTCACGCCGTAGCGGAGCAGCTGGGGCGTATACGCATCCATGCGCACGCTGGTGGTAGGGCCAATCGCGCCGCAGGGCCTGCCCGGCGGCGTGGGCGTGGGCCCGGCATAAAAGATGGTTTGGCCGCGCAAATCCACAGGCAGCGCCTCGCCCCTGTCCAGCGCGGCGCACAGCCGGCCGTGCGCCGCGTCGCGCGCCGTATAAATCACGCCGCTCACCAGCACGCGGTCGCCCGCGCGCAGCTTTTCAAGCTCCGCTTTTTCAAAGGGGGCCGTTAACCGAAGGGTGCTCATCTTCCGCTTCCTCCTTTGCGTCACAATACGGCGCTGGCATGCCGCGTTACGTGGCAGCCCACGTTTACCGCCACAGGCAGGCCCGCAATATGCGTGGGCGCGGCCTTGATGCGCACGCTAAGCGCCGTGGTTAGCCCGCCAAAGCCCTGCGGGCCTATGCCCAGGGCGTTTATCCGCTGGGTTAGCTCCCTTTCCAGCGCATCGTAATAGGGGTTCGGATGCGGGCCCTCGCGCAGCTCCACCAGCGCCTCCTTTGCCAGCCCGGCCACGCGCTCAAACGTGCCGCCCACGCCCACGCCCAGCATCATGGGCGGGCACGGGTTCGCGCCCGCCAGGCGGGCCGTTTCCAGCACAAAGTCCTTTACGCCCTCCAGCCCCTGCGCGGGCGTGAGCATGCACAGGCGGCTCATGTTTTCGCTGCCAAAGCCCTTGGGGGCCACGG
>ERZ857882.1874-NODE-1874-length-23347-cov-4.028851_pt1 | contig 23347 bp, 16 predicted proteins | sample MGYA00519697_ERZ857882 | MGnify/ENA primary metagenome ERZ857882 (study PRJEB31778, sample SAMEA3449373) | human gut metagenome | biome: human gut; feature: human-associated habitat; material: faeces | place: United Kingdom | collected 2010/2012 ...
ACACTCCGCAGACCAGAAACGCCCCCGTTCGTAGCTCCGAAGGAGCAGAACGGGGGCGTTTCATTGGTCGAGGACGTTTTCAGGGGTTAGCCCGTACGGCCTTCGGGCGATGCGTACGCTACTCAGCCATCTGAGCCTGGACGGCGGTGATGGCCACGACACCCACGATGTCGTCGGCAGAGCAGCCGCGCGACAGGTCGTTAACCGGCTTGGCGATGCCCTGCAGGATGGGGCCGTAGGCGTCAGCGCCAGCGAAGCGCTGGACCAGCTTGTAGCCGATGTTGCCAGCCTCGAGGTCGGGGAACACGAGCACGTTGGCCTTGCCGGCAACGGAGGAGCCGGGGGCCTTGAGCTGGGCGACGGTGGGGACGATGGCGGCGTCGAGCTGCAGGTCGCCGTCGATGGCGAGCTCGGGAGCCTTCTCCTTGCAGAACTTCACGGCCTCTTGGACCTTCTTGGCGACCTCGCCACCGGCGGAGCCCATGGTGGAGTAGGAGAGCATGGCCACGTGCGGCTCAACGTTGCCCATGAAGGTGGACCAAGAGTGAGCGGAGGCGATGGCGATCTCGGAGAGCTCGTCGGAGGACGGGTTGATGTTGAGGCCGCAGTCGGCAAAAATCAGCGTGCCGTCAGTACCGAACTGCGGAGTGTCGGTGCACATCACGAAGAAGGCCGAGACCAGCTTGGTGCCCGGGGCGGTCTTGAGGATCTGCAACGCGGGGCGCAGGGTGTCGGCGGTGGAGTGGCAGGCGCCGGAGACCAGGCCGTCGGCGTCGCCCATCTTGACCATCATGGTGCCAAAGTAGGTGGCGTCCATCACCTGGGCGCGAGCCTGCTCGATGGTGACGCCCTTCTTGGCGCGGAGCTCGGCAAACTTCTGCGCGTACTCCTCATGCTTCTCGGCATTGCGCGGGTCGATGACGGTAGCGCCGGGAACGTCGATCTCGTCGGGGTTGCCCAGGATGACGATCTTTGCCAGGCCCTCCTCGATGATCTTGGTGGCCGCGACGATGGTGCGCGGATCCTCGCCCTCGGGCAGGACGATCGTCTTAAGGTCGGCCTTGGCGGCAGACTTCATACGGTTAAGGAAATCGCTCATGTTACTCCTTACAAGCGTTTCACTAAGCTCCAGGCGCCCGGCTGTTCACGAATAAACCCGCTGCTAGCGGGTTTACCTTTCAATAATGTACGCCGCGGTGCTTGAGCTTTCCTTGTGTGGCAAGCTCATTATAGGACGCATTAGCGCTATAATCGCTCTGATAAATATGTCTCGAAGAATGTTCGAGAAAAGCCCAGCTAACGAGCACGTGGCTTTTGACAAGGAGTATCGATGCAGATTACCTCAGGCCTGCCTGAAGGCTTTAATTCCGGTGCGTACGACATGATTGTTGTCGGTGCCGGTTATGCCGGTGCCGTTTGCGCCCGCCGTCTTGCCGAAACTATCGGCTATCGTGTTGCCGTTTTGGAGCGCCGTAGCCACATTGCGGGCAATGCCTATGACTGCACTGACGAGGCCGGAATCCTGATCCACGAGTACGGTCCGCATATCTATCACACCTTTAACGAGCGCGTGCACAATTTCCTGTCGCGCTTTACCAAGTGGACGGACTACCAGCACAAGGTGCTCGCCAACATCAACGGTACCCTTATGCCCGTGCCCTTTAACCATGCGAGCCTCAAGCTCGCCTTTGGCGATGAGCGCGGCGAGGAACTGTACCAAAAGCTCGTGGAGACCTTTGGCAAGGATGTCAAGGTGCCCATTATGGAGCTGCGCAAGAAGAACGACCCGGATCTTGCCGAGGTCGCCGATTACGTCTACGAGAACGTCTTTTTGCATTACACCATGAAGCAGTGGGGCCAGACGCCCGATCAGATCGACCCTTCGATCACCGGCCGCGTTCCCGTCTTTGTGGGCGATGACGATCGCTACTTCCCGCAGGCTCCTTTCCAGGGCATGCCGCAGGACGGCTATACCGCGCTGTTCGAGCATATGCTCGATCACGATCTGATCGACGTATTCTGCGACGTGGACGCCCGTGACCTCTTTGAAATCGACGAGACCACCGTCAAGATCGACGGCAAGGTCTATGGTGGCGAGATCGTCTACACCGGTCCACTCGACGAGCTGTTCAACCTCGACCTGGGCGCGCTGCCGTACCGCACGCTCGATATGAAGTTAGAGACGCTCGATATGGATCAGTTCCAGCCCGTGGGCACCGTCAACTACACCACGAGCGAGGATTACACGCGCATCACTGAGTTCAAGAATATGACTGGCCAGGTCCTGCCCGGCAAGACCACCATCATGAAGGAATACTCCAAGGCCTATACGCCCGGCTCGGGTGAGACGCCGTACTACGCCATTCTTGAGCCCGAGAACCGTGAGCTCTATGAGCGCTATCTTGAGCGCGTCCAGAACCTGACGAACTTCCACCCGGTGGGTCGTCTGGCCGAGTATCGTTACTACGATATGGACGCTGTGACCAATTCCGCCCTCGATCTTTCGGATGAGATTATCGCCTGCCATGCATAAAGTCATAACATTCGGTATTCCCTCGTATAACGCCGCCAAGGACATGGACCATTGCATCACCTCTATCTTGGAGGGGAGCAATTACGCCACCGATATCGAGATTATCGTGGTGGACGACGGCTCCAAGGACGAGACGGCCGCCAAGGCCGACGAGTGGGAGGCCCGTTACCCTGGAATCATCCGCGCGGTGCACCAGGAGAACGGCGGTCACGGTATTGCCGTCCTTTCGGGTCTGCGCGAGGCGCAGGGCACCTACTACAAGGTTGTTGATTCGGACGACTGGCTTGACGGTGCTGCCCTTTCGACCATGCTGTCGATTCTGCGTGGCTTTGAAGAGCGCGACCAGCGCGTTGACCTGTTTATCTCGAACTACGTGTACGAGAAGGTTTACGAGGGCACGCATACCGCTATTGGCTACAAATTTGCCCTGCCGCGCAAAAAGATCTTTTCTTGGGATCAGATCGGTCATTTCCGCCTGGACCAGAACCTACTCATGCACAGCCTGTGCTATCGCACGGATGTGCTGCGCGAGTCCAACCTTCCCATGCCGCCGCACACGTTCTATGTGGACAACATCTACGCCTACGTGCCGCTGCCGCGTTGCAAGACCATGTACTACGCCGACATCGACCTCTACCGCTACTTTATCGGTCGCGAGGGCCAGAGTGTCAACGAGGCCACGATGGTCAAGCGTCTGGACCAGCAGTTCCGTGTTACGCGTATCATGATGGAGTCGTACCACCTGTACAGCGATGTCGAGTCGTCACGCCTACGTTCGTACATGATGGGCTACTTCACCATGATGATGGCGATCTGCTCGGTGCTCACCAAGCTTTCCGAGGAAGATTGCGCCGACGAGCGCCTAAAGACGCTGTGGAATGATTTGAAGGCCTACGACGAGCGCATGTATCGTCGTGCCCGCTACGGCGTGGTCGGGTTCTTCACCAATCTGCGCGGACGGGCCGGAGACAAAACCACGCTTGGCCTATACCGTCTTGCCTCAAAGATCTTCAAATTCAACTAGCTGCCGAGTAATCGCTGCTGATAGGTTGACTGGGCCCCTTGGCCTTTAGTTTGCTACTGCGAACAGTCCTGCTCGCACGGAAAGCACATTAAGTGCTTTCCGACTCGTGCGGAACTTGTATCAAACTAAAGGCCAAGGGGCCTCTGCTACAAGAATCGATTGTCAGGTTATTTGAATTTGAAGATCTTCGACGCGCGGTACACAGGGGCCTGGGCTGAAAAGAATCTGGTTGGTAGGTTGCCCGGTGGGGCTTGGTTATGTTTGTCGCGAGTTGCGCACGAGCCGAAGAGCACTTAATGTGCTCTTCGTGCGAGCCAGGACTGTAGAGCAGCAAACATAACCAAGCCCCACCGGGCAACCGTCAGGTTAGGCTACTTCGCGGCGCCGGGGATGCCGTGGGAGGTTTTTGCGGTTTTGGCTCCGTTTACGATGGCGGTTTCCAGGGCCCTTACGGCGAGCATGCCCAGCAGGTCTAGGGGAACGGCGGCGCTTGTCAGAGCGTCTAGTTTGCCGCTGGCGAGGGTGTAGATGGTGTCGCCGTCGTTGGTGGTGTGTGTGGGACGGATGGCGTGTGCGTAGGCGTCTGCGGCCATCTGGGAGACCTTGGTGGCTTGTGCCTTAGTGAGTTCCACGTTGGTGACGATGCAGCTGATGGTGGTGTTGGTGCGGTCGAGCGGCATCTGCATGGATCCGGCGGCGGCAAAGGCTGCGAGTTCCATGTCGACGATCTGGTCGCTATCGGCTGCGGCGCGCATACCGGCGACCCACTCGCCGGTGAAGGGGTCGACAACGTTGCCGCAGGCGTTGACCGAGACCACGGCGCCCACCTTGATGGGGCCGAGCGCCACGGCGGCAGCGCCAAGGCCGGCCTTCATGCAGGTAGCGGGGCCCATGAGCTTACCCACGGTAGCGCCCGTGCCGGCGCCTACGTTGCCCTGTTCGAGCTTGGTGGGGGTGTTGTCGAGTGCTTCGCGCACGGCGGCGATGCCGGCCTCAATGTCGGGGCGAACGGTGGGGTTACCAAAGGCGAGGTCGAAGATACAGCTCGAGCACACGATAGGCACCTGCGTGGGGCCGACGGGAAGGCCGATGCCGCGGCTCTCAAGCTCGCGAGCGACGCCGCTTGCAGCCTCGAGGCCAAAGGCCGATCCGCCAGAAAGGCAGACGGCGTGGACCTTGTCGACGGTGTTCTCGGGTCGCAGCAGGTCGGTCTCGCGCGAAGCGGGAGCACCGCCGCGAACGTCAACGCCGCCGGTGGCGCCCTCGGGTGCCACGATTACGGTGCAACCGGTGCCGGCCTCCTCGTCCGTATAGTTGCCATAGCAAAAGCCATCGACATCGCAGACGTCAATGGCCTCGAGCAGTGTATCCATGTTTAACTCCTATCGGTTTTCCGCCGCGCCTTGTGCCCGGTCGGGATCCGTACGGTACGCCAAAATTGTAGGCGCTGGGGGATACCCAGCGCCAGATGCAATTACGAGAGTTTTTGAATCGCGCGCGCGACGCGGGCGATGGGTAGGCCCACCACGCTATAGAAGTCGCCCGAAATATCGTGCACGAGCATGCGGCCGCCTGTGCCCTGGATGCCGTAGGCGCCGGCCTTATCCATGGGCTCACCCGAGGCAACGTAGTGCTCGATCTGCTCGTCGGTGAGCTCGTAGAATGTCACGTCGGTCATATCGACAAACGACAGGCTCTCGGCGGCATGCGGGGTGGCCGTATCGCCTGCCTTAACGATGCAGACGCCGGTTGCGACCTGGTGCGTGCGGCCCGAAAGCTCACGGAGCATGGTGTGCGCCTCGCCCTCGGTTGCCGGCTTGCCCAAAATCTTGCCGTCGAAGGTGACGATGGTGTCGGCCGCGACCGTCAGCTCATTGGGCTCGGCATACTCGGCAGCAACGGCAGCCGCCTTGGCGCGTGCCAAGCGCTCGACAAGCGTGAGCGGGGCCTCGCCATCAAAGGGCGTTTCGTCGATATCCGCGGGAATCACGCGAATGTTGTAGCCTGCCTCGCGCATCAGCTCTATGCGGCGCGGTGATTGCGAAGCCAAAATCATAGTTGGATGCCCTCGGCGACCTTCTCGACAGCCTTGTCGCCGGCGATCGTGCGCAGCAGCTCAAGCGCAAAGGGGAGCGACTGGGCCATGCCGCTGGCGGTGATGATGTTGCCGTCTTGCGTAACCTTCTCGCCGGTATAGGCGCCCTCGGGGAAGCTTTTCTCAAAGCCAGGGAAGCACGTGGCGTGGCGCCCCTCGAGCAGGTCGAGCTCGCCCAGGATAAACGGGGCGGCGCAGATGGCGGCGACGTGCTTGGTCGCGGCGAACTCGCAGACCACGTCGCAGACGCGCTGATCGGCGCGCAGGTTGGTGGCACCGGGCAGGCCGCCGGGCAGCACGACGCAGTCGTACTCGTCAAAGTTGATCTCATCAAAGAGCGCATCGCAGGTCACGGGGATCTGCAGCGAGCTTACGACCTCGCGCGTGGGCATAATCGAGACGAGCGTGGCGCGCACGCCGCCGCGACGCATGACATCGACCATGGTCAGGCATTCAATCGTTTCAAAGCCATCGGCGGCAAGAACGGCAACGCTGGGCATAAGGGTTCCTTTCATAGGGCGGCATACAATTAGCCGTCTTATACCCCGAAGACCTCCGCTTGCCACGCTCGATTTCCCAATGATTTTCTGAGCAATGATTAAGCGGCTAGTTGCGCCTAAGGTGGACGACGGTCTCGCAGTGGAAGGTTTGTGGGAACAGGTCGACTGGCGTGATCTTTACGGGGGAGAAGGTGCCTTCTTCGACAAAGCGTTTGAGATCGCGCGCCAGGGTGGCCGGGTCGCAGCTCACATAGGCGACATCGCGAGCGCTTGTGCTGGCGATGAGGTCGATGGCCTCAGGTGCTAGGCCTGCACGCGGCGGGTCGACTACTAGGACATCGGCTTCCTGGTCGGGGAACTCGCGCACCGCGTCTCCGCCAATGACGTCGACGTTATCAAGCTTGTTGATTTCCAGGTTACGGCGTAGATCGCGCACGGCGGGGCCGTAGGCCTCGACGGCAGCGACAAAGTCGCAGCGGCGGGCGAGCGGCAGGGTAAAGGTGCCGGCACCGCAGTACAGGTCCACGGCAAGCTCGTCTTCCTGCGGATCGAGCGCCTCCATAACGAGCTCGATCAAAATCTCGGCGCCCTTGGTGTTGACTTGGAAAAACGATGGGGCGGACAGGCGCATCTGGCCGTCAGCGATGTTCTCGGTCCACGAGCCCTCACCGGCGAGCATCTCCACCTTAGAGACACGGCGGGCCTTCTTTTCGCCCTTGCTCATCACGCGTACGATGCTCGTAGGATGAGCGGCGTCCGCCAGCACGCGGGAGACCTGCGAGCGCGGAAAAGAGCCTGTCGGCGTCCAGAGTGCGACCTCGAGTGCCTTGGTGCGGCGCGATGCGCGAATGCCCACGCGTTCGAGCCCCAAGTCATGGCTGCCGCTTAGATAGTTAAGTGCGCCGACGACCGATTTGAGTGCCTTCGGGAAGCGCTTATCGAACAGCGGACACATATCGACGGTCACGATTTTGCTGGGGTCGACACCGTGCATGCCAAGGCGCACGCGACCGTTGACGACGGTCGGTTCGAGCTCGATTTTATTGCGGTAGCCCCAGTCGTCCTTGGTGTGGCAGATGGGCTGTACCAACTCATCGACCTGCTCAGGAGCGAACTTGCCGATGCGCTCGAGCGTGGAGCGCAGGTTTTGCTCCTTGGCGGCGAGCTGTGCCGTGCGTGAGAGATTGCCCCACGAGCAGCCGCCGCAGATGCCCACGAAGGGGCAGGGAGGCTGAATGCGATCGGGGCTTGGCTCCAGAATCTCGGTGGTGCGGGCGCGCATGAACGACTTGCCGTCCTGTACGACCTCGGCCTCGACGATGTCGCCTGCCACGGCACCCTGCACAAAGACGGCCTTGCCGTTGTCGGCGTGCGCCAGCCCGTCGGCGCCGTAGGTCATCGATTCTATAGTGAGCTTCATATTCCTGCCTGTCATTCGCGTTGTTGTTCGCACCATGGTAGCAGGGAAAAGCGCCCCGCATCCGAGGCTTTCCTCAAATGCGGGGCGCTTCTACAAACTGCTTCTACAAACGACTATTTCGTCTTGCCGGTAATGAGCGTCTTAAGACCCAGGCCGATCAGACCCAGGCCCATGCGCACACGACCGGGGCGATGGCGCTCGATGGCCTTGGTCTTGCCAGCGGGCTTATCGCGACGGGCACTCGTCTCGGGTGCGGGCTTGGTGACCTGCGGATCGGGCTGAGGTGCAGGTGCAGGCTCGGGCTCAATGACGGTCGCCTGGACCTCTTGGACCTTGGGTGCTACTGGCTGCGGCTCGGCCTCGGAGGCAGGTTCCGCCTCAATGACGGGCTCGGGCGCGGCCTCGGCGTTGCGATAGGCACGCTCCAGCAGAGCTTCCTGCGAGTTGAAGGGTTTTTCACCCTCTGCACGCTCCACGGGGACCCAGGTGCCGTCGCTCGTGAGGCTGCGGGCCTTCACGTTGTCCCGCAGCTGCATGCCCATGTACTCGTGCACTAGGGCGCGGCAGGTGGGGTCGAGCACGGGGAAGGCGATCTCCACGCGGTGCTCGGTGTTGCGCGTCATCATATCGGCTGAGCTCAGGTAAATCATGTCCGAGTCCACGCCGAAAGCATAGACGCGCGCGTGCTCCAAAAAGCGTCCGACGATGGAGCGGACATGCACGTTCTCGGTCTTGCCCGGAACACCGGGCTTGAGGCACGAGATGCCTCGGATGATCATGTCTACGCGCACGCCGGCACACGATGCCTCGGCGATCTTGTCGATAACCTCGCGGTCGGTCAGTGAGTTGAGCTTAAAGAACACGCGGGCGGGCTCGCCGGCAAGGGCGCGCTGGATCTCGCGGTCAAGCCCGCGCATGATGAGCGGTTTCAGTCCGACGGGCGCCACACCCAGGAAGCGGTAGTCGCCGCGCAGGTTGCCCAGCGACAGGTTGCGGAAGAACAGGTTGGCGTCCTCGCCGATGCCGGGATGGGCTGTCATGAGCATAAAGTCGCTGTAGAGTTTGGCCGTCTTCTCGTTAAAGTTGCCGGTGCCCAAAAGCGTGAGGCGGGTGAGCGCCATGCCCTCGCGATAGGTGAGCTGGCAGATCTTTGAGTGGCATTTAAAGCCCTCGGAACCATAGATGACGGTGCAGCCGGCCTCTTCCAGGCGCTCGGCCCACTCGATGTTGTTCTGCTCGTCAAAGCGGGCGCGGAGCTCCATGAGCACCGTGACCTCTTTGCCGTTCTCGGCGGCATCGATCAGCGACTCGCATAGGCGGCTCTGCTTGGCCACGCGGTAGAGCGTGATGCGCAACGAGATGCACTCGGGGTCGTAGGCTGCTTCGTGCACCAGGTCCAAGAACGGGTTCATGGCCTCATAGGGATAAAAGAGCAGCTTGTCGTGCTGCAGCACCTGCTCGCGGATGGAGCGGGTCATGTCGATGGTGGGATTGGGCTGCGGCCTAAACGGCGTAAAGAGCAGCTCGTTGCGCAGGTGCTCGGGAATCTTGCCCTCAATGCCAAAGACGTAGCCCAGGTTGAGCGGGATATCGCAGGTAAAGACAGAGCGGCGCGAAAGCTCGAGCGCCTTGCGGATGGTCTTGAGCGTTGCCTTCTCGAGCGACCCCGAGACCGCGAGCACTACCGGCTGCAGGCGCAGGCGCTTCTTGAGAATGCGCTTCATGTGCTGGCGGTAGTCCTCTTCCTCTTCGATGCCCTCGCCGTCCGGATCGATGTCGGCGTTGCGGGTGACGCGGATCAGCGCACGATCCAGCGGCTTATAGGAGCCAAAGCAGCTGTCCAGGCAGGCGAGGATGACGTCCTCGAGCAAGATGTAGGAGTAGGTGCCGGTGGGCGAGGGGATCTCGACCACGCGGTTCATCGAGGCGGGAATCTCGATAAGGCCCAGTAGGCTCTCCTCGTCGGTGGCGCCGTCCAGACCACAGGCCAGATAGAGCGCGCCGTTGCGCAGGTTGGGGAAGGGGTGGCGAGGATCGATGACCAGCGGCGAGATGACCGGCGACACGTAGGCCTGGAAGTAGCGGGTTACGAAGGTGCGCTCCTCGGGCGTAAGCGAATCGATGCGGGCGCGGTGAACGCCCAAGGTGTCGAGCTTGCCCTCGATGCTCTTAAAGATGGACTCCCAACGGGTAAGGAGCCCGGGCATTTCGGCCATGACAGCATCGACCTGTTCGGAGGCGGTCATATTGCTCTTGTTGTCGACAGGTTGTTTTTTGAGCTCTGCCAGATCGGACAGGCCGCCCACGCGCACCATGAGAAACTCGTCGAGATTAGACTCGAAAATCGACACGAACTTTAGTCGCTCGAATAAAGGAACGGTTTCGTCGAAGGCTTCGTCGAGCACGCGGTTGTCAAAGCGTAGCCAGCTGAGCTCTCGGTTTTGCGTGTACGAGAAGTCGCGCGGCGGTTTGCGCAGCTTTGCGGCGGCTTGCTTCTTTTCGATTTTGCTCGGCATATGCATCTGTCCGTTCAGTCCCCACAGAGGACGGTAGCCTAACACTTTTCACTATTGTCTCAATTTAGTCTACCGCTGGCACGGACGTATCGCGTGAACGGTATCTTTACCTACTTCTTACGCTGCCAAGGCATGCAACTAACTGTCCAACTCGTTTGGAAACAATCTATATCCATACTCAACTGGTGAGGATGTATGAATAAGAATGATTGCGAGCTGAATATAATCGAATCCAAATTGAATCATGGACAAACGACATATATATGCAGAAAACCGTTTTAGCTATGCAATTCCTAAACATGAAAATATTTGTGCAATCTAGCTTAATTCCTTAGAAAAAAGAACATTTACCTTTGAAAACCTGCTTTAGAGAACCGAAGTGCATCATGGGGGAATCATATGCGATATACCGTTCATCGCACTTTGTTGACCGTTCGGGGGCGAGGTGGAATTGCAGGTGGTTTTTGGATATAACTAGAGCTGTTAGCAAGCAGCGTCCCATACGGAGGGGCGCTGATACATTCGGCCAGTAAGGCCCGAAAGAAAGGTAGGAGGCCATGACGAAAGGTCTGCACGTGCCTTCCGAGATCGGCAAGCTCAGGAAGGTCTGCCTGCACCGTCCCGGCGACGAGCTCCTCAACCTGCCGCCCGACGAGCTCGAGCGACTCCTGTTCGACGACGTCCCGTTCCTGGAGGTCGCGCAGCAGGAGCACGACACCTTCGCCCAGATCCTGAGGGACCAGGGCGTGGAGGTCCTCTATCTCGAGAACCTCGTCGCCGAGGTGTTCGACCAGGTCCCCGGCGCCCGCGCCGAGTTCACCGACCAGTACATCGCCGAGGCCGGCATCCGCGGCCAGCACATGCCGCAGATCGTCCGCGAGAAGCTGGACTCCATCGAGGACAACCTCGAGTTCGTCAAGAAGACCATGGCCGGCATGACCAAGTCCGAGATCGACATGCCCCTCACGGCCTCCACGACCCTCGACTCCCTGGTCAACTCCGAGTCCGAGTCCGACCTGATCATCGACCCGATGCCCAACCTCTACTTCACCCGCGACCCGTTCGCGGTCGTCGGCGAGGGCGTCAACCTCAACCGCATGTACTCGGTCACCCGCAACCGCGAGACCCTGTACGGCAAGTACGTCTTCAAGTACCACCCCGACTACAAGGACGTCTCGCTGTACTTCCGCCGCGACTGCCAGTTCCACACCGAGGGCGGCGACGTGCTGAACATCAACGAGAAGACCCTCGCCGTCGGCATCTCCCAGCGCACCCAGGCCGCCGCGATCGACGTCATGGCCCAGAACATCTTCTGGAACTCCGACTCCAAGGTCGAGCGCATCCTGGCCTTCGACATCCCGGTCTCGCGCGCCTTCATGCACCTCGACACGGTCTTCACCCAGATCGACGTCGATAAGTTCACGATCCACCCCGCCATCATGGGCACCCTGCGCGTCTACGAGCTGACCGCCGGCAAGAACCCGGGCGACGTGAACATCCGCCTGATCGAGGACACCCTCGAGCACGTCTTGGAGGACGCCACCGGCGTCGACCAGGTCAAGCTGATCCCCTGCGGCGGCGGCGACCCGATCGCGGCCTCCCGCGAGCAGTGGAACGACGGCTCCAACACCCTGTGCGTCGAGCCCGGCAAGATCTGCGTCTACGCCCGCAACACCGTCACCAACGACGTGCTGTACAAGGAGGGCCTGGACCTTCTCGTCGTGCCCTCCGCCGAGCTCTCCCGCGGCCGCGGCGGCCCGCGCTGCATGAGCATGCCCTTCTGGCGCGAGGACCTCTAAGGTCTTCAAGGACCCGTACAGGTCATAATACATACATCTAGCTGCCATTAGATGTCTCCCATTGGGGCGGTGCGGGTTTTCGCACCGCCCCAATCTTGTATGAGGAACGTCAACACGATTGGATGACTGCTTTTGTAAGGAGCTTGGCCATGGACATCAAGACGATTGGCGTTGAGGAATGGCTCAACGTTTGGGAGAAGAGTGCCACGTGGGACATCGCCCAGTCGACGATCTCGTCGCTCACCATGGGCGAGCTGCGCGCGCTCGATGAGCAGGACGGCGCCACGTTCTACGAGCGCCTGGACCGCGAGAAGATGAACTACGGCTGGATCGAGGGCTCGCCGGAGTTTAAGGCCGAGGTTGCCAAGCTGTATCGTCGCGAGGTCAATCCCGATCACATTCTGCAGACCAATGGCTGCACGGGTGCGAACCTCAACGCCATCATGGCTGTGGTCGAGCCCGGCGACCATGTTATCGCCGAGTGGCCCACCTACGCGCCGCTCTACGAGATTCCGCGCACGCTGGGCGCCGAGGTCGAGTATTGGGAGCTTCGCGAGGAACTCGGCTGGAAGCCCGATATCGAGGAACTCAAGCGCTTGGTCCGTCCCAATACCAGGCTCATCTGCATCAACAACGCATCGAACCCCATCGGTACGGTGCTTGATGCCGATACGCTCGGACAGATTGCCGAGATCGCCCGCTCGGTGGGCGCCTATGTGCTGTGCGACGAGGTGTACTTGCCCCTCGAGAACACCGAGTCCTTCATGTCGATGACCGATGTGTACGAGAAAGCCATCGTCACCAACTCGGTGTCTAAGACTTACTCGACGCCTGCGGCCCGCGCGGGCTGGGTCGTGGCCGACGAAGAGGTGTCCAACCGCATCCGTACCTATCGCGATTACACCATGATCTGCGGCGGCGTGTTCAACGATGCCCTGGCGACCTATGTGCTTGAGCACAAGGACAAGATCCTCGAGCGCAATCGCAAGATCGTGTTTGGCAACTGCGATATCGCGCAGGCTTGGATCGATACGCAGCACCGCGTTTCCTGGACGGCGCCGCAGGGCGTGTCCACCTCATTTATCCAGCTTGATATTCCCGAGGATGACGAGGGGTTCTGCAAGCGCCTGCTGTCCGAGAGGGGAGTGCTGCTGGTACCCGGCAGCCGCTTTGAGCTTCCCTGTGGCGCACGCCTGGGCTACTGCGCGAGCGAGGACGTTCTGCGTGAGGGCCTGAGGCTTTTGGGCGAGGCACTGGCGGAGTTTGATCGCTAGGATTCCGATGATCTTCGATGGCCTTATCTAAATTGGCCAAAGATAATCGAAAACGGACCCGTTTCCCTAGTGAAGCGGGTCCGTTTTTCTATACCGAGAAGTCAAGTTGTTACAAATGGGGCCGTAAAGCGAGTCGGTATCCGCGGGGCCTTATACTGAGTTTCCGGTGAACGGTATCAAGCGTCTGGTAAACGGAAATTTATTTACCAGAAATGAATAGGACAAACTTTTTTCTGAATAAAAATGAAAATGGTTGAGACGCGGTATGAACCGCTAGTTCTATTCATAGCTTTAGTGGAAATATGCAATTTGAGGATGGTTTAACAAAGTTAAGTTCCATTTGATTCTAGGATTGAAAACGCGTTTAAGCACGTAAATACGCTTTATTAAGATGAAGTGTGCCATGCGTGAAGTATATGTGTATGCCGTTCACCCCCTATAAAAAACCGTTCGGGGGCAAGGTGGAAGTATGGGCTGATTTTGGATATAAATATGTCGTCAGCAATAACGCCTCACACGGAGGGGCGCTAACGAATCGGCCCTGACAAGGGCCCGAAAGAAAGGTAGGAGGCCATGACGAAAGGTCTGCACGTGCCTTCCGAGATCGGCAAGCTCAGGAAGGTCTGCCTGCACCGTCCCGGCGACGAGCTCCTCAACCTGCCGCCCGACGAGCTCGAGCGACTCCTGTTCGACGACGTCCCGTTCCTGGAGGTCGCGCAGCAGGAGCACGACACCTTCGCCCAGATCCTGAGGGACCAGGGCGTGGAGGTCCTCTATCTCGAGAACCTCGTCGCCGAGGTGTTCGACCAGGTCCCCGGCGCCCGCGCCGAGTTCACCGACCAGTACATCGCCGAGGCCGGCATCCGCGGCCAGCACATGCCGCAGATCGTCCGCGAGAAGCTGGACTCCATCGAGGACAACCTCGAGTTCGTCAAGAAGACCATGGCCGGCATGACCAAGTCCGAGATCGACATGCCCCTCACGGCCTCCACGACCCTCGACTCCCTGGTCAACTCCGAGTCCGAGTCCGACCTGATCATCGACCCGATGCCCAACCTCTACTTCACCCGCGACCCGTTCGCGGTCGTCGGCGAGGGCGTCAACCTCAACCGCATGTACTCGGTCACCCGCAACCGCGAGACCCTGTACGGCAAGTACGTCTTCAAGTACCACCCCGACTACAAGGACGTCTCGCTGTACTTCCGCCGCGACTGCCAGTTCCACACCGAGGGCGGCGACGTGCTGAACATCAACGAGAAGACCCTCGCCGTCGGCATCTCCCAGCGCACCCAGGCCGCCGCGATCGACGTCATGGCCCAGAACATCTTCTGGAACTCCGACTCCAAGGTCGAGCGCATCCTGGCCTTCGACATCCCGGTCTCGCGCGCCTTCATGCACCTCGACACGGTCTTCACCCAGATCGACGTCGATAAGTTCACGATCCACCCCGCCATCATGGGCACCCTGCGCGTCTACGAGCTGACCGCCGGCAAGAACCCGGGCGACGTGAACATCCGCCTGATCGAGGACACCCTCGAGCACGTCTTGGAGGACGCCACCGGCGTCGACCAGGTCAAGCTGATCCCCTGCGGCGGCGGCGACCCGATCGCGGCCTCCCGCGAGCAGTGGAACGACGGCTCCAACACCCTGTGCGTCGAGCCCGGCAAGATCTGCGTCTACGCCCGCAACACCGTCACCAACGACGTGCTGTACAAGGAGGGCCTGGACCTTCTCGTCGTGCCCTCCGCCGAGCTCTCCCGCGGCCGCGGCGGCCCGCGCTGCATGAGCATGCCCTTCTGGCGCGAGGACCTCTAAGTCTTTCCGTTTCCGGTGCGGTCCCCCTACAACCGCACCGGCTTCGCCCGTTAAACGGGCAACACTGATACTTACGTAATTCATTTCTTCGAAAGGAATCGAACCATGGGTGTTAACCTCTCCGGCCGTAGCTTCCTCAAGCTTCTCGACCTCACCACCGAGGAGATCGAGTACCTGCTCAAGCTCTCCAAGAACTTCAAGGATATGAAGCGCGCTGGCGTTCCGCATCGCTATCTCGAGGGCAAGAACATCGTTCTGCTCTTCCAGAAGACCTCCACTCGTACCCGCTGCGCCTTCGAGGTCGGCGGCATGGACCTGGGCATGGGCGTGACCTATCTCGATCCCGGTTCGTCGCAGATGGGCAAGAAGGAGTCCATCGAGGACACCGCCCGCGTTCTCGGCCGCATGTATGACGGCATCGAGTTCCGTGGCTTTGCCCAGGACGACGTCGAGGAGCTCGCTGCTAAGTCCGGCGTGCCCGTGTGGAACGGCCTGACCACTGAGTGGCATCCCACCCAGATGCTCGCCGATATCCTGACCGTCCAGGAGAACTTCAACTACGACATCAAGGGCAAGACCCTCGTCTTCATGGGCGACTGCAAGAACAACGTCGCTCGCTCCCTCATGGTCGTCTGCTCCAAGCTCGGCATGAACTTCGTGGCCTGCGGCCCCGAGGAGTGCATGCCCGCCGACGACGTCATCGAGGCCTGCAAGCCCATCGCCGAGGCCAACGGTTGCACCATCAAGCTGACCACCGACGTCAAGGACGGCGTCACCGGTGCCGACGTTATCTACACCGACGTGTGGGTCTCCATGGGCGAGCCCGACGAGGTCTGGGCCGAGCGTATCGCTCAGCTCACCCCGTATCGTGTTACCTCCGAGGTCATGGCTATGGCCAACCCGGGCGCCATCTTCCTGCACTGCCTGCCCAGCTTCCACGACACCAACACCACCATTGGCGCCGAGAAGTGCGAGCAGTTCGGCATCACCGAGCAGGAGGTCACCGACGAGGTCTTCGAGAGCCCCGCTTCCAAGGTCTTCGACGAGGCCGAGAACCGCATGCACACCATCAAGGCTGTCATGTACGCCACGCTCAAGTAAGAGCATCTAGCATCTCGCTCGGGGTGTCTTGCTGCACACCCCGAGCGGCTTTGTCTGGTAAATATCTCGCACCAGGCGGCAGGCACGGCACGGAAGAGCCGCTTCGGGCGAGATCAGTAAATGATTTATGAAGGGGGGATGAGAACTATGACTGAGACCGCTAAGAAAAAGCGCGGTATGCCTTCATCGTTCACCATTCTTCTTGCTCTGCTGGCAATTGTCGCAGTGATTACCGTTATCGTCTCCGGCACGTCTGGTGGCGCGGTTACTGCCGCCCGTCTGAGCGATTTCTGCACCGCCCCGATTAAGGGCTTCGCTGACGCTCTGCCCGTCTGCCTCTTCGTTATGATCCTGGGCGGCTTCCTCGGCATGATGACCGAGACCGGCGCCCTGGACAACGGCATCGCCGTCCTGGTGCAGAAGCTTAAGGGTAATGAGATCATGCTCATTCCCGTGCTGATGCTCATCTTCTCCCTCGGTGGTACCACCTATGGTATGTGCGAGGAGACCGTTCCCTTCTACGCCCTGCTCGCCGCTACAATGATGGCCGCTGGCTTCGACCCCATGGTCGGTGCCGCTACCGTCCTGCTCGGCGCTGGCTGCGGCTGCCTGGGCTCCACGGTTAACCCGTTCGCCGTCGGCGCTGCCGTCGACGCTCTGACCGGCGTTGGCATTGAGGTCAACCAGTCCATCATCATCGGCCTCGGTGCCGTCCTGTGGATTGTCACTACCGCTATGTCCATCTTCTTCGTGATGAACTATGCCAAGAAGGTCAAGGCTGACAAGGGTTCCACCATCCTGTCGATGCAGGAGCTCAAGGACGCCGAAGAGGCTCACGGCAAGGCTGCTTCCGAGGTCCACAAGGAGGTCAAGCTCACCGGTCGTCAGAAGGGCGTTCTGATCGCCTTCGCCTTCACCTTCGTCGTCATGATCGTCGGCTTCATCCCGCTGGCCGACCTCAACGAGGGCGTCGCCAACTTCTTTGACGCTGGCGCTGTCTACGATGCCGACGGTAACGCCGTCGTCCAGGGCTGGTCTGCCCTGATCACCGGCCTGCCCATTGGCCAGTGGTACTTCGACGAGGCTTCTACCTGGTTCTTCCTCATGGCTGTCCTGATCGGTATCATCGGTGGCCTGTCCGAGAAGCAGATCGTCAACACCTTCATCACCGGCGCTGCCGACATGATGTCCGTTGTTCTCGTCATCGCCCTCGCTCGTGGTATCTCCGTCCTCATGGCTAACACCGGCCTCGACGTCTACGTCCTCGACGCTGCCGCCAATGCTCTGGCTGGCCTGTCCGGCGTGATCTTCGCTCCCATGAGCTTCCTGGTCTACTTCGGCCTGTCCTTCCTGATCCCCTCGACCTCCGGTATGGCCACCGTCTCCATGCCCATCATGGGACCGCTGGCTGTTAAGCTCGGCTTCTCGCCCGAGGTCATGGTCATGATCTTCTCCGCCGCCATCGGTGTCGTGAACCTGTTCACCCCGACCTCCGGCGCCATCATGGGCGGTCTCGCCCTGGCCAAGATCGAGTGGACGACCTGGCTCAAGTTTGCCCTTAAGCTCATCGTCGCGCTCTCCGTCGTCTGCGCCATCATCCTGACCGTCGCCTGCGTGTTGCTCTAAGTACCCAACGGGTACCCCACGGAAACCTTGACGATCCTGTAAAGGATCACCTGGTCATCGTCTGTCCGGTGGGGTCAACCCACCGGTAGACTCCTACCTTTAGCCCCCTCCCGTTCCGTGCGCGGGAGGGGGCGACTTTTTGTTCCGCGGTTTTACCAAACCGCGGAACCGGTCGACGCTACGCGCCGTCCAGAACGACAATTTGTCATTCAAAAGGCAAGGCATGACCAGAAGGTCTATGCCTTGCCTTTTTCATGCCAACTTGTTCGCTCTGGACGTCGCTCGCTGGCATTGCCAAAACATCGGCGTTTCCTTGGTTGTCAAATGATCCGTAGGGCAGTCATTGGTGACATTGCCTTGATATTTTATTCAGTCGGCTGTGATGTCATTTGAGCTGCTTACCTGCTTAAGGTAATTGACGGCATATATCTGCTATCGAAAATATTGCTCGAAAAAGCGTCCGAGAAGTCGCGGGGCGATTTTTGATGGGTCGTGCGTCAAGCGATGTGGCAAGTTCTTGGTTAGATATTGGCCAGTTTTGGGGCAACCTTGCCAAAAGCTTGACGAATGCAGATTTAGACGTCGACGAATGAATATTTCAGGCAGGTTCCAAGCAAAAATCTGGGCTGATTCTCGATAATCGCCTTCAATCGCCCCTTGCCAAGCGCTAGCCTCGCTTACAATCTGCTCCGACATTCGCGCGCCGTCCGGCGCTTAAGAGGGGAGGGCCCCATGGCAAACGAGATCTGGACCATCAAGCGTTGTCTCGAGTGGACCAAGGAGTACCTGGCCGAGCGCGGAGAGGAGCACCCCCGTCTTTCTGCCGAGTGGCTGCTGTGCGCAGCTACGGGTCTGGCGCGTATCGACTTATATATGCGCATGGACGAGACGCTCGACGCAGCGCAGCTCGAGACCATGCACGCGGCGGTCGTCCGTCGCGCGAAGGGCGAGCCGCTGCAGTACATCACCGGTAGCACGCAGTTTCGCATGATCGATGTTGCGTGTGCCCCCGGCGTGCTCATCCCGCGGCCCGAGACCGAGATGCTCGTCGAAGAAGTCCTCAACTACCTGGATGCCGAGGTGCTGAGCCCCGAGGCCGCCGCCCGCCAGCGCGTGGAGCTGCCTTGGAACGATGAGGTCGAGCAGGCCCGCAAAGCCGAGGCGGCGCTGACCGAAGAACGCGCGACCGCCGAGCGCCGTGCCGCTAACCTGACGGCTGCCGATGAGGCGGCGCTAGGCGGCGATGTACTGGGCAGCCGTGCCTATGCCGAGGAACTGGCCGACCGCGAGGCCGAGGAAGCCGCCGCGCAGGCAGCAGAAGCCGAAGCGGCAGAAGCAGAGGCCATGGAAACCCCCGAGCCCGAGCTCGACGAATACGGCATCGCCATTGAGGACAACGACCAACAGGCGACTCCCGCGCAAGATGCCGCCGAGGCCAACGTATCTGCCCCAGCCGAGCCCCGCACTGCCCGCGTTCTCGAGGTCGGCTGCGGCACGGGTTGCATCTCGCTCTCCCTTGCCTGGGAGCGCCGCGGCCACGTTACCTGCACCGCCACCGATATCGAGCCGCGCGCCATCGATCTGGCCACCAAAAACCGCGACGCCCTCGGCCTCACGGCAGATGAGGTTGCCTTCAGCCTCACCAACCTGGTGAGCTCCATTCCCCACGACGAGTGGGGCACCTTTGACGTACTCGTCTCCAACCCGCCCTACATTCCCACCGATGTCATGCGCTCGCTGCCGCACGAGGTCAAGGACTTTGAGCCCGATCTGGCGCTCGAGGGCGGTGCCGACGGCCTCGATATCTTCCGCCGCCTGCTCAACGCGGCGCCCTACATGTTGCGCGCCGGCGGCCTCTTTGCCTGCGAGCTTTACGAGGGTGCGCTCGACGCCGCGGCCGAGCTCTGTCGTCAAGCAGGCCTTTCGGACGTGCGTATCGTCCACGACCTCACCGATCGTCCCCGCATCGTTCGAGCCATCGTCACCGAGCCCAAACAGCGTATTTAAGCTGAATAAATAGACATTTGCGCAAGTTTGTCCTTGCAATATACCGTAAAACTTCTATTATAGAAGGAGAAAGGTATGTCAAATCAGCTGCATCGGTACCGTATCGTGCTTGATTACATTGAACCTTGGCTTGATGAGCAGGATGAAGCTACGCTGAAGCAGATTTATGCAGACCTTTTGGTGCTCGAGAAGGAAGGTCCCAGCCTTGGTCGTCCACTGGTTGACCGTGTCAAGGGCTCGAAGCTTCATCATTTAAAGGAGCTGAGAGTGACTTCATGTGGTGGGCAGGTGATCCGCATCCTCTTCGCCTTTGACCCCAAGCGCCAGGCGGTATTGCTATTAGCGGGTGATAAGTCGCGAGCGGGATCGTCAAGGGCAAAATGGAACGGCTGGTATGCGATCAACATTCCAAAGGCCGAGCAAATATACCGTCGCCACGTAAGGAGGCTCGATCGAGATGGAACTGCATGAGTATATGGAATCTCGCGGGATAACACGCGACTCCATTACCGCCGAGCAGGAGAGGACTCGCGATCGTATCGAAGCCTATAAGCTTGCTCAGATTCGCAGGCTAAAAGATCTAACACAGGCGTCGGTCGCCCAGTCGATGGGCGTTTCTCAAAAACGTGTATCCGAGCTCGAGCGTGGGGAGTTGGGTTCGATGAGGCTCGACACGCTGAGCAGGTACGCAGAGAGCCTCGGCGGAAAACTGGTTGCAAGCATCGAGTTTCCCGATCGTACCGTTACGCTTGCGCGCTAAAAATCTTCAATTAACCCCCTCACTTTCACCGACTACTAGAGCCGCTCACCAAACCAACATGCGCTCTGGGCAAATAGGTTGAACGTTTCGTGCGAGAATGCCCCACAGTAAACAAACTTGCACCAGAGCGTAAGGGGCTGGCATACACATGCAGACGGTCTATCGGGTATACGAGGGAACGCGCGAGCCGCATCGGCTTGCAGTCGAGCGCACGGCCGAGCTACTCGGTCGCGGCGGCCTGGCGCTTATTCCAACCGAGACGGTCTACGGTGTCGCCGTGGCGGTCAACGCCTTCTCGGATGCCGTTCCACAAGATACAAGTGAACCTCTGCCGTGGCCGCGCGATCCGCAGGCCACCGTCAACGGCGCCGCAGTCCCTGCGCTCGGCACCGGCTATCGCCGTATCTTCACTCTCAAGCAACGTGAACTCACGCAAACCGTCGCTTGGCTGGTCGATGGCGTCGAAGCACTCGACCGCTATGGCGTGGATATCCCGGAAGATGCCCGCGTACTCGCGCGACGATGCTGGCCGGGAGCCCTGACTATCGTGGTCAAGGCAGCCCCCTGCGTGCCGACCTTTATGCGCGCCGCCGACGACACGGTGGCACTTCGCGCTTCGGCCTCGCCCGTGGTGCAGGCGCTCATCCGCGCCTGCGGCAGCCCTCTTGCCTGCACCAGCGCCAACACGCATGGCGCGCCCGCGCCGGCAAGTTTTGTCACGGTGGAGGAGCGCATCCTGGAGGGGGTCGATGTTGCCGTCGACGCCGGTGAGACCCCGTGTCGTGACGCCTCGACCATCGTGTCGTTCCAGCACGGCGGGCTCCAGATCCTGCGCCAAGGCGCGCTTCCCGCATCAGAGATCGAGCGGGTCCTGTCCGACCCGATGCAATAGAAAGGTGTAAGCGATGTCGTTGAATCTAGGTAGCCTGGGTATGGAAGACGCCTCGTTTAGCTTTGGCGGTTCCTACATCATGGCGCTCGACTGCGGCACTACCTCGGTACTCGCGGCCATTGTCGACGAATACGGCTGCATCGTTGCCCAGGCGCGTCGTAGCGTCAAAACCAGCTTCCCGCGCCCCGGCTGGGTGGAGCAGGATCCCACGGAGGTGCTTGCCAGCCAGATCGGCGTGATGATGGAGGTTCAGTTTAAGAGCGGCATCCATTCCGATCGCATCGCCGCCATCGGCATCTCCAACCAGCGCGAGACCACGGTGGTCTGGGACCGCGTGAGCGGCCAGCCCATCTATAACGCCATCGTATGGCAGTGCCGTCGTACCGCGCCGGCGATCGACGCGTTGGTTGAACAGGGTTGCGAGGAGCTGGTGCGCTCCCGCACGGGACTTACGCTTGACCCGTATTTCTCGGCCTCCAAGGTGCAGTGGATTCTCGACAACGTCGACGGCGCACGCGAGAGCGCGGCGGCGGGCGACCTCATGTTTGGCACCATCGACACCTGGCTCATCTACAACCTCACCGGCGGCCAGGTCTTTGCCACCGACTACACCAATGCCAGCCGCACGGCACTCTTTAATATCCATACGCTCGATTGGGACGACGATCTGCTGGCGCTTTTCGACATCCCGCGTTCCATGATGCCCGAGGTTCGTTGGAGCTCGGGCGACTACGGCCGCGTCGCGAGCGACATCATGACCAACATGCCACCCATCATGGGCGTGGCGGGCGACCAGCAGGCGTCGCTGTTCGGCCACTGCTGTTTCCATCCTGGCCAGACCAAAAACACCTATGGCACGGGTTGCTTTATGCTCATGAACACCGGCGACGAGATCGTCGAATCCAAGAACGGTCTGGTCTCCACGATCGGTATCGCCGCGGACGGCAAGATCAGCTATGCGCTCGAGGGCTCTATCTTTGCCGCCGGCTCAACCATGAATTGGCTGCGCAACAACATGGGCATCATCTCGAGCGTGAGCGAGTCCGCGCAACTCGCCGTTTCGATCAACGACAACGAGGGCTGCTACTTCGTCCCCGCCTTCGCAGGCCTGGGCGCTCCCTGGTGGGACCCGCATGCTCGCGGTATCGTGTGCGGCCTGACCGGTGCCTCGAGTCGCGCGACCATTGTGCGTGCGGCTTGCGAGTCCATGGCCTACCAGAGTTATGACGTGCTGCGCGCTATGGAGCAGGACGTGGGACTTTCGATTGAGCGCCTGTCCGTCGATGGCGGTGCCTCGCGCAACGAGTTCATCATGCAATTCCAGGCCGATCTGCTGGATATCCCCGTGCTGCAGTGTGAGACGGTGGAGACCACGGCGATCGGCGCCGCGTACTTGGCGGGCCTTGCCGTCGGCTATTGGGAGGATTTGGAGGAGCTGGAGCAAAACGCTCAGATCGTCAAAGTCTTCCATCCTCACATGTCCGCCGAGCGCCGTGAGAGCAACCTCGCTGGTTGGCGTGATGCCGTCAAGCGTTCGCTCAACACCGCTCAGTAGGGTTACGACGAGCTGCTCGATACAACAAACCGTTAAACTTATGCACGGCGCGAGGCAACAATGTCGTCATGCGTCTTGCCAGCAAGGTCATCTTCCGGCCGCAATGAAAGGGGCATCAACCCATGACCGTCACCTACGATACGTCCCGTGTGACCCTCGTCGATCACCCACTCGTTCAGCACAAGCTGTCGATCTTGCGCGACAAGAGCACTGGCACCAACCAGTTCCGCCAGCTCGTGCGCGAGCTTGCGCTCTTTGACGGCTACGAGGCCATGCGCGACCTGCCCATGGAAGACGTCGAGGTCGAGACTCCCATCACCACCGCCACGTTTAAGCAGCTTGCCGGCAAGAAGCTCGCCATCGTTCCCATCCTGCGCGCAGGCCTTGGCATGGTCGATGGCATCCTCGACTTGGTACCCTCCGCTCGCGT
>ERZ857882.1878-NODE-1878-length-23313-cov-7.167813_pt1 | contig 23313 bp, 17 predicted proteins | sample MGYA00519697_ERZ857882 | MGnify/ENA primary metagenome ERZ857882 (study PRJEB31778, sample SAMEA3449373) | human gut metagenome | biome: human gut; feature: human-associated habitat; material: faeces | place: United Kingdom | collected 2010/2012 ...
CCCCCCCCCGTGAAAGGATGGATGAGATAAAAAGCAACTGACCTTATGCCCTGACTCCACTGCCACAGGCTCAGGTAGGCAGCTTTTACACCGCTCGCTAGCAAACGGACACCTTGCCGAAAAATTGCACTGGTTGTCTGAAAGGTCCAAAGGGCTGGGAACTTCACCTTTTAGGAAAAATTCTTGCCGCTGCTGCTTTGGGTCAGGCAGCAGCGTAGCGCTGAGAAGCGCTTTGGTATATGGATGCAGCGGATTTCGAAATACCTGTTCCGCATCACCTTCTTCTACAATTCTTCCCAGATACATCACCGCAACCCGGTGGCTAAGCTGATACACAATATTCAAGTCATGGGAGATAAACAGATAAGAACAGCCCATTTCCTGCTGAAGCTTTTTAAGCAAAAGGACAATCTCCCCACGAAACCGGATATCCAAAAGGGAAGTGGGCTCATCCAAAACTACCAGCTTGGGGTCGGTAACAAACGCCCTTGCTACCCCAACCCGCTGTTGCTCCCCTTGCGTCAGTTGGATAGGATACTTATCTAAATATCCTTCATTCAGTTCTACCATTTTTAAAATTGAGATGACCTTTTCGCTTATGAAGTCCTTGTTCTTCTCCCCACTCAAACGCATGGGTTCTGCGATAATATCTTGTACTTTTTTTCTGGGATTGAGGGAACCATAAGGATCTTGAAATACCATTTGAATTTCCCGGCGCAGGCGCCTGTCATTCTTCCTTTTCACATGTCTCAGATTTTGGCCCTCAAAAAGTAGCTCTCCTTCGTTTGGCTGAGTCAAACGTACAATCATCCGCCCTACGGTAGATTTTCCGCAGCCGCTTTCTCCCACTAAACCCAGAGTTTCTCCCGGGCGGATAGAAAAACCAACCCCATTCACCGCAAAAATATGATGGCCGCCTTTTACCGGGAACCGCTTATGCAAATTTTCAACCTTCAAAGTATCCATGATTTCCTCCCAGTATTAATATCTGCCGCAGCGGACAAAACTACCGTCACTAAATAAATGAATTTGGGGGTGCTTTGTCAAACATTCCTCCTGCGCTCTCTCACATGATCCAGAACAGAAGCAGCCGTTCATCCCCATATCTTTTTGCGAACGGAAAACCCGCTGTTTTGCTTTTGGATTTTTATCGTTGGAAACGAACGCGATCTCCAAAAGATAGCGGCTGTATGGATGGCGGGGATTTTCAAAGAAGCTCTGTACATCACTAAACTCTACAATTTCACCGTTATAGAGCACTAAGACTTTATTGCAGTAGTTTGCGGCAATACCCAAATCCCTGGTCGCCAATATTACTGAAGATTGTGATTTCTTAAACAGCCCATCCATTAAATCTAAGATTTGCCGCTGTACCGTTACATCTAAGCCCATCGTAGGTTCATCCGCTAAAAGGAACTGAGGTGACATAGCCAACGCAATCGCAATCTCCACCCTCTGTATCATCCCGCCGCTAAGTTCGTGGGGATAGTTGTTCATATTTTGCTTTGGATCAGGCATCTGTACCAGAGAAAACATCTCCTGCACCTTTTGAGCGGCTTGCTTGTCCGTCATATCTTGATTCGATTTTAAAATATTTATAAACTGCTCTCCCACTGTCATAATCGGGCTAAAGCGACTCCTGGCGTTGGACAGGATGAAGGTCATCTTTTTTCCCCAAACAGTTGCCGCCAGCTCGTCCTCTTTCTTCTGCAGCAAATCCGTTTCTTTTCCGTCAATAAAACAGCACAGTTTATCCGCTTTCATGGAAAGTCCCGGGGCTGTATTTCTGCCTATAGCGTCAATAAGCACAGTCTTTCCGGAGCCGGTTTCGCCGATCAGTCCCAATACGTCGCCGGAATGTAACTCAAAGCCAATATCCTTTAATAGATATTTCTCCCCGGCTCTCACTGTCAGGCCTTCCACCTGAATCGCCGGTGTTTTTTCAGACATGGTTTTCACCTTACCCCTTTGTAGAATTGCGAACCTTTTTCATTTCCAGAAAAGATCCGAGAGAGCACAAAACTGTTGGAACAGTTCTTTATACGCCTGGCAGTTTTTTCTGCGGGGCAAATATCTGCTGTCATGGCGAGTCATCACTTTGCATGCTTGCTGGACGCTGCTATACAGCCCGGTACCTACCGAAGCGAGTATCGCCGCTCCCAAAGCGCCCTTTTCCGCTCCTCCACCCGTCCACACAGGCTTTTCTAAAATATCCGCAAGAATCTGCATCCAAAGCTTGCTGGAGCTGCCGCCTCCGCAGCAGACAATCTCTTCCACCGAAGTGAACTCCTCTATTGCTTGGATGCATTCCTTTATACAGTATCCTACCCCTTCCATACTGGCCTGCATCAAGTGCCGGTTGGTATGACTGGAAGTAATTCCCCAAAAAACGCCTTTGGCCTGAGGGTCTTTGCAAGGGTTTCCCCTTCCTTGATAATAAGGAAAGCAAAAAAGCCCGTCGCTTCCGGGAGAAAATCCTCCCATCCCCCGCTCCGTTACTTGTATCCACTCTCCCACGGAAGGTACCTTTCCCTGTGAAAAAACTTCATATCCTTCTCCGACCAGCCGATCCTTCAGCCAACCCATAGCAAAGCCTGCCGCCTTCACCATCCCCATTGTATACCAGCCTTCAGGGATCACATGAGGAAACATATCCAAGCTTTGCGCCACCCGTCGGTCCGGACATTCCAAAAGGGTCAAAACGATTCCTGCCGTTCCCAAAGAAACGGATACCACCCCTGGCGTGTAAGCGCCCGCGCCAATAGCGGCGCAGTCGTTGTCTCCGCCGCCTACAATAATGGGCAGGCCTTCTTTCAGTCCGGTTTCTAAAGACGCCTGGGAGGTGACATATCCAGCGATATCAACAGAGCGTTTCAGCTGGGGCAGACTGTCAATCTTTAAACCCATCCGCTCCAAAAGGGGCAAAGAAAACTGTTTACTGTCAATATCCAGCAACAAGGCCCCCGCCTGATTTGAAGGATCGCTTACGAAATTTCCCGTCAACTTCCAAAGAACGTAATCCTTAGGGGTGCAAAAATACTTGGTCTTCTTAAAAATTTCCGGATGATTTTCCCGCATCCACAAAATCTGCGGAAGCGAATAGTTGGTGGCCGCTCTGTTTCCGGTAATCTTTAACAGAAAATCCTCCATCTCTTCGTTGAGCTTTTGTGCGATCTCCGCTGAGCGAGTATCCGACCAAACAATGCCTGGGTATACCACCTCAAATTTTTCGTCCAAAAAGGAAATTGTGCGTATATGCCCGGAAAAACCGGCGCACATAATTTCTTCCGGCAATATCCCCGTTCGTTCTAAAAGACGTTTTACTGCGCCAACGACTCCCTGATACCAATCTTCCGGCTGCTGATGCGCCCATCCCGGATGGGGATGGGAAGTGGGGTAAGCCTGATCTGCGACCCCAATTTCCCCCCCTTTTTTGTCGAACAGCACCGCTTTTACATTTGTTGTTCCAATATCAATTCCCAACAGATAGCTCATCTTTTTTACCCCTTCTGGTCCGCCCCCCGGGAACTCTCAAATACCACCCGTTCCAACGGATCGATCAATGCGGTAATAATATCGCCCACCATGGAGAATCCAAATACGGTAACAGCCATAAACAACCCGGGAAACACCGACGGCCACCACTGTCCTGTAATCATAGTAAGCCCGCCGGAAGCGATCATTGACCCCCATTCCGGTGTTGGAACCCTTACTCCGGCACCTACAAAACTCAGTCCTGCGATCAGAAGAATCCCAAACCCCATTACTACAGAAAGTAACGCGATTACCGGAGCCAATGCGTTAGGAGCTATATGCAAAAACGCAATGCGCACCTCCGAGTTTCCCGCTGTTCTGGCAGCCTCCACAAAACTTTTTTCTCTAAGCGTCATCACTTCCGAGCGGGCTAGCCGTAGGTTCCCCGGCAGATTGGCAATGCCAATAAGTAAAATAAGATTTCTGGTACTCGGTCCGAAAATCGCCACCAGCAATAGTCCCAATACAAAAATCGGAAAGGCCTGCATTACATCCATAACGCGCAGTATGATCGTGCTTAGCACGCCGCATACTCCTTTTTTGCCGTCAAAATAACCGGCAAACACCCCTACGGGAAAACCAACTCCCAAAGCTAAAAGTGCTCCCGCCACTACAATAGACAGATCTGTCCTATAAGCAGCTATTGTCCGGGAAAATACACACATTCCATTAACATCCGTCCCAAAAGGGTACTTTGCGCAAGGAGGCAACAGCTGTTCTCCAGAGATTCCCGTAGTAGGGGAATTAGGAACAAGGTAAGGCCCGAAGAGTACCATTAAAATGGAAAAGATGGTAATAATCAGTCCCGCCCTCTGAAGCGGCCTGTTTTTTAAAAAAAGGAACAGATAGCTGTTCTTTATCTTCTCTTTCATAATAACACCTTTCTTTCCACCGTCTAGCCGATTTCTGTAATGCGCGGGTCAATATACATATAAATGATATCAACCAGCACATACACCACAAGATTTAAGACCGCGGAAATCAGGACCACCCCTTGGATCGCTGTAAAATCCGAATTGACCACCGACTGAATTGCGTATTGTCCAAATCCGCCCCAGCTGAATACCGATTCCACCAAGGCCGTCCCTCCCAGCATGTAGCCAAAATTCACCGCCGTAAAAGTGGCTACCGACGGTCTGGACGCCTTGGAAATATATTTCTGTAGATAATTTGGCTTTACCCCATTTATTTTGGCATAGTTTATAAACTCCGATTTTTGCGTCGATGTAGCAGAGGTCAGCGCAACTTTTAAAATGCCGCCGCCGTATACGAACGCCAAAACAAAAACCGGGATAATGTGCCTGGATAAAATCGACATAAACGCTGGAATATCCCCTACAATCAGGCTGTCTATCAAGCTAAACCCTGTAATCTGCGCAGGCAAAGAGAGGGCTAGGTCAATTTGTCCTGTCGGCGAAGGGGCAATGCCTAATTTTACATAAAACACAAAGATTAAAATAAGCGCCAGCCAGAAATCTGGAAAAGCGCCCGCTGCCATCCCATAACCGGATAGAGCCTTTTTTATTATTTTCCCTCCAGGGCCTTTGGCGGAGGTAATGGACTTTAATCCTAGTGGAACCATAACAAACAAACTGATAATCAACGCCAATATCACCAGTTGCAAAGTAGCCGGCAGCCGCGTCTTAATATCCTCAATCACCGGATTGCCAGTAACCCAGGAATTTCCGAAGTCACCATGGAGCAGGTTGCCAAAATAGGTTTTAAACTGTTCGAACAAGGTCCCGCTCAATCCTATACGCTCTCGTATCTGCTCCACGCCCGCTTCATCAACCAGTGCTCCAGCCATAATTCTAGCCGGATCTCCCGGAATCTTTCGCACAGCAAAAAAAGCGATTACAACTACACTGAACAACTGTGGAATGATATACAGCAGCCTTTTCCCCAGATACTTTATAACTTTCATACAGCACCTTCTTTTGCGGGCAGAATATCCAATCGCCCAGTTTTCACTTGGGAAAAGGGACCGGAATTTTTACTTCCGATCCCCGGAACAAATTATCCTTTGATATTCATCAAATGGAAGCGGGTTCCTTGCCCAAAGTTCCAGTTAAACCCTTCCAAATTTTCTCTAATGGCGCAGGTATAATTTGATTCTACCACCCACCCCATAGGAGCTTCTTCCATCAATGTCTTTTGCGCCTGTTCAGAAATTTCCTGTTGCTTCTCAAATGCCGTACGGATACCATTGATTAGAAGCCCATCTGCCTTTTTGCTGTCGTAGAAGCCAAATGCGCCATATGCTCCGCCGGCATCTTTGCTCAGATAATAAAGCGACATATTAAAAATACCATTGGGAAGCGCAGGATATTCGTGTAGAATTGCAAAGGGAGCCTCGTAAGAACGTACCAGGGTATCAAAAGAACCGGTGGGAGTTTTTCTTAAGGAGACAGTAATCCCGATCTTTGCCAGGCTTTCCTGCATTTTAATGGCGATCGTTTCATGGGCAGGCCACCCTGCAGAATAGTAAAGCTCTACGTCAAATCCCTCTCCATAGCCAGCTTCTTCCATCAGAGCTTTCGCCTTATCCAAATCGTAGCTGTACATCCATTGCTCCTGGGAGAGAGCTCCCGGAACTACTGTGGTAAATACCGCGTCCCAGGCTTTTGCCTGTCCATAATACGCAGTTTCCACAATCTCGTCCTTTGGAATCGCATAGTTGATTGCCTGGCGTACCTTCTGATTCGCAAACTGAGGAACCAGCTTCTCATTTAATACTAAAAATTCATTGGTGTTTGCCGGGATATCCACTACCTTTACGCCGCTTTCACTTTTCAGGCTGTCTATCTCCTTGGCGGAAAGCTCCGTAGCTATATCAATTTCTCCCCGCTTAAGCATCGCCACGCGGTTTGCGCTTTCTGGGATTACTTTGAAAATAACCTTCTTAATGGACGGAACACCTAAAAAATAATTGGGATTTGCCTCCATAGTAATCTGCTGTCCCGCTACCCAGTCGGTAATATAGTAAGCTCCAAATCCACCGCCGTTTTTGGAAATCCACTCGGTGGCCCACGGATCATCTTCTGTAGCGTGTTTTTGAGCCTCTGTGCTATCCCATACAGTGTCGTACATGCTGGTCATAATATATTCATGCAATGCGTTAGGGCCTACCGAATGGGTCTTAAAAGTATAGTCATCTACAATCTCAAAATCCACCTGACCGTCCGCTCCGATAACGTCCGTCACGGTCATAAAGAAATTTCCAACCGCTCCTAAAGCGACATGCCGCTCGTATTTCCACTGTATATCTCTGGTGGTAAGCTCATTTCCATACGCGCTTTTAATTCCTTTTTTGATGGTATAGGTAGCTGTCTGATTATCCCCGGAAACCTCCCATTTCTCAAAAAGCTGCGGAACTAACGCCCGTGGATCACTGAAGTCGGGAACGGACACAAAGTCCATATCTGGCTGCTGAGATTGCACCAGCGGCCACTGGGCGCCGTAGTCCATTACATTATCGATAATCATATACTGGGCAACCATACCGGAACCATTGGAATGGTCTACCGTTGGCGGCGTATCGGGAATCCCTACGATCAAGATTTCTTTTCTCGCGCTTGCGCTGCCAGTTCTGTTTGAACTGTCTTGAGAAGGAACCTTCGCGGAGCCGCAGGCTCCCAAGGAAATAAGTGCTACCAGACATAACATTATTGCAATTATCTTTTTCATATTCTCCTCCTTATCAGCGTATCTGTGTCATGCATTCTTAGTTCTTCTGCCTTTTGTACATAGCGACAAGCGCCATAAATTCAAAAATAATATTTGCGCCTAAAATGGTGGTTAGATTAGCGCAGTCATGGCTTGGGTTGATTTCTGCCGTATCAAATCCGATAAATTCCAGTCCTGCCAGCCCCTTTAGAATACCCAGCACTTCTCGAGAAGTAATTCCACCCGGCTCCGCCCGGGCAGTTCCCGGAGCAAAAGCCGGATCCACCACATCCATGTCAAAGGTGAGAAACACCTTTTTATTTCCCACCCGGCGCCGGATTCTCTCCACCGTTTTTGCCACTCCCATTTCTGCCACTTCATCAGTAGTCACAACCTCGATTCCCAGATCCTGAGACTGCTTAATGTCCCCCGGAGAATACATAGTCCCCCGGATACCTACTTGAATGGAGCTTTGCGGATCTACCAGCCCATCCTCAATCGCCCGACGTACTACACTGCCGCTGGTATACTTCTGTTTCCCAAAGTAAACGTCGTGGGTATCCGTATGGGCATCCAACTGAATAAGAGCGATGTCCGGATAAAATTTATGATAGGCCCTAAGCTGGGGATAGGTTACGGAGTGGCACCCGCCCATGCAGATAGGGACAACCCCTTTTTCTAAAATTGCTTCCAGCTCTTTTTCAATCAGAGGAAAGCTTTGTTCCCAGTCCCCGGTAAATACCGTCATATCTCCGTAATCCACAATGTTCAGTTCTTTCCAAATATCCACCATATGTAAGGGACTTGTGGATCGCAAAAGCCAGGAAACATGCCGGATTTCCTTCGGAGCGAAAATGTTTCCCGGCGCGGTACCCATTTCAAAAGGTATTCCAATGACCGCCACATCCGCTCCGGTCACATCTTTGGTATACGGCTGGTTCATAAACGTTGAAATACCGCAGTACCTAGGTGCCTTTTTCAGATCAACTTCTTTGTTCATAAAGCGCCTCCAATATTTTTTACCAAAAGATATTTGGTATAATCACAAAATTATTATCAAAACAAATTCTATAAATTATCATACTTTTTTGTTTTTACGCAATTTTTTGATTCTGTGTAGAAACCAGAGTGCATCCGAAACCTCATCATTCACGCAAAAGCTGCACAAATACCGATGAAGCGGGATCGTTACCATTGATGTGTTGCTAGGTGCAAAAATTGCAGGAAGTAATATACTTGCGGATAAAGATTCCCCAGAGGATTCGGAATTATATTGTGGGGAGAGAAGCTTGTTGCGGAATTTCACCAAAGGAGAACAGCTCAAATCCATGGCCTTGTGAGTGCATTACCTACAAAATCCGCCATCTTGATGAAGGCTTCTTTAATAAAATCAAGGCCTTTCGCAGAGCTGCAACTTGCTATAACAATCTCCCTACCTCTTTCTTAGGCATTGTCCACCCAGCATCTATCTGAATTTTTTTAAAATAGTACAACCAGCGTGTGTTTTCAGATACACCCTAGCTTTAGTTATAATATAACAGATTTTTCTGCAAAGTTAATGCATTTATTATCGCATTATTATCCAAAAATTATGATAATTTTATGTCTAACTTTCACAATGTTTTAAGAGCCGCAAACAAAATGCTTGCGGCTCTTATGTCAATAGAGTATTTGTTATTTCGTTTTCACCGGGTACGCTGTCCCTTTAAGCAAAAGCTTGGGAAGTATCACCAGCCTACGGATTGGTAGATTTTTGTTTTCAATACGATTGCACAGGCAGTCTACCGCCAGCCGACCGTATCCCTGTTTACTAAGTCCTGTCCCAGTTAAGGGGATTGGGGAATCTCCGTCCAACTCCAAATTAAACGCTGCAACGGAAATATCCTCGGGAACCGACAACTGCAAAGAATTAATCATAAATACCATCGATTGAGCCAGACTCTCATAGGAACACAGAATCGCTGTGGGGAGTTTCCCGGACTTATGTAAGGAGGCCAGCTCCTCCGTCATCACCGCCTGCTGGAGATATTTTTCATCGTTCCAAAGATAGCTTAGCTCCATATCATAAGCCTTTAGTGCATCCTGAACTCCTTTGAGCCGATTGAGGGTTGATGGACGCTGAGTAGTGCCATAAAAGGCAATTCTGCTGTGACCCAACTGAAGTAGCTGACCACACAAGGCAACTCCCGCCTCCCGGTCTCCTGTATGGATAACGTCCATCTCAAACAAGCTTTCCGGCGGATATGTCATCAAAAGGCCTGGTCGGCCTGTACGTAAAAAATTTCTGGCGCAGTCAACGCTTTTATGTCCGGCATAGAGGATTCCCGCTGCCTTGTCCACCTCTCCCAGCAGCATGGGATCCTCATCGCCTTTTATTACCTTCACATGAAGAGCGTACCCCTTTTCCGTCGCGGCGCTTTCTGTCCCCTGCAATACTCGCATCCAAAAGGTTGCGTCGTTTAGATCACTTTCTGGCATCAACATGAGAATATATTTATCGTTATCCCTAGAGGGGGACTTTATATATCCAAGCTGTTTGCATGCCTCCAACACCTTTGCGCGGGTTTCCGCGCTAATCCCCGATTTTCCTGAAATCGCTCTGGAAACAGCGTATTTGGATAGGTTTGTTGCCAGTGCGACATCATTCAACGTGACTTTTTTTGACATATGATTTCTCCTTACGAAATAAATATTTATCATAACTTTTCATAAATTTTAATAAATCTATTATAGCGCACTCTGTTAGAATTTGCAATACCCCAAAAGCTTGAGTATAGTAAAACCTCCAGTGTGGTGCTTCTATTATACACCATCTTGGAGGTTTACACAAAGTATGGGATGGCCTTTTCCCAGGATTTTTTCCCTGGTACTATGGCCTCTGCTGACTTCTCACAGTTCGTTGTTACTACACATTTTTCGAATATGTCTACTCCGAATGCGTCTGCAAGACCTCCCCGGGTACTCACACGTTCTTTCCCTCTTTCCCTGCCGCATTTACCGTAAATGATTCTGTGTAGCTATTGGGCTTTGTTTTGTCTAGCAAGCTCGCCCTCATTTACGGCCTTATATGCGATTTCTGTTCGTCAGGCCAGAGTTTTGCCCATTAGGGAACCTTTGGGCCCCTAAAATCCGGCTTTCTTCAGATTCCGCCTCACGACGGACACCCTTGCCTTTGGCTAAGTCTTCCCACTACCGGGCGACTTCGGGACTTTCACCCTAGAGAACATGCGCTCACCGGGCGCACTAGGAAAAGGGCGCTGATACTTGCATATCAACGTCCTTTGAGCCTGTCAGTATTTGATTGTTTCGACCTCGCACCGTGTTTGCACCATGTTTTCTTATCTGGCGCTACCATTCGAGGGGGCTTCTTGATTTTATGCTAGATAAATCGCCTTGCAGGCCAGCATGGTTTCGTAGCAGTCCAGCTTGGAGACCAGCTCCAGGGGCGCGTGCATACTGAGCACCGGCACGCCTGCGTCCACGGTGACGATGTTCCGGTTGGCCATGTAGGCCGCCACGGTGCCGCCGCCGCCCTGATCTACCTTGCCCAGCGTCGCAATCTGCCAGATGACGCCCGCCTTGTCCAGCGTGGAGCGGACGTGACCCATGGCTTCGGCGGAAGCGTCGGAGGCGCCGCCCTTGCCCCGGGAGCCGGTGTACTTGCAGATGGCAACGCCGTAGTTCAGCTGGCTGTTGTTCCGCTTGTCGCAGGTCTCCGGCCAGTTGGGATCGAAGGCGTTGGAAACGTCGGCGGACAGGCAGAAGGAATTGGCGAAGCAGTCGGACAGCTTGACCCCCTGGGCGTCGCACAGCCCCTCCATGAAATGCTCAAAATAGTGGCTCTGCATACCGGAAATGCCCACGGAGCCGATCTCTTCCTTGTCGGCCAGAATGCACACGGCGGTCTTCTCGGGCATGTCCAGGGCGAACAGGGCTTCCAGCTCGGCGTAGGCGCAGACCCGGTCGTCGTGGCCGTAGGAGCTGAGCAGGCTGCGGTCAAGACCCGCCTCCCGGCAGCGTCCCGCGGGAACCACCGTCAGCTCGGCGGAGAGGAAATCGCTTTCCACAAGGCCGTACTTCTCGTTCAGCAGCTTCATGATGTGCAGCTTCACCAGGTCAGAGCCATCGCCCTCCAGCGGCTGGGAGCCGAGGATTACGTTCAGCTGCTCACCCTCGACGATCTTTCCCGCGGGCTTCTGCATCTGATCCGCCGCCAGATGGGGCAGCAGGTCGGAAACCATCAGAATGGGGTCGCCCTCGTCCTCGCCGATGGTGACCGTGACCACAGAGCCGTCGGCGCGGTACACCACGCCGTGGAGCGCCAGAGGAATGGCCGTCCACTGGTATTTCTTGATGCCGCCGTAATAGTGGGTCTTCAGGTAGCTGATCTCGGAATCCTCGTACAGGGGATTGGGCTTGATGTCCAGCCGGGGAGAGTCCACGTGGGCGGCGCAGATATTCGCGCCCTCGCTTAAGGGTCTGGTGCCGACAACGGCCAGCGCGATGGACTTATTGCGGTTGTTGTAGTAGATTTTGTCGCCGGGCTTGGCTCCCATGCCGGGGGCGAAGGGCTTGTAGCCCAGCTTCTCGGCTTCCCGGACGGCCCAGGCGGTTGCTTCCCGCTCGGTCTTGCACTCGCTCATGAACGCCATGTAGCGCTGGGCGTAGCCTTCCATTTCATCCCGCTGGGCATCGGAAATCCGGGTGTAGCCGTTCTTGGGCGACGCCAGCAGGGAATTGCGCAGTTCTTCTGTGGTCATGTTGCATCCTCCTATGTTTCTTTCCGCCTCCGCCATCAGGCGGGGCGTTACGTTGGGGTAGGTCAGATTTTCCGGCAGCGCCGGAAACAGCCTGACCTCCCTGATCTCGCTTTCCGGCAGGGGTTCCAGACGGTGAACCGCCGCGAAAAACACCATGCCGTTGGCGCTGCTTTGGGCATCGAAGCCGTAGTAGTCGCAGACCGGGTACAGCTCCGCGTCCTGGACGCCGCTTTCCTCGTACAGCTCCCGTCGGGCGGCCTGCAAGGGCGTTTCCCCCGGCTCGATGTGACCGCCCTGGGTCTCCCAGGTGTCCCGCTCCCTGTGGCGGCTGAGAAGCCACTTCCCGTCGTACCGGGAGCAGACGACAACGAAGGTATACGTCCCCAGTGTCCCCACCGGGTGGACGGTGCATTGCAGCGACCTGCGGCGCTCGCTCGCTGCATCCATTATACCAATCTCCCGCAAAAACGCAAGGCATTTTTCCCGGAATTCCGGCGCTGAGCCGGTGTTTTCCAACACATAATCGCACTTTCCCCGGAACCAGCCCTCGTCCGGCTGGGCGGCGATGCGGCGGCGGGCATAGTCCTCCGGAATGTCGTCCCGGCGCATAAGGCGGCGAACCCGGTCTTCCACCGGGGCGGTGACGGCGACCGTCACGTCGCACAGCTCGGCCAGTCCCCCTTCAAACAACGCGATGGCGTCGATGGCGGCAAGGGCAGGCTTTTCCGAAAGGCGGCGGAGTACCTCCCGCTTCACGGCGGCGTGGGTAATTCTGTTCAAATCCAGCAGGGCGTTTTTGTCGGAAAATACCAGATTTCCAAGTTTTTTCCGCAGCAGAACGCCGTCCTCCACCACTCCAGGGAAGCGCGCCTCGATGGCCGCGAGAAGGGACGCGTCCCGTGTCAGCAGCTCGTGGTAGATGGCGTCGCAGTCCAGAACCACCGCCCCCCGCTCCTTCAGGACGTTCAGCAGGGTGGTTTTTCCGCAGCCGGTACCGCCGGTGATGCCGAGAATCATGCTTCCTCCTCCGCGTCCACAATGTGGAACGCCGCGGCCTTTTTCAGCCGGTTCTGCACGGCGTAAGCTACGCCGCCCCCCACCGGGCACCGGGCGTAGACCTGGTGAATGCCGGGGTCATCCAGCTCCCGCAGGGCGGCAAACAGGCCGGCGGACAGAGTGTTGACGTCCGCCTCCCGGCCGTAGGACAGGGGGCTGCACCCGGCGTACAGGGGCAGCTCCTCCTCAAAGCACAGCACCCGGTCGCCGGGGGTGAAATGGCGGCGGATGTAGGCGGCGGCCTTTTCCCGGCTGCCGGAGACGATGACCACCGGCTCCGCCGGGGCGTAATGGCGGTATTTCATGCCGGGGGCTTTCACCACGGCGTCCTTGTCGATCTGGGCGGTGACGGCCTTATCGATGACCAGGTCTCTCAGAACGGCGATCAGCTGCTCCGGGGTGATTCCGCCGGGGCGCAGCAGCCGGGGGCGGTCTTCCGTCAAGTCCACAATGGTGGACTCCACCCCCACCCGGCAGGCACCGCCGTCCACGATGGCGGCGATTTTCCCGTCATGGTCGTGGAGGACGTGCTGGGCGGTGGTGGTGGAGGGCTTTCCGGAAATATTGGCGGAGGGCGCGGCAATGGGAACCCCCGCAAGGCGGATGATCTCCCGGGTCACGGCATTGTCCGGGCAGCGGACGGCCACGGTGGAAAGTCCCCCGGTGGTGCGCCGGGGGACGCAGTCCCGGGCGGGCAGCACCATGGTCAGCGGCCCCGGCCAGAATTTTTTCGCCAGCTCATAGGCCGCCCCGGGCACGTCATGGCAGAACAGTTCGATCTGCTCCGCGCCGCAGATGTGCAGAATCAGGGGGTTATCCTGGGGACGACCCTTGGCTTCAAAAATCTTGGTCACGGCGGCCTCGTCCAGGCCGTTTGCGCCCAGGCCGTACACCGTCTCCGTAGGAATCGCCACCAGCTCCCCCTGACGGATCAGGTCTGCGGCAATTTCCGGAGTCTGTGCGTCCAGTGCGGACAGAAGAAGTGTCTTCATCAATACACCTCCAATTGAAATAAGGGGCAAAGATGGGCAGCCGCTTTTGTTCGCGGCTGCCCATCTTTACAGGGTAAAGTTACACGGTGGGCTGGTTGGCAGCCTCGATGATCTTGACAAACTTCTCGGGAACCAGAGACGCGCCGCCGATCAGGCCGCCGTCGATGTCGGGCTGTGCCAGCAGCTCGAAGGCGTTCTTGTCGTTCATGGAGCCGCCGTACAGGATGGAGATGGCGCGGGCGTTCTTGGAGGAGTACAGCTTGCGCACCACGGTACGGATGTTCTCGCAGACCTCTTCCGCCTGCTCGGGGGTGGCGGTCAGGCCGGTGCCGATGGCCCAGATGGGCTCGTAGGCGATGATGACCTTGCGGATCTTGTCCTCGGGAACACCGGCCAGACCCAGCTTGATCTGCATGGTGATCCACTCGGTGGTGATGCCGCTCTGGCGCTGCTCCAGGCTCTCGCCGCAGCACATGATGGGGGTCAGGCCGGCATTCAGGGCAGCCAGAACCTTGGCGTTGACATCGGCGTCGGTCTCGCCCATGGCGCGGCGCTCGGAGTGGCCGATGATGACGTACTTGCAGCCGGCGTCCACCAGCATGTTGGTGGCGATCTCACCGGTGTAAGCGCCGGAGGCGTTGGCGTTGCAGTTCTCGGCACCGATGCCTACCCGGGTCTCCCGCATGGCGCGGACGGCGGCGGGAATGCACACGGCGGGAACGCACAGAGCCACGTCGCACCAGCGGCCCTTGGGTAGGATAGCCTTCAGCTGGGTCATAAACTCCTTGGTCTCGGAGGGGGTCTTGTTCATCTTCCAGTTGCCGGCAATAACGGTCTTGCGGTATTTTCTGTTCATGATTCCATTTCTCCTTTTATTGGTAGGGCTGTTAATAGAAACGCAATTCCCGGATTATTTGTCTTCCAGGCAGGCGATGCCGGGCAGCTCCAGGCCTTCCAGGAATTCCAGAGAAGCGCCGCCGCCGGTGGAAATGTGGGTGATCTTGTCGGCAAAGCCCAGCTGCTCGCAGGCCGCAGCGCTGTCGCCGCCGCCGACGATGGTGGTGGCGTTGGAATCCGCCAGAGCCTGCGCCATGGCGATGGTACCCTTGGCCAGCGTGGGATTCTCAAACACGCCCATGGGGCCGTTCCAGACGACAGTCTTGGCGCCCTTCACCGCGGAAGCAAACAGAGCGCAGGTCTTCTCGCCGATGTCCAGGCCTTCCTTGTCGGCGGGGATGGCGTCGGCGGCAACGGTGGTAACGTCGATGGGGCCGTCGATGGGGTCGGGGAAGGAATCGGCAACGACCACGTCAACCGGCAGGAGCAGCTTGACGCCCTTGGCTTCCGCCTTGGCCATCATGTCCTTGCAGTAGTCGATCTTGCTCTCATCCAGCAGGGACTTGCCCACGGCATAGCCCTTGGCGGCCAGGAAGGTATAGGCCATACCGCCGCCGATGATCAGGGTATCCACCTTTTCCAGCAGGTTGTTGATGACGTTCAGCTTGTCGGAGACCTTTGCGCCGCCCAGGACGGCCACGAAGGGACGCTCGGGGTCGGACAGGGCCTTGCCCATGATGGAAACTTCCTTCTGAACCAAAAAGCCGCTGACGGCGGGCAGATAGTCGGCCACACCGGCGGTGGAAGAATGGGCGCGGTGGGCGGTGCCGAAGGCGTCGTTGACGAAAATATCCGCAAGGGAAGCCAGCGCCTTGCTCAGCGCGGGATCGTTCTTGGTCTCGCCCTTCTCAAAGCGGGTGTTCTCCAGCAGCATCACGTCGCCGTCCTTCAGCGCGGCGGCCTTGGCCTTGGCGTCCTCGCCTGCCACGTCGGCAGCCATGACGACTTCCTTGCCCAGCAGCTCGCTGATGCGCTTGGCAACGATCTTCAGGCTCAGCTCGGGCTTCCACTCGCCCTTGGGCTTGCCCATGTGGGAGCAGAGGATGACCTTGGCGTTGTGGTCAACCAGGTACCGGATGGTGGGCATGGCGGCAACAATCCGCTTGTCGGAGGTGATGACGCCGTTCTTGGTGGGAACATTGAAGTCGCAGCGGCACAGAACCCGCTTGCCGGATACGTCGATGTCCTCGATGGACTTTTTATTGTAGTTCATGATAACTCCTCCATATTCTCGGGAGGTCACTCCCGCATTTTACCGAAGTCGCGCAAATTGGGAAACGACAGCTGACGCAGTGCCTCGTAGACGGTGACGGCAACCGCATTGCTCAGGTTCAGACTCCGGGCATCCGGACGCATGGGAATGCGAACACACGCGTCGTAGTGCGCCCGAAGGAAGTCCTCCGGAAGCCCCTTGGTCTCCTTGCCGAAAAACAGGTAGCAGCCGTCGTGAAAAGCGGCCTCGGTGTAGCTCCTGGGCGCTTTCGTGGACAGGCACCACATTTCCTCCACCTGATTCTTCGCGAAGAAGTCCTCCAGATTTTCGTAGTCCCGAACCTCCACCATGTGCCAGTAATCCAGGCCTGCACGGCGGACGGCCTTCTCGGAGATGTCAAAGCCCAGCGGCCGTATCAGGTGCAGACGGCAGCCTGTTGCGGCGCAGGTGCGGGCGATGTTCCCGCAGTTCTGCGGGATCTCCGGCTCCACCAGAACAATATTCAGCATGGACATCACCCCGGTGACAGTCGCGTCGGACTGTTTTCTCAAAATCCGCTCGTCTTCTATTGTAAGACAAACGGGCGGTAAAATCAATCGTAAAAATTGTTAATTTTCAACTTTTTTATAGTATTCACATAAAAAAAGGACATTGGGACAGAATTTTGTGAAAAATGCAGCAGTTTGCATGATTTGTACCGTTTTTTTGAAAAATAGCACCCGGATGCAAGAAAAAACGCTTCCAAAAAGCCAACCGGGAACCTGGGAAAAATCCCGGTTCCCGGTGTGATTCCGTTACATTCTGCCTTCGGCGGTTTTTTCTTGCTTCGCAAGGGAAAATCTCATTTCCCCACCCGTCCGTAGAGCTTGGTGGCGGCGTAAATTCTTGCGGCCAGGGCATCGGAATCGAAGCCCTTTTCCGCGCGCCATGTCCAGTTGGCGCTGGACAATGTGCCGGGGAAATTCATCCGGGCTTCCTTGCCAAGCTCTAGGTAGTCCTGCATCTGCACCACGCACAGCCGGGACACGGAGCCCATGCAGCCCCGGATCATGCCCCGGATGTAGCCCTCCTCCCGGTTCAGTCCGAGATAAGCTTTCGCGCAGGCCACATCCTCCGGCGCGGCTTCGTCAAACCACTGCTTCAATGTCACATTGTCGTGGGTGCCGGTGTAGCACACGGAGTCCACGGGATACAGGTGGGGCATATAGTCGCTTTCCTCCCGGGAGTCGAAGGCAAATTCCAGAACCTTCATGCCGGGATAGCCGGAGTCCTGCTGCAATTTCCGCACTTCGGGGGTGATAAATCCCAAATCCTCGGCGATAAATTCCAGATCGGGCAGAGCCTGCTGAATGGTGCGGACAAAGTCCATTCCGGGGCCTTTCACCCACTTGCCGTTCCGGGCTGTGGTATCCCCTGCCGGCACCGACCAGTAGCTCTCAAAGCCGCGGAAATGATCCAGACGGATAACATCGTACAGCTTCCCGGCGGCAGCCAGGCGCTGAATCCACCAGGAATAGCGGGTCTGCGCCATCTTTTTCCAGTCGTAAATGGGGTTGCCCCAGAGCTGGCCGTCCGCGGTGAAGGAATCCGGGGGGCAGCCCGCCACCTGTTCCGGATGGCGGCGTTCGTCCAGCTGGAACAGCTCCGGATTTGCCCACACGTCCGCCGAATCCAGGGGCACGTAAATGGGAACGTCGCCGATAATGCGGACACCCTTGGCGTTGGCGTAGCTGCGCAGCGCCTTCCACTGCTTGTCAAATTCATACTGAGCAAAGAATTGCAGCCGGATTTCCCCGGACAGCTCCCGGCGCTTTTCCTCCAGAGCATCCGCCTTCCGCAGACGCAGAGCTTCCGGCCAGTCCAGCCAGGGCTTGCCGCCCAGGGTGTCCTTCAACGCCGTGAACAGAGCATAGTCTTCCAGCCAGCTCCGGTTCTGCTCCACGAAGGTTTCGTAGGCTTCATCCGGCGCAAACCGCTGAAAAGCCAGCCGCAGCACGTTCATCCGGTGGGCGTACATGGCACCAAAATCTACCCGCTTCGGGTTATTTCCCCAGGAAATGTCCTGAATTTCCTCTTTTTTCAGCAGTCCTTCGTCCACCAGGGTGTCCAGGTCGATGAGATAGTGGTTGCCCGCGCAGGCGCCCAGGGACTGGTAGGGGGAGTCACCGTAGCCCGTGGGGGTCAGGGGCAAGATCTGCCAGCACCGCTGTCCGGCCTTGACCAGAAAGTCCACAAAGGCATAGGCGTCCTTCCCCATGGTGCCGATGCCGTAAGGGGTCGGCAGGGAGGTAATATGCATCAAAATTCCGCTTTCGCGCATTGCAATGGTCTCCTTAATTGATACCGCTTTACGTTTTTTATTGAAAAGCAGCATCTGTGATATGTGATCGTTCATTAAAATGCTCAATTTGGAATTGAGCATTTTAATGGATTATCAGTGTGAAATTTCCCGGATGCTCTCCCGGGAGAGAATCTCAAAGGGTACCGTCTCATGGCAGGCGGGCGCGCTGCGCTCGATGTTTCCCAGCAGGATTTCCACGCTGCGCTTTGCCAGCAGAGAAACGGTCTGACGGACGGTGGCCAGTCTCGGCACCAGGAAGCTGCTCAGCGGCAGGCCGTCCACGCCCATGACCGACACGTCCTCCGGCACCCGCAGGCCGTTGTCCTGCAAGGCGCGGATGGCGCCGATGGCCATCACGTCGGCGGTGGCGAAAATCGCGGTGAACCGGCAGCCCTTATCCAGCAGCGCCTTGGTCGCCTGATACCCCGCCTGATAGGAATAGCGCACGCCCTGATAGTCCCGCTTGGGGTCGAAGGGGATGCCGTGGGCAGTGAAGGACTGCATACAGCCCTCGTAGCGCAGACGGCTGGTGTCGGAAATGGCCCGGTCGCCGCCGATGATGGCGATACGGCTATGTCCCAGACGAATCAACGTATCCATGGCGCTGCACGCGGCCTCCCGGTCGTCGGTGGAGACGCTGGACAGGTTGTCAAAGGACAGCATGGAGGCGTCGTTGGTGACCACGACACAGGGAACGTCAATGCCCCCGAAATCCCGGATAAAGTTCTCGTTGTTGCCGCCCAGGAACAGAATGCCCAGGGGCTTCTTTTCCCGGCACAGCTGCGCGGCTCTGCGCACCTCGTTTGCATCCTCGTCCATATAATCCACCGCCAGCTGGTAGCGGGTATGGGCGATCAGCGTCTGGATGGACTCCACCATCTCCCCGAACAGCTCGTTGCCGATACCCTTGACCACCACCAGAACGGTGGAGGAATGAAGCTGCTTGAGCTGCTTGGCGTTGACGTTCAGCTGAAAGCCGCTTTCGGCGGCGGCCTCCAGAATTGCCTGTCTCGCCCGCTCGCTGACGTTGGGATGATTGTTCAGCGCCCGGGAAACGGTGCCGACGGCATAGCCGGTCTTGGCGGCCAGGTCTTTGATGGTCATGGCGTTCGCCCCCTCTCTCTTTTCGGAATCCTTGAAATGCCCACCGGCTGTTTACACGGCCGGTGGGTAAAAATCAGACAAGGAGCTTAGCCCTTTACCGCGCCGGCAGCGACGCCCTTGATGATGTACTTCTGGCAGAACAGGTAGACAATGATGATGGGCAGAATGGCCATCATGATGATCGCCATAGTCGCGCCCAAATCCACGGTGCCGTAACTGCCCTTCAGGTACTGAACATGGATGGGGATGGTGCGGTACTTGGTGATGTCCAGAACCAGATACGGCAGGAGATAGTCGTTCCAGACCCACATCAGTTCCAGAATGCCCACGGAAATGAGGGTGGGCTTCAGCATGGGAAGCACCACATTGAAGTAGGTGCGCACGGGGCCGCAGCCGTCAATGGAGGCCGCCTCCTCGATTTCCAGAGGCAGGCCCTTGACGAAGCCCACGAACATGAAGATGGCAAGCCCCGCGCCGAAGCCCAGATAGATCACGGGAATCGTCCAGGGGGTGTTCAGCTTCAGGGAGTCGGCGGTGGAGGTCAGGGTGAACATGACCATCTGGAAGGGAACGATCATGGAGAACAGGCACAGATAGTAGAAGAACTTGGCAAAGCCGCTCTGCACCCGGGCAATGTACCATGCCGCCATGGAGCAGCACAGCAGGATCAGCGCCGTGGAAACCACGCTGATGAACAGGCTGTAGCCCACGGACTTGAGGAAGGGGTAATTGCCGAAGGTCATACCCTTGACATAGTTGGCAAAGCCCACGAAGCTCTCCGAATTGGGCAGGGCAAACACGTCCAGATTGATGGCATTGTTGGACTTCAGGGAGTTGACGACAACCTCGTAAATGGGCATGATCCAAACAAGGCAGATCAGCACAAAAGCGACGGTCAGCACCGTGCTGCCGGCGGAATACTCTTTGGTTTTCATTCTGTCTTTACGCATCACTGCTGCACCTCCTTGCGACGGGTCGCGGCCTGCTGGGCAATGGCCAGAACGGCCACCAGAATGAAGAAGATAACAGCCTTTGCCTGGGCAACGCCGTGCCAATTCTTATTGATGTTGTAGGTGGAATAAATGTTCAGCGCCAGCAGCTCGGTCTGGTTGAACTTCGAGCCATTCTGGATGACGCTGGGCAGGCCGCCGGTCAGCGCCAGGTTCTGGTCGAACAGCTTGAAGGAGTTGGTCAGGGTCAGGAAGGTGCAGGTGGTGATGGAGGGCATCACGTTGGGGATGATGACCCTGAACAGCGTCTGGCTGCCGCTGGCGCCGTCGATCTCAGCCGCCTCCAGCATATCTCCGGATACGGCCTGAAGTCCGGCAATGTAAATGATCATCATGTAGCCGATCTGCTGCCAGGCCACCAGAATGACCAGACCCCAGAAGCCGTAAGTGGCGTTGGCGGTGAGGTAGGTGGCGTAATTGCGCAGAATGCCGTCAAAAATCATGCTCCATATGTAGCCCAGCACCACGCCGCCAATCAGGTTGGGCATGAAGAACACGGTGCGGAACAGGTTGGAGCCGCGCATCTTCTGGGTCAGGGCATAGGCGATGAAGAAGGCCAGCACATTGATCAGAAGAATGGAGACCACGGCGAAAAAGGCGGTGTTCTTGAAGGCGTTCCAGAAGCTGACGTCCGTCCAGATTTTGGAATAATTCGTCAGGCCGACCCATTTGGCATCCTTGGGAATATTGAAGGTGCAGAAGGACAGGTAGATGCCCTGCAAAAACGGCCAGACGAAGCCGATGCAGAAGGCAGCGAACACGGGGAGGATGAACAGCGGCGCCCACCGCTGAATGGGACGGCGGATCAGTCGGCTGTTCAGCCCGGCACCGTCATTTTTTTTGCTCAATGAGATTCCCTCGCTTTCCTGTATTGTGTTTTTATTATATTTGGCTGCTTACCAAAATAACCGTGTCAGAACGGGACTGCGTTCCGGTGCTGCCGCGCAGGACAGGAGGCTGCATCCGCCCAAAAGCCGACGTACCCTCCCACCCTGTGTAGGCCGGGACATTCAAAGGGGCGGGCTTACCGCCCGCCCCTCTGGGTTTCAGTTGTGGTGTGCCGATCAGCCGTTCACGGTCTTGTACTCGATGGCCCAGCCGTCAACGAAAGCGGTCTTAACAGCTTCCCAGTTGGCGTCGGTGGGATCAGCGGAGTAAGCGGCCAGAGCGGTGACAACGGTAGCTCTCCAGGAGTCCACGTTGGGGGTGTAGTTGAACGCCCAGGTCACAGCGTAGTTGCCCTTAGCCAGCAGATCGTTGCCATCAACGATGAACTTGTTGGCGGAAGTGGGGCAGCTCTTGAAGGGAACACCGCCCAGCTGCTCGACCACGACAGCGGAAGCGTCGGGATCGGTGACCAGCCAATACAGGAAGTCCAGAGAAGCCTGGATGTCCTCTTCCTTGGCCTGGCTGTTGATCGCCCAGCAGTTCTCGGTGCCGGAGCACAGGCCGGCCTTCTCTTCGCCGTCAACGCCGCAGTAGATGGGGATCATGGCAATCTCGTCGGGGTTCAGGTTGAACTTGTCGGCGGTCAGGGCCGCGTACTCCCAAGTGCCGTTCTGGTAGAAGACAGCCTTGCCTTCGCCGAACTCAGCCTCGGACTGGTCGCCGGTGGCGGTGGACAGAGTGGTGGGGTCAGCGGCGGAATCGGTGATGTACAGATCCCAGATGTTGCGGAAGTTGTCCAGGTAGGTGCCCTTGATCTCGGCGGGCTGCTCGGTCACGTCGTCGTCACGGAACTCATAGTAGAGAGGCATGTTGGCCAGGTGACCGGAGAAGCGCCAGGAAGAGGAGCCGTCCAGACCGGCGGAGGAGAAGGCGTCGAAGCCCAACTCAGCGGCGCGGGCGTGGATGTCGTCAGCGACGGCCTTCAGGGACGCGAAGTCCTTGATCTCATCCAGAGAGTGGCCGGCATCGGCCAGCAGCTTGGTGTTGACGATGATACCGAAGGTCTCGTAGCAGTAGCCCATGGCCTTCAGCTCACCGGCCTCATTGTAGAGGTTGAAGTCATTGGTGGTCAGCTCACCGGCGAGAGGCGTTCCGGTCAGATCCAGAGCGTACTCATCCCAGTCCTTCAGGCCGGACATGTTGCCGATGTTGTAGACGGTGGGAGCGCCGTCCTTGCCCATCTGGGCGTTCAGGGTGTTGGAGTAGTCGCCGGAAGCAGCGGTCACGACCTTGACAGGCACGCCGGTCTTCTCGGTGTAGCTGGCGGCCAGACCCTGCAGAGCCTGGTCGAACTCGGGCTTGAAGTTCAGGTAGTAGACGGAACCGGCAGCGGCGGGCGCGTCGGTCTTGGCCTCGGTGGCGGGAGTGTCAACCTTGGCTTCGGTGGGAGCCTTGGTCTCGGTAGTGGTCTTGGAGCCGCAGGCGGCCAGACCCATTACCATGACAACTGCCAGCAGCAATGCAATCAGCTTTTTCATTTGTGTTTCCTCCTATTTTCGTTCCGGCAGAGCCGGATGGTGGTTTGGAAACGATTCCAACGTTTCCATGTCAACATCATAGCGCACTTCATCCAAAAGTGCAACTGAAATTTTTGTTTTTTTGAAAGTTCTGCATATTCAACAATTTTCGGTGCGCTGTTTTGGTGATTATTTCGGCTATCCCGGGATTTGCGGCCGTTTTTACCGATTTGCAGGCGGCGCCGCCACCTTTGGGGTGACGGCGCCGCGGATGTTACTTCTTATACGAGTTTTTAATAAAACGCTTAAAAGCGTTTTATTAGGCCGCAGGATTG
>ERZ857882.1879-NODE-1879-length-23303-cov-3.352848_pt1 | contig 23303 bp, 20 predicted proteins | sample MGYA00519697_ERZ857882 | MGnify/ENA primary metagenome ERZ857882 (study PRJEB31778, sample SAMEA3449373) | human gut metagenome | biome: human gut; feature: human-associated habitat; material: faeces | place: United Kingdom | collected 2010/2012 ...
TATTTGATGATATGGATACAGAAAAGGGAAAAAACGGTGGCGAATCGGCGCGCCGGACGAAGGAGCAAGCAATATGTTTCAGGTTGTATTCCATTTTGAAGAGGGCGGAGAGGTAAAAATCTTCGCCGCCGCAAATGAAAATCTGCTGGAGGTGGCGCGCAAGGCGAACGTCGCGATCGACGCGCCCTGTTCCGGGGAAGGCATGTTCCGTAAAGAGAAAAAGATGGTGAAAGCATGGGAAGAACACGGACCGGAATTCTTCAGTAATCTGCAGAGAAATATCATCCTGCAGGCTGCAAGAATGTTAAAGCCGGGCGGTCTCATGCTGTATTCGACGTGTACATTTGATCCAAGTGAAAATGAGAGAATCATTGAACACCTGAAAAAAGAATATCCGGAATTCCATGTACTTCCGATGGAAAACTATGAGGGATTCTGCGCGGGAATACCGGAAGTGACAGAAGAAAAGGATGAAGAACTGAAAAAAACAGTCCGCATCTTCCCGCACAAGATGAAAGGGGAGGGACATTACGTTGCCCTTCTGCAAAAGGGAGAACCATTGCCGGCAAAAGAGCTGAAACCAAAGAAGAAATCAGGAAAAATCCCGGCAGATCTGGAAGAATTCATGAAACAGGTAACATGGAAACTGGATGGTTCCAGACTGGATATCCATGGAGAGCGCATTTACTATATGCCGGAAGGGCTTCCGGATGTGAGAGGAATCCGTTTCTTAAGAACCGGACTGCTGCTTGGAGAACTGAAGAAGAACCGTTTTGAACCGAGCCAGGCATTTGCCATGTGCCTGAAAAAAGATGAATATGCACAGATCATCGATCTTCCATGTGAAGATGAAAGAGTCAGACGTTATTTGAAAGGGGAGACGCTGGATGTAGATGATCTGACAGAGAGAAAGGCAAAAGGCTGGTATCTGGTCTGTGTAGACGGATTCCCGCTTGGATGGGGAAAGGTATCGAATGGTACGTTGAAGAACAAATATCTGCCGGGATGGAGGCTGTGTTAAGATGATGCGTCTGGATAAATATCTGGCAGAGATGGGTGTGGGTACCCGCCAGGAGGTAAAGAAGCAGATCCGTCAGGGGAAAGTTACCGTTAACGGGACGGTGGTAAAAGCAGCAGATACGAAGATTGATGAGACATGCGATGAAGTTACAATAGGCGGCCGTAACATTTCCTATGTGTCGTATGAATATTATATGCTGAACAAGCAGGATTCGCTGATTGACGGATATGATGTGATCAACGAGATACTACGGTGATCGATCTGATCAAAGACAAGAAACGAAAGGATCTTTTCCCGGTCGGACGACTGGATAAAGATACGGAAGGATTACTTCTGATCACGAATGACGGAGATCTGGCACACCGTCTGCTGGCACCGAAAAAGCATGTGGATAAAGTCTATTATGCAAAAATAGATGGAATGGTTACAGAAGAGGATGTAAAGCGGTTCGCAGAAGGAATCGATATCGGCGCAGAGGAAGAAGAGATGACAAGACCTGCAAAACTTGACATTATGAAGAGCGCGGAAGAATCTGAGATCCGCCTTACGATCCATGAAGGAAAGTTCCATCAGGTGAAGAGGATGTTCCTTGCAGTGGGTAAAGAAGTTACTTATCTGAAGCGAGAACGCATGGGAACCCTGTGCCTGGATGAAAATCTGAAGCCCGGAGAATACCGGCTGCTGACAGAAGAGGAGATAGAGAATGTCAGAAAATAAATTTTTACCGATTTGCAAAAAGGATATGGAAGAACGGGGATGGGAACAGCTGGATTTTGTCTATATTTCCGGAGATGCTTATGTAGACCATCCGTCTTTCGGACATGCGATCATTACGAGACTTCTGGAAGCGCATGGATTTAAAGTCGGTATCATTGCGCAGCCGGACTGGAAAGATAAGAACAGCATTACGATCCTTGGAGAACCGAGACTGGGATTCCTTGTTTCTGCGGGAAATATGGATTCGATGGTGAATCATTATTCCGTGTCGAAAAAGCACCGCAGAACGGATGCTTATACGCCGGGAGGCGTGATGGGAAAGCGTCCGGATTACGCAGCGGTTGTATACAGTAACCTGATCCGTCAGGTATATAAGAAGACACCGATCATCCTCGGAGGAATCGAGGCAAGTCTCAGACGACTGGCACATTATGATTACTGGTCAGACAAATTAAAACGTTCGATCCTGCTGGATTCCGGTGCAGATCTGATATCTTATGGAATGGGAGAACATTCGATCATTGAGATCGCAGAAGCTCTGGACAGCGGTATTGCGGTCAGTGATATCACATTTATCGCTGGAACGGTTTATAAGACGAAGAGTCTGGACAGTGTCTATGACGCGGAGATTCTTCCGGGATACGAAGATATGAAGCAGGATAAGCTGGAGTATGCAAGAAGCTTTTATACACAGTACTGCAATACCGATCCATTTGCCGGGAAAAGGCTGGTAGAGCCATATAATGATCATCTGTATGTAGTACAGAATCCACCGGCACTTCCGCTTTCGGAGGGGGAAATGGACGATGTCTACGGACTGCCTTATATGCGGACCTACCATCCTTCTTATGAGAAGGACGGCGGCGTACCTGCAATCTCAGAGGTCAAGTTCAGTCTAATCAGCAACCGTGGCTGCTTTGGCGGCTGCAGCTTCTGTGCACTTACCTTCCATCAGGGAAGGATCATGCAGGTGAGAAGCCACGAGTCGCTGTTAGATGAGGCGAAGATGATTACGCAGGAAAAGGACTTCAAAGGCTATATCCACGACGTAGGAGGTCCGACGGCGAACTTCCGCCAGCCATCCTGCGAAAAACAGCTTACACGTGGCGTGTGTAAGAACCGCCAGTGCCTGTTCCCGAAGCCGTGTCCGAATCTGAAAGTAGATCACAGAGACTATATCAAACTTCTGAAAGAACTGCGTGACATTCCAAAAGTGAAGAAGGTATTCATCCGTTCGGGAATCCGGTTCGATTATGTTGTTGCGGATAAAAGTGATGCATTTCTGGAGGAACTCTGCCGTTATCATGTAAGCGGACAGTTAAAGGTTGCACCGGAGCATGTATCGGATGATGTTCTTACACTGATGGGAAAACCAGAGAACAGTGTATATCAGGAATTTGTGAAAAAGTACAATAAGATGAATCAGAAGATCCACAAAGATCAGTATCTTGTGCCGTATCTGATGTCTTCGCATCCGGGATCCAGAATGAAAGATGCGGTAGAACTTGCAGAGCATATCCGGGATCTTGGATATATGCCGGAACAGGTACAGGATTTCTATCCGACACCGTCAACGATCTCGACGTGTATGTATTATACAGGCGTGGATCCAAGAACGATGCAGCCGGTCTATGTGCCGAAGAATCCGCATGAAAAGGCAATGCAGAGAGCTCTGATCCAGTACCGGGATCCGAAGAATTATGATCTGGTCATGGAGGCTCTGAAGAAGGCACACCGCATGGATCTGGTAGGATTTGATAAACACTGTCTGATACGCCCGAGAAAATTCGAAGGCAGATCACAGCAGAAAGTACCGGGACAGAAAACGCAGAATCAGAAGTCTTCCGGAAAACCGGGACGGAATGACCGTGGGAAAAACAAAAACGAGCATTCCAGAAGAAATACTGTGCAAAGTGACAGACAGAACAGCAGACAGAATACAGGAACGGATAGAAGCAGACAGAAAAAGAAATCGATCCGGAATGTGCATAAGAAGAAATAACAGCAAGAGAAATAGCATAAAGGGAAAATGATGAAAAACCGGCAGCCGGATGGATGTAGAGAGGTGTTAAAGTTGAAAATAGCGATCGTTACAGGAGCATCGTCGGGAATGGGCAGGGAATTTGCGCTTCAGATCCCGCAGCTGTATAAGAACCTGGATGAATTATGGGTAGTGGCAAGACGGACAGACCGTCTGAAAAATCTGCAGGAACAGGTAAAGATCCCGGTCAGGATCTTCGACGGGGATATGCAGAGAGACTATATTTTCGAAAAACTGCAAAGAGAACTGGAGCGCCGGCAGGCAGATGTAAGGATGCTTGTAAATGCGGCAGGATATGGAAAGATCGGTAACGTCAGTGACATTGATCTGAAAGAACAGTGTGGCATGGTTGATCTGAATTGTACAGCACTCACCAGAATGACAGGAATCTGCCTGCCATATCTGTCGAAAGGCAGCCGGATTGTCAATCTGGCTTCGGCAGCTTCGTTCTGTGCACAGCCGGGATTCTGTGTATATGCGGCTTCCAAAGCATATGTACTGCGTTTTTCACAGGGACTGGCAGCAGAATTGAAGAAACGGGGAATCCTGGTAACGGCAGTGTGTCCGGGACCGGTACGTACAGAATTCTTTGACCGGGCCGGTGCGCTTGCGGCAAGTGAAAAAGAAGCACTCTGTGCCGAACCGGAGGCGGTGGTGACACAGGCACTCACAGACAGCGTGCGTGGAAGACGCGTTTCGGTATATGGAGCAGCAATGAAAGGTTCCAGAATCCTTTCCAAGATCCTTCCGGATCGCCTGCTTGTATGGGGGATGATGAAGATCAACCATGCGGATATATAAAGGCATATACGGAATGTCTATGAGCTTGGGAAAATGTTTTTTCATGATAGAAAAAGACGATTACAGAAAAATTATAAATAGAAAACAAAAAGGACAGACAATATGAGAACAGAAAAAGGACAGCCGGGATATGTAAAGGCAAGAAAACAGAAATATCTTCTGGGAGCGGTCGTAGAATTTGCAATTGTGATCGCAATCTTTGTAACCGGATATATTCAGACCGGATCCAGACTGAATCTGCTTACCGTTGTAGCGGTAGTCGGATGCCTTCCGGCAGCAAAGATGTTGGTGGAATTTATCACAATGGCACCATATAAGAGTATTGAAGAAGCAAAATACCAGGAGCTGGAGGAAAAAGCACCTCTGATCCTGAAGGCATATGATATGATCATTACCAGTTCACAGAAGGTTATGCCTCTGGATGCAGTGGTTGTATCCGGGCACATTGTCTGCGGATATGCAAGCAATCCGAAGACCGATGAGGCGGCACTTGCCCGTCATATCAAAGATATTTTGAAAGACAATCATTATGATAAGATGACGGTGAAGATTTTCCATGACTATACTGCATTTTTATCGCGTGCGGAGGGCATGAATAATATGGCAGCGGTAGAACAGAAAGAATCATTACGAAGAGAAAAAAAGATCCGGAAGATCATCTTAAACATTTCTATGTAGAAAACAGCGGGAGTTAGAAGAGAATATGAAAGAACTGATCATTCATGACAATGAGGCGGGACAACGCCTGGATAAACTGCTGCGCAAATATCTGAGCGAAGCACCGGGAAGCTTTATTTATAAAATGCTGCGTAAAAAGAATATTACTCTGAACGGGGCGAAAGCGGATGGAAGTGAAAAGCTTGCTCAGGGGGACAGGGTTTGTTTTTTCCTTTCAGAGGAGACACTGGAAAAATTCCGAGGCCCGGCGCCGGATATCGCTTCAGGGAACTTGGGGAATCAGAAGGGGAATAAGTCTGAGAGGGCAGGGAAGAAAGCTTTTGTGCCCCGGGTGCCGGTCATTTATGAAGATGACAATATTCTGCTTCTGAATAAGCCAGCAGGGCTTTTGTCACAGAAAGCCTCGCCTGAAGATTATTCTCTGAATGAGTGGCTGATTGATTATCTGCTTGAACAGGGAGAGATTACCCGGGAAGGTCTGCGCACCTTCCGTCCTTCGGTCTGCAACCGTCTGGATCGGAATACCAGCGGCCTTGTTGTCTGCGGCAAGACGCTGGCGGGAAGCCAGAAGATGAGTGAACTGCTGAGGGAAAGGAATGTACATAAATTCTACAGGCTTTTTGCCGCAGGAAGGGCGGAGCTGGACGGGGTTACGGATGCATGGCTGCGTAAGGATGAGAAAAACAATCAGGTGGAAATCCTTCCGGCTCCGCCTTCCGACAGCGGCAGGGCGTTTCATATTGTAACCGGCTGCCATCCTCTGGCTTATTATGAAGGCTATACTTATCTGGAGGTGGAGCTGTTTACGGGAAAGAGCCATCAGATACGCGCCCATCTGGCCGCTTTAGGGCATCCGCTGATCGGGGACGGAAAATACGGTGACAAACGTATCAATGACCGTTTCCGCAGACAGGGAATCCGCTCCCAGATGCTTCATGCTTATCGGATAGAATTTCCGGAGATGGACGGCCTCTTTGCCGGACTTAGCGGCAGAGTGTTTACCGCGCCGGAGCCGGAATCCTTTCTTCTGCTGAAGAAAGAAGGAAATTAAGGACATCGCGGAGGATAGAAATGGCAACATGGAATTCGAGGGGGCTCAGGGGTTCGACACTGGAGGATTTGGTAAACCGTACCAATGAAAGATATCAGGAAAACGGGCTGGCGCTCATACAGAAAATCCCGACGCCTATAACCCCTATAAAAATAGATAAGGATGAGCGGCACATTACGCTGGCCTATTTTGACCAGAAAAGCACGGTTGACTATATTGGCGTGGTACAGGGGCTTCCCGTCTGCTTTGACGCCAAGGAATGTGCGGCGGATACCTTTGCTCTTGCCAATATTCATGAACATCAGGTTTCTTTTATGGAAGCTTTTGAAAAGCAGGGAGGAATTGCTTTCTTCCTTATTTTCTTTTCACACAGAAATGAATTTTATTATCTTCCTTATGCCCACCTGCGTTATTTCTGGGATCGGGCCAGGGAAGGGGGAAGGAAGAGTTTCCGGCATGACGAACTGAATCCGGAATATTTCCTTCCGAGAAAACAGGGGATTCTGGTTCCCTATCTGGACATGCTTCAGAAGGATCTGGAGGAAAGAGAGGAATGAAATGAAAAGTCCGGTAACTACTTTATGCTATATTGAGCAGGATGATAAATATCTGATGCTTCACCGTATAAAAAAGAAAAATGATCTCAACGAAGATAAATGGGTGGGGATCGGAGGCCATGCGGAAGAGGGGGAAAGCCCGGAAGACTGCCTTCTGAGGGAGGCTATGGAGGAAACCGGCCTGAGCCTTACCTCCTATCAATTCCGCGGGTTGGTGACTTTTGTATCCGATAAATGGGGAACCGAGTATATGTGCCTTTATACGGCGGACGGCTTTGAAGGGGAAATGATTGACTGTAATGAAGGCTGTCTGGAATGGATAGCCAAATCGAAAATCCCTGAACTGAATCTGTGGACAGGCGATCTTATTTTTTTCCGCCTTCTGGAAGAAAAGGTTCCTTTTTTCTCTCTTAAGCTGCGCTATGAAGGAGACCTTCTGGCTGAATGGCAGCTGAATGGAAAGGACATGACGGGGACTGTCCTGTCTGATGAAAAGTGGAAGGAAATACTTGACAGTCTGAGACAGGTCTAGTATAGTATTGATAGTTTGCCGTGCTAATAAGGTAGTCAATTATCACGTTAATGTGATAAAGCAAAAATTATTTCAAACCAAAAGGAGAGAGGCTGCAATGAGTAAACCATTAGTACATACCCCGGAAGGTGTCCGTGACATTTATGGCGAGGAATATTTAAGAAAGCTGATGGTGGAAGAGAAGCTGCACCATTCCCTGCGTTCCTATGGTTATCAGGATATTCAGACACCTACCTTTGAGTTCTTTGACGTATTCAGCCGGGAAATCGGCACCACGCCGTCAAGGGAGCTGTATAAATTTTTTGACAAAGAGGGGAATACGCTTGTCCTCCGGCCGGATTTCACGCCTTCCATGGCTAGATGCGCCGCCAAATATTTTATGGATGAGACTCTTCCTATCCGTTTTTCTTATCTGGGGAATACATTTACGAATACCTCCAATCTTCAGGGAAAGCTGAAGGAGGTCACCCAGCTGGGGGCCGAGCTGATTCAGGAGCCTTCCGTGGAAGCGGACGGAGAAATGATAGCGCTTATGGTGGAAGCGCTGAAATCCTCCGGCCTGGAGGACTTTCAGGTGAGCATCGGGCAGGTGGAGTATTTTAAAGGGATCTGCTCCCAGGCGGGGCTGGATGAGGAAACAGAAGACGAACTCCGGGATTACATTTCCAGCAAAAACTTTTTCGGTGCCCAGGAGCTGCTGGAGCGGAAAGCCATACGCCGGGATTATTGTGAAATTCTTCTGAAAGTAAACGATCTTTTCGGTTCTGCGGAGGCGCTGCAGAGGGCTAAGGAGCTTGTGAGCAATGAACGTTCCCTTCAGGCGGTTGAACGGCTGGAGGAATTGTACCGGGTCCTGTGTGAATATGGGGTGGAACGTTATGTTTCCTTTGACCTGGGGCTTCTGAGCAAGTACCATTATTATACTGGCGTGATCTTCAAGGCCTACACCTATGGAGTCGGGGATGCAGTTGCCAAGGGCGGGCGTTATGACAATCTTCTGAAGTACTTCGGGAAGGAAGCTCCCGCCATCGGATTTGTTATCGTGGTGGATGATCTTCTGGAGGCCCTGGCCAGACAGAAAAAAGTCCCCCGGCTCCGTGCGGACGGCGTATTGATTATATATGAAGAAGGAAGATTCCGTGATGCGCTTAAAAAAGCAAAAGAGCTGAGGGCGCAGCAGATTCCTGCCGAACTGATCCCTGCGATTCCCGGGACAGGTTCCTCCGATACCGGTTCTTTTGAAAAAAATGTAAAAATCTACCGGGAGAAATCCAAAAACCATATGCAGAAGGCCTTCTATTACATGCCCGCGGAAGGCGGCTGTATGGAAGAGCTTCTGGACCGGAATTAAGAGAAAGGAATCGGAAAACCATGGATGAAAAAAGATATTTAACCTTTGCCCTTGCCAAGGGCCGGCTTGCAAATAAAACGCTGGAGCTTTTGGAGGAAGTGGGCATTACCTGCGAAGAAATGAAGGATAAATCCTCACGGAAACTGATTTTTGTCAATGAAGAGCTTAAGCTGAAGTTCTTTCTCTCCAAAGGGCCGGATGTTCCCACCTATGTGGAGTATGGCGCCGCGGATATCGGCGTTGTGGGCAAGGATACTCTGCTGGAAGAAGGAAGGCGTGTATACGAGGTGTTGGATCTGGGCTTCGGCAAATGCCGTATGTGTGTCTGCGGCCCGGCAGAGTCCAAAGAGCTGCTGAAGCATCATGAGATGATCCGTGTGGCGAGCAAGTATCCGAACATAGCGAAAGATTATTTTTATAATAAAAAGCATCAGACAGTGGATATCATCAAACTGAACGGTTCGGTGGAACTGGGGCCGATTGTCGGCCTGTCTGATGTAATCGTAGATATCGTGGAAACCGGAAGCACGCTCCGCGAAAATGGCCTGGAGGTTCTGGAAGAGGTGTGTCCCCTTTCCGCAAGGATGATTGTGAACCAGGTGAGTATGCAGATGCAGCCGGAACGTATCAAAGGATTAATCAATCAATTGAAGGAGAAGCTGTAGGAAGGGAGCCAGACTATGAGGACATTAAAATTATCGGAGAATACAAAAAAGGACTTGCTGAATGATCTTCTGAAAAGAAGCCCTAATAACTACGGACAATATGAAACGGTTGTGGCGGATATTATTGCCCAGGTGAGAGAAAAAGGAGACGAGGCTGTTTTTGCTCTTACCAGTAAATTTGATCATTGCGAGATCACCACTGATACTCTGAAGGTTACTAAGGAAGAGATAGAGGAAGCTTATGCGCAGGCAGGGAGTGATTTCGTAGATGTGATGCAAAAGTCCGCGGAAAATATACGTCTTTTTCATGAGAAGCAGCTGCGCAGCAGCTGGTTTGATCCCAGACCGGACGGTACGATTCTGGGTATGAAAATGCTTCCCATTGCCACGGCCGGAGTGTATGTGCCCGGCGGCAAAGCGGCTTATCCCTCCAGCGTGCTGATGAATGTAATTCCTGCCAAAGTGGCCGGTGTTGAACGCATTATCATGCTCACCCCTCCCGGTGCCGACGGGAAAGTGAATCCCGGAACGTTGGCGGCTGCGAATATTGCGGGAGTGGATGAAATCTATAAGGCGGGAGGCGCCCAGGCAATCGCTGCCATGGCCTTCGGCACGGAAAGTATCCCCAAGGTGGATAAAATCACAGGCCCCGGCAACATTTTTGTAGCCCTTGCCAAAAAGGCCTGCTTCGGTTATGTGAGCATTGATTCCATCGCAGGCCCCAGCGAAATTCTGGTCATTGCGGATGAAACGGCAAATCCCCGTTATGTAGCGGCGGATCTTCTTTCCCAGGCGGAGCATGACGAACTCGCCAGCGCGATCCTCATTACCACCAGTGAGAGCACGGCGGCGAAGGTATCGGAAGAAATAGACGGATTTCTGTCTTCCTTAAGCCGCAGTGATACCATCAGGAAATCGCTTGATAATTATGGATACATATTGATTGCCGACAGTCTTGACAGCGCCATAGATACGGCGAACGAAATCGCTTCCGAGCATCTGGAAATCCTTACGAAGGATCCTTATTCCGTTATGACAAAGATACGCAATGCGGGAGCTATTTTCCTGGGAGAATATTCCAGCGAACCTCTGGGCGATTATTTTGCCGGTCCCAATCACGTGCTTCCTACCAATGGCACCGCCAAATTTTTCTCGCCTCTGAATGTAGATGATTTTATGAAGAAAACCAGTATTATTGCCTATTCCAGGGAGGCTCTGGAGAAGGTTCATAAGGATATTGAACTGTTTGCCGAAAGGGAAGGCTTGACGGCTCATGCAAATTCGATTAAAGTAAGATTTGAATAGTGATTTTAAGGAGGGCAGGCCAATGGAACAGGAGACGGGCGGATGCCGCCAGGCATCCATAACCAGAACGACCAAAGAGACGGATATCACTGTTGCCTTGAATCTGGACGGTACCGGAAAAAGTGACATCCGCACGGGAATCGGATTTTTTGACCATATGCTGGAGGGCTTCGCACGGCATGGCCTGTTTGATCTGACCGTACAGGTTAAAGGCGATCTGCATGTGGACGGCCATCATACCGTGGAAGATACCGGAATTGTCCTGGGGCAGGCAATTGCACAGGCGATTGGTGATAAGAAAGGCATTCGGAGATATGGATTTTTTATTCTTCCCATGGATGATGCCCTTGCTCTCAGCGCGGTTGATCTGTGCGGCAGGCCTTACTTTGAATTTGAATGTGATTTTCCCACCCCTATGATCGGTGAGCTTGACAGCCAGCTTATCCGGGAATTTTTCTATGCTGTTTCCTATAGCGCTGCCATGAACCTGCATTTGAAAATGATGTCAGGCCTGAACAGCCACCATATGGCGGAAGCCATGTTCAAGGCCTTTGCCAAAGCTCTGGATATGGCGGTCGGCAGGGATGAACGGATTGACGGGGTACTGAGCACAAAAGGAAGCCTTTGACCAAAGCAGTCAAAAGAAAACAGCATGACCGAAGCGGTCAATATAAATACCATAAAAGCGGACGAAAGAGCGGAAAACATATGAACTCGAAAAAATTTTTACCATGTATTTATCTATATCAGAAAAGGGCGGTAAACGGGCTGGAGGATAAACGTGAGGTCAGTATAGATCCGGTGGCCCTGGCAGTGAGCTACAGCGATAATAAGTGTGACGGTATTTTCGTATTTGATCTGTCCGAAACGGATAATGAGCATGAAGAAAATATCGATATCATAAAGGAAATTTGTGCTTCTGTGGCGGTTCCGGTTATCGGCGCCGGCCATATCCGCCGTATGGAGGATGTGAAAAAACTGCTTTATGCCGGCTGCAGACAGGCTGTACTGGATTATTCGCTGGAGGATAATGTGGAGATCACAAGAGAAGTTTCCATGAAATTCGGTGCGGATAAGCTCTTTGCCATGGTTGATAACAGCAAGGTGGTAAAAGAGCAATGCACGCTGATCAATCAATATATCAGCCGGCTTCTCATCAAAGAGCCAGCTGTTTTAAAAGAGGTGGCAGAGAACAGCCCGGTGCCTGTCATCACTACGCTGCCTGAGATTTCCCTGGAAAAGATCATAGAGATTCTGAAGCTGGACAATGTGGGAGGAATCGCCGGGAAGCTGGTAAACGACAATATTAAGGAGATTCAGGCTTTGAAGGATTTGTGCAAGGACAATGGTATTGAGGTGTCGGAAATTACGGCTGCCTATCAGTGGGAGGATTTCAAAAAGAATTCCGACGGCCTGCTGCCCGTTATCGTACAGGACTATAAGACAGATGCGGTCCTTATGCAGGCCTATATGAACGAAGAGGCCTATAAGGCTACCATACATACCGGAAAAATGACATATTACAGCAGAAGCCGCCAGGAGCTCTGGATTAAGGGAGAGACCAGCGGTCACTATCAGTACGTGAAATCCCTTTACGGAGACTGCGACATGGATACCATTCTGGCCCGGGTGGTACAGATTGGGGCCGCCTGCCATACCGGTTCCTACAGCTGTTTTTTCAATGAAATAGTTACCATGGATGATAAGACGGACAGCCAGCACAATCCCCTGAAGGTATTTGAGGATGTGTTCTCCGTAATAAAAGATCGTAAGGAAAATCCCAAGGAAGGCTCTTATACCAATTATCTGTTCGATAAGGGTGTGGACAAAATCCTGAAGAAGCTGGGAGAAGAAGCCACGGAAATCGTGATCGCCGCGAAAAATCCCAATCCCAATGAGATTAAATATGAAATCTGTGATTTCCTCTATCACATGATGGTTCTCATGGCGGAAAAGGGAGTCACCTGGGAGGAAATCACTACGGAGCTGGCAAACAGATAACAGACCCGACATAAATATATACAGGGGAAGAAGGATTGACATTTCATCACTTCCTCTGTATATTTATTTATGGAATTAGTTCTTTTTAGAACAATCTGGATTTGGAAAGGGGATTTTATTATGAAAGCTACACAGGAAAAAGAAGCGGATCTGGGAAACAGCAGTATCGGAAAGCTTCTTTTCAAGCTGGCTCTGCCTGCTATTCTGGCACAGATTATCAATGTCATGTACAACATGGTCGATCGAATGTATATCGGCCATATCGCCGATGTGGGGCCCAGTGCGCTCACCGGAGTGGGTGTGACCATGCCTCTGATTATGGCCATTTCCGCCTTCGCCGCATTGGTCAGCATGGGCGGGGCGCCCAGAGCGTCCATCATGATGGGAAAGGGAGATAAGGAAACAGCCGAAAAAATATTAGGCAACTGTACCACCATGCTCGTTCTGATGGCGGCTGTGCTCACCGCTGTGATCCTGCTGTTCGGCAAACCCATCCTCCTCATGTTCGGAGCCAGTGATAATACGATTGGCTATGCATGGGATTATATGAGTATTTACGCCATGGGAACTATTTTTGTCCAGATTTCCCTTGGGCTCAACGCTTTTATCAACGCACAGGGATATGCCAGAACCGGAATGCTTACCGTCGCAATCGGCGCCGTCTGCAACATTATTCTGGATCCCATCCTCATTTTTGGCTTTGACATGGGAGTGAAAGGAGCCGCTCTGGCTACGATTTTATCGCAGGCCGTATCTTTTGTATGGGTGCTGCGTTTCCTTACTTCAGGCAAAAGCTTCCTGCGTATACGTAAGGGATATCTGAAGCTGTCCGCAGACATTATCCTGCCGTGCATCGGGCTTGGCGTATCCCCTTTTATCATGCAGTTCACGGAAAGCATCATATCCGTATGCTTCAACACCTCACTGCTTAAATACGGCGGTGATATTGCCGTAGGCGCGATGACTATCATGACCAGTGTCATGCAGTTTTCCATGCTGCCTCTTCAGGGGCTGACCCAGGGGGCACAGCCGATTATCAGCTTTAATTACGGAGCGGGAAATATCGAACGGGTAAAAAAAGCCTTCCGGCTGCTGCTGGCATCTTCACTTGTATACAGTACCTTGCTGTGGGCGATAGCCATGTTCCTTCCGCATGTTTTCATCGCTATCTTCACCAGCAGCGCGGAGCTGTCTGCTTATGTTACCTGGTCCATCCGCATCTATATGGCGGCATCTCTATTGTTCGGAATCCAGATCGCCTGCCAGCAGACCTTCATAGCCCTGGGAAATGCACTTACTTCCGTATTCCTGGCTTTGCTGAGAAAGGTGATTCTGCTGATACCGCTGATTTTCATCCTTCCAGCCCTGCTGCCTGATAAAGTTTTCGGAGTCTTTCTGGCGGAACCGGTAGCTGATACCATCGCTGTAACTGTGACAGGGATTCTGTTCCTGCGTGAATACAAGAGGCTGTCCCATAAAAAAGTTGGCATGGACTAACATTTTCGATCATATTTTTTACAAAGAAGGATTTTCGCAGCCGGCAAATGACCTTCCAGTCTGCAGGTTGCAGAGATTGGAAATGCCGGACGGCAGCGAAAGCCCTGTTGGAAAATCCGGAGGTCGGAAATGAATCAAGATTCAAATACCCAGCGGAGACTGGAGCTCATGCGCCTGATTCGTGAGGAAAATCATAATAACCAGCAGCGTATCCGCACAAGGGAAGAAATCCTTTATGGAAAAAGCGGCAGTTACAGCAGTTCGGATGAATATGGCTACCCGCTCAGCGCGGCAGAATATTCCCGTCCGGAAGAAGGAGTACATATGTCTTCCTTTGGCCTGCGGCTTGTTATTGCGGTCCTGCTGTTCGGTATTTATTTCTTTTGCCGGGGGCAGGACCTCAGCATAGGCGGCATTACGGCAGCTCAGATAGAGACGGCGGTAAATGCGCAGGAAGAGACAAAGCTTGTTGATTTTATCAGTCAGTTTCCTGATATTCTGAAAAGCAAATAGCTATGTATGAAACCGTCAGGGTGAGCCTGGCGGTTTTTTTGAGGATGGCAAGAATATATCTGAAGATAACAGAAGGGAATATGTCCTGTTTCCAGTGCATATTATGGAATAATATGGGATATTCCTGTCCTCAGACAATACTTTGGCAGGAATATCAGTTTATGGCTAACTGGAGGTAATGCTTATTAATAAAATATTAGATGATAATTATATGGATTTACTGGTTGAAAATTCATTGGGTATTGCATTTGAGTCACCGGAAAATACAACATGGATAAATAACAGATTTTCTGTGGCTCATATCCCGGTTTCCCGATTTAATATGTGCCTATTGGGGGAATATCCTTATCATATATTTCCTACTCTTTACACATTGGATTCTCAAATCAGCCTAATAAGAAGCAGCGTAACAGAGGTGCGGAATAACCCTGTTTTCGACCTGAACGGGCAGGGAGTACTGATTGGCTTTTTGGATACAGGGATTGATTATTGCCATGAAGTATTTCAGAATCCGGATGGTTCCACAAGACTGTTTTCTATTTGGGATCAAACAGTTATGGATGGGGAAAAGCCGGAAGGATTTACATTTGGAGCAGAATACAATAAAACGATGATTGATCAAGCGCTGCAAAGCAGCAGTCCTTTATCTGTTGTTCCCAGTGAGGATGAAGTAGGGCATGGAACCATGATGGCAGGAATAGCCGCAGGAAGTATTAAGGAAGAGCACTATTTCAGCGGAGTTGCTCCGAGAGCAGAACTGATTATGGTGAAATTGGCACCAGCCAAAAAGTATAACAGGAAGATTTGGGGAATTACGGAAGACGTAGATTGTTATCAGGAAACCAATATATTATTAGGCATAGAATATATCTTGTCTGTGGCGGCCAGATTAAACCGGCCATTGGTACTTTGCATCGGAATGGGTTCCAGTCAGGGGGCTCATGAAGGGCACAGTATGTTTGCAACCTGGCTGAATTATTTGTGTACCATTCCACGTATCGGGATTTGTGTATCGGCGGGCAACGAGGGGAACAAAGGAAGACATTATAGCGGGACTTTTAATCCGGAACGGAATACAGATACCTTTGAACTGAGGGTAGGAGAAGCGGATAAAAACTTCTTCCTGGAGATATGGCAGAATGCTCCCTGCAGGGTGATGGTGGAATTTACCTCGCCGACAGGAGAAATCGTATATTCGATTTTCCCTCGGTTTGACGAATGTCGGGAGTATTCTTTTATATTCTGTCCCACCAGAATATTTATCAACAATATTATACTGGAAGAAGAAACAGGAGAGCAATTAATTCTGGTACGTTTTGAGGATGCCTTCAGTGGTATATGGACGATCCGTGTCACAGCAATTGACGACATTTTCTGTGAATTTAATGCATGGCTTCCCTCAGGGAATATCATTTCCGAAGAAACCTATTTCCTTCGGCCGAATCCCTATACAACGATTACTTCACCTGGAAATTCCCGTAACCCGTTAACTGTCGGTGCATACAACCAATTATCGGGCAGTATCCTGATCTCTTCAAGCAGGGGATATACGCCTAGCAATTTGGTAAAACCGGATATCGTTGCTCCGGGATATGCATTACCCTGCCCGGTCCGAAACCAGGCTTTTGGCGTGGCCTCTGGTACAGGAGCAGCTGCTGCACATACAGCAGGTATTATTGCCCTTCTGATGGAATGGGCAGTGGAAAAGAGAAACTATATGACAATTACCGGAAGGGATATTAACCGGCTGCTGATACGCGGTGCGATAAGAAATTCAGATTTGCTCTATCCTAATCCTATTTGGGGCTATGGGAAAATTAATATTATGGAGATGTTCAGCCGTTTAATATAAAAGGAGAATGGAGCTTAAATAAATAATTTGCTGAAATTATCAGTGAATTTCCAGAGTAAAGGACAGGGCCGCCATTATTGGATTTTCCGTCGACGGAATAGACATTTAGACAGTCCGCAAGTTCATCTCTGAGCCGTTTACCGGGCCACGTTCGATAAAGAGTCCGCCGGACGCGCAGCCAGCGGCTGCGGATTTCTGTTCATGAAGGTTTGGGGGATCCTCCAATAAACAATCTGACGGTTCCGCGTTAAAGAGAACCGGGCGATAGACGGGAACAGATTAATACAGACATTACTTACCGCTACTTTTTTACCGGAATTTAGTATCATCTGTCAGACGGCAGTCAGACACAAAGTTGTCACGCATGACAACTTAAATCGAGCATTTTTAACGGTTTATGGTACGATAAATAAGGAGGTAAAAAGATATGAATCATATAATAAAGGTCACCCTGGCCGAGGACGGTGACGCCCTGCGGCGCTCCCTGGCCGACAGCCTGCGGGAGCAGCCGGACATTTCGGTTCTGGGCGTGGCGTCGGAGGGCGGAAAACTTGTGGCCCTGTGCCGGGAGATGCCGCCGGACGTGGTGGTGGTGGATATCCGTATGCCGGGCATGGACGGCGTCGCAGCCTGCAAAATCCTCCGGTCGGAACTGCCGGAAGTCAGGCTGCTGATCCTCACCACCTTTGACGATGATGAATACCTGCGGGAGCTGTTCGGCCTGGGTGTGGACGGCTATCTGCTGAAAACCGGCAGCCCGCCCCGTCTGGCCGAAGCGGTACGCGGTGTTTACAACGGCCTCGGTGCGGTGGACGCGGGCGTCAGCCGCAAGCTGGGCAGGCGCCGAAAAAGCCGGGGACAGGCCCCCTCACCGAGACGGAGCTGCGGGCAGCCCGCCTCATCGCGAAGGGAAAATACAACAAAGAGATTGCCGTGGAACTGGGGATTACCTACGGCCGGACACGAAACCTGGTTTCCGCTGTCTACCGCAAGCTGGGGGCTGTGGACCGGGCGGATCTAATCGCCAAGCTGGAAAAGGGGTGACTAAATGAGTAGGTGGATGGGCTTTCAATGGATACTGCTCCTTCTGGCGGCCCCCGCTGCTGGGTATTTTCTGCGCGCCCGGAAGCAGGGACGGATACAGACCGCCTATTGTATTATCCTCATCTTTGGTTATCTATGGGCGCTGGGCCAGCACCTTGAAAACTCTATCTATCTCTATTGGCCGGAGGAAAATACCTACCGGGCGTCGCTGTACCTTTGTTACCTGGGCATGTGTGTTTTGGGGCCAGCCTGCGTGTATCTCAGCTGGTGCTACGGTGGGAAATACAGACCCTTCCGGGATAAGGGTAAGACGGCTTCCCTGTTTGGTACGGGCGCGTTCTTTTATCTTGTTATCCTCACCAACGATCTGCATCATTTATACTACACCCGGTTCAGCCTCGCCGGGCGGGACTACGGCCTGCTGTTCTACCCCTTCACCCTGTTTTCTTATGGGTGCTTTGTCTATGCCTACCTCACCATGCAGCGGGTAAAATGGGACGCCGAGAACCGTTCCACCTGGCTGCTCCTGCTCTGCTTCGGACCGCCGGTGGCAGCCAACACCTGGGGAATGTTCGTGCTCAATCCCGCGCTGGACTTCACCCCCGCCGCCTACTGCATCATGGTCATCGGGGCCTACTTAATCGTGTGGTATCACCGCCCGCTCTGCCTGACACCCATTGCTGCAAAGAATGTGCTTGATAACATGGCCCACCCGGTAGGGGTTGAGGATTTCACAGGCCGGACGCTCTATCACAACGGCGTGGCCGGGCAGCCGGAACGGGCTTACCGGACTACACGCTCCGGCCTGGAGGACGGGAACACGCTAGTCATGCGGACTGACGTCACCTGGTATCAGAAATTTCAGACGGAGTTAGAGGCACAGAACGCCAGCCTGGAGGCCGCCCGCAGGGAGTTGGCCGAACAAACCGACGCGCTGGAACGGCAGGCCCGGACCGCCGCGGAGCTTGCGGCCCAGCAGGAGCGCATGAAGATCATGTCGCTTCTGGATACGGAGGTACGCGGTATCCTGGAGCAGCTGCGGGACAACACGAAAGAAGCACTTTCCCTGCCGGAGCCGGAACACCTGGAGCGGGGAAGAAAGCTGTCATCGCAGGCGCTGGAGATTGTGCGGTGCATCATCCGGGAAATAAGGGGAGGGATTGAGCATGGACTATGAACGGTATCTGCACCACATCGACCAGCCAGTGGTTATTCTGGATAAGCTGTATCAGGTACTGCTGATGAACGCGGCCTTTGAAGCCCTGTTCCCCAGGGTGGAGCGTTCGGAGAACCTCCGTGCATTCACCGGGGATTACCCGGTCCTGTCGTCCCTGCTTGCTGCTAGGGAAGGCCAGATGCCCGTGGAGTACGGCGGCAGGCACTACAACGCCCACATCTCCTTTGCCCGGTACGGGAAAAACCAGCGGCCGCTGGCCCGGTGTATCCTCCTGACTGACGTGACGGATACAGTGGAGCTTCTGGCCGAGACAAAGCGGCAGAGCGGACTGCTGCGGGAGGCTAATGCGCGGATTGCCTCGCAAAATGACGAGCTTAGGGAGAACCTCCGCATAGAGCGGGAAGCCGCCGCGCTGCGGGAGCAGGCCCTGCTGCTGCGGGATATCCACGACACGCTGGGCCATACCCTGACCATGATTGCCGCCCACCATAACCTGGCACTCAGCGCCCTGCCTGATGCGGAGGCGGCGCAGACCGAGCTGCGGGAGACCCTGCGGTTTACCGGCATCAGCATCGCGTCGCTGGAATCCGCTGGGGACTACTCCAGTGGCAGCTTCGCAGCCTTCCTTTACCGCTTCCGTGATTCGATGGCGCGGGTGGGACTGGAGATTGTGCCGGAGATTTCCGGGGAAGAAACAGCAGAACACCAATACATGTACGCAGACCTGGTGCGTATCTGCCAGGAGGCCGCCACCAACGCCATCAAGCACGGCAGCGCCACCCGTCTGACCGTATCATACATGGTTGGCAGCGATCAGGTGAGACTGCTGATCCGTGACAACGGGCGGACAACAAAGCCTACGGGCAAGGGCTATGGGCTGAGAAGCATGGACGAGCGGGTCAACAACCTGTTCGGGGATTTCACTTATGGTAAGCTGGAGGACGGCGGATTCTTTGTCCAGGTGGACGCGCCGCTGATCCGGGAAGAAAAATGATGGAGCTGTTCAAGCGGGCAAAGGGATTGGAAGGGGGTATCCCCCCTTCCCGCAACTCTTACAGAACTGCGGGAAATGCCCCTGTCTGTCCGCTAAAAAATAATAGGAGGGAACCATATGAGGAACAGGAAACACACACGCGGCCTTTCCCTGCTGCTGTGCGCCGCCCTGCTGGCGGGACAGTTAGGAACGACGGTTTATGCGGAAGGGTCATCAACTGGGAACCGGGAGGTGGTATGTGAACACCACCCGGAACATACCGAAGCGTGCGGGTACATGGAGGCCGAACCGGGCCAGCCATGCCAGCACCAGCATACCGGGGACTGTTACACCGACGAGTTGATTTGCGGATTTGACGATGAGGACGCGCCCACCGCGACGGACAGCGATGCGACCACCGTACATGAACATACCCAGGAGTGCTATGCGCTGGACTGCCCCCATGAGCGCGGGGAGCATGACGAGGATTGCGGGTACGTGGAGACTGTGAAGGGCCACCCCTGCGGCTTTGTCTGTGACGAGTGCGGCAATAAGGAGCTGGAGGCGGACAACGGGAACAATCCGCCTGCGCCAGATCTGCCGGAGACGGACCTGGAACAGCCAGAGGAAGCAGCTGTATTTACCATCACAGACTTTGATGGGCTGGACGAAGCGGTACAATATCAGACCATTTCCCCCGGTACAAAGCTGGACATGCTGAACCTGCCCGCCACGCTGGGCGCGTCCGGGTATACCGTGGGAGAGGATACGGAACCCGCCCCGATCATCATTGAGGGCGTGATGTGGAAGCCTGACACGGAGTATGACGACACCGCCGAACAGGGCGGCTATACCTTCACCCCTGTTCTTCCAGCCGGTTATACCCGCGAGGGGGACGTGGCGCTGCCGGAAATCTATGTGCGGATTGTGGCGGCAAATGTCACTTTGGCAAATGACATTAACGACAACGACTACGATACCGACGACGTGGCGGCTTTTCAGGCTATCCTTGACGAGAATCCCTCTTTAGTGAGTGGCGATGTAAAAAAGAACGACCCGGCCAGCTGGGCGGGTTTGGTAATGTGGGACGAAAGCAACCCGAAAAGGATTAAATCACTGCGCTTAGAAGGCCGGAGCCTTTCCGGGAGACTGGACGTGTCCGGCTTGACGAACCTGATCGCTCTGTACTGCGAATCTAACAATCTGGAAACGCTGGATGGGTTGGGTAGCCTGACGAAACTGGACATTCTGAAATGCTCCTGGAACAATCTGGAAACGCTGGACGGGCTGGGCAGCCTGACGGCCCTGACCCTGCTGGACTGCACCGAGAACAATCTGGAAACGCTGGACGGGCTGGGCAGTCTGACAAAACTGATCGAACTGAACTGCTCCGGGAACCAGCTGACGGCGCTGGACGTTTCCGGGCTATCCAGTCTGGACGATAGGTTTTCCAGCTGCGAAAATAACCCCTTCGCCTCATTCAAGACAAAGGACGGCAAGACCCTGACCGTCAACCAGACGACGGGAGGCACGGTATGGACAACTGCATTTGATTTCAGCAGCAACGAGATAAAATTGGAGGCAAAGCCCGACACCGGCTATTCCTTCAAGGAATGGAAAACCTTGCCTGACGACGCCACGCCAAGCGGGAACACGGCCAGTTTCATACTGGACAATAGAGTAACCGTGCAGGCGGCTTTTATCAAGGTCGCCGCGCTTTCCGACCTGTCCTTGTCGGCAGGTACGTTGACGCCTGATTTTGACCCGGCGATAACTGACTACACCGCGTCGGTGAGCTATGACACTTCCAGTGTCACCATCAGCGCCACGCCTGCCTATTCCGGCGAAATGTCCGGCGACACCGACACTAAAGATCTGGTCGTGGGGCCTAACACTTTCAAGATTACCGTTACCTCCGAGGACAAAAATGCCGTCAAAGAATACACTGTCATCATCACGCGGGCGGAAGCTGTTCCAGTAACGGGCGTAACGCTGGACAAAACGGACTATACCCTCTACCCCAACAAAGACCCGCAAACATTCAAGCTGCAACCCACGGTGAAGCCGGACAATGCCATCGACAAGACGGTAAGATGGAAATCCAGCAACACCGCCGTTGCCACGGTGGACGGGGACGGCAACGTGACCGCCGTTTCCACCGGCACGGCCACCATTACCGCCACCACCAAGGACGGCAACAAGGACGCAAACTGCGTGGTAACCGTTGAAACCTATTCCAGCGGCGGCGGGGACGGTGATAACGACAATAGCAGTCGTTCCTATGTGACGATCACGACCCCGAAACCGCCCCGGCCGGACAGCCCCGTGTTGGCCGTGGTGGAAACGCCCGTCACCGTGGGGAACGGCACGGCCACCGGGACGGCAAACGACGGGGACACGTCCGAGGCGCTCACCAAGGCCCTGAACGCCGCCAAGCAACAGGGCCGGGATAAATACGGTATCGCGGTACAGTACGACGCGACCACGGCGGCGACCTACGACGGCTTTTCCATCACGCTCAAGCGGGCCACCCTCAACCGCCTCCTTGACCCCAACAACGGCGTGAAGTACATGACCCTGCACACGTCCATTGTGGATATGACCTTCGGACTGGCCGAGCTGTCCGAGATTGTCCGACAGTCCAGCGGGGACGTGACTTTCACGGCGGCCAAAGTGACTGGCCTGACCGGGGACGCCCTTTCCGCTATCGGCACCCGCCCGGCCTACGATCTGAATATCAGCTACCAGAAGGACGGCAAGCCGGTCTACCTGTCCAGCGTGGGCAGCGTGTCCGTGGGCCTCGCCTACACCCCCGCTGCCACCGAGCAAGCCGGGGGCCTCTACCTCGTCTACGCGGACGGCAAAGGCGGCGTGGAGTGGCTCTATCGTTCCAGCTATGACGCGGGCAGCGGCAGCGTGATCGGCTCTGTCAATCATTTTTCCGTCTATGGCGTAGGCTACAAGCCCGCCCCGGTTTTCACGGACACGGTGGCGCACTGGGCGAAAAGAGATATTGATTTTGTCACCAGTCGGGGCCTTCTGACAGGCACCAGTGACACCACCTTTAGCCCCAACAGCACCATCACACGGGGCATGTTCGTCACGGCTTTAGGGCGGTTGGACGGTATCGACCCGGCGGCCTATGCTTCTTCCAGCCGGTTTTCCGATGTTCCCGCCACGGCCTATTATGCCCCCTTCGTGGAGTGGGCCGCCTCCAAAGGCATTGTGAACGGCACCGACACGAATACCTTTGAACCCGACCGGCCCGTGACCCGTGAGGAAATGGCGGTCGTCATGCAGCGGTACGCCGAAAAGCTGGGCTACGCCCTGCCAAAAGAGCGGGAAGCGGAGATATTCGTGGACGACAACAAAATCACCGACAGCATGAAAGACGCGGTACAGGCCATGCAGCAGGCGGGCGTGATGAACGGCAAGGGCGGCAAGTTGTTCGCCCCGAAGGACACCGCCACCCGTGCCGAGGCCGCCGCCGTCCTGCGGCGCTTCGTGGAGATCGTTATTGACCGCGA
>ERZ857882.1885-NODE-1885-length-23254-cov-7.908703_pt1 | contig 23254 bp, 21 predicted proteins | sample MGYA00519697_ERZ857882 | MGnify/ENA primary metagenome ERZ857882 (study PRJEB31778, sample SAMEA3449373) | human gut metagenome | biome: human gut; feature: human-associated habitat; material: faeces | place: United Kingdom | collected 2010/2012 ...
ATGCAGAGCTTAAGCCATTTTATCCACCGGCATAGCCAGTGGTTTTCAATACAAAAAAATATTACTGGAAATGAAAATTTCCAGTAATATAACTAATTTAGAAAATCAATTACACAAACTTATCTACAGTCTCAAACTAAATCATGACCACCCGTCAAACGGTGGTTTGCTCTACGCCTATAAGGCTCTGTTATTTGCTATGCTACTCGCACGTCGAACGGTTTGCCAACCGTATTTTTCCATCAGGCTACCCATAGAAGGGGTTTTATTATTTACCTTTCTTTACCGGCTCATTCGTAAACGGGTCTATATATTCTTTCAAACTCATTTGTTCATAAACTAAATCTTCCTGAATTTGATTTTTAATATACTCTTTTATTACTTTTTTACTTCTTCCTACTGTATCAACATAATACAATAAAAACATACATATTAATTAATATGTATGTTTTTATTTATTTAAAAAGAAGGTATAGCAGCATTATTAAATAATGTGAAATCAAATTCAAGCTTCCATTTAGATCTAGTTCCACGACTTAATGTTGCTGATGTTGAGGCTCCTAGAATAGAAGAATCAGATGTTCCTGTTACATACTGAGTATATCCTGTATCATAACTAAATGTATCTGAAGTAGGATTATATAGTGTATGTTGATATTGTCTTGCCATATCACGACATACTGTTATAACTTGTCTATCACTTACAGTTATTGATTTATCACTTCTGTACCACCCACCACTAACATTTGTTAGTAAATAATCATTTGTTCCAGGATTTTTATCATATGTTAATGTTAAATAAGTTTTTACTCCTAGACTTGAATCCCAATCTTCATTACTTGCTGTATTTCTTGCAGTAATAGTTTCTTCTAATGGATAAATATACTGATTTTCTAGTGAAGCTACATATGTTTCTGTATATTGGTTTTCATTATTTTTTTGTGTTTCATTTTCATTTTCATATTTAAATGCGTGAACTAAATATTTTGTTCCATCTTCATTTGTTAGTTCAAAAAATTTTGGTTCTTCATATTCGCTACTATTGGTATTTGTACTTCTATCTTGTATTATGTTTGCAGTATATTGATTTACTGCTTTTTCAAACATTTCATCAACATTAATTTCTCCATTTTCACTTGATATAGTTTCAGCTTTAGGAACTGAAACTAGACCAGTAAATAATAGTAATGTTAATAATATACTTGATGTTAATTTTTTCGAAAAATTGTTCATTTAAATTCCCCTTTTAACAATTTTTATAAATTTTAACACTATTTAGAGAAAAAGTCAAATAAAAGGATAAATATTCTTAATATATGTAAATTGAAAAAGTAATTTCCGTTTTTTTACTTAAACAGAAGTTAGTTTTTCAAAGTCTTTGATATAATTAATTTGATATTTGTCCTTAGCATATTGGGAGGATTAATTATGTCAAACAATAATTTATGCAAGGGAAAACACCTTAGGATTGAAGATCGAATTATAATTGAATATGGATTAGATCAAAATTACCCATTAAAAGAAATTGCCGAAAGAATAAAAAAGGATCCAACTACTATATCTAAGGAAATTAAAAGAAATAGATTTCTTAAAGTAAGTAAGAAAAAGGAAAATGATATACAACCGTGCCAACATCGAAGAAGTTGCACTAAGACAAACTTATGTAATAGTAACTGCGGAAAGCAATGTAAGAAATGTAGATTCATAAACTGCTACAGAGCATGCACTGATTTTTCAGCTAAGAAATGTTTTAAACTTGATCGCTATCCATATGTTTGTAACGGCTGTAACACTGCTACTACGTGTACGGCAGAAAAGCAGTATTATAAATCTAAAATTGCAGATACAAAGTATAAAGAACTATTAATATCATCTAGGGAAGGCCTTAATATAACCTCAAAAGAATTGAAAAATATAGATGATTTTATCTCTCCATTAATTTTTAAAGGGCAATCTTTATTTCATATTTTCACTCATCATAGGAAAGAAATAAATTGTTGTGAAAGAACTTTATATAATTATTTTGATAAAAATGCTTTTACAGCTAGAAACATTGATTTGCCTAGAAAGGTTAAGTATAAACCTAGAAAAAAATCTACATTTCCTGTCATTAAAGAGTCTAATTATAGAATTGGGAGAACATTTGTTGATTTTGCTAAATTCACTGAAGAGAATCCCAATATACCTATAGTAGAAATGGACACTGTCCACGGCACACGTAGTGGCAAAGTTCTGCTAACATTTATTTTTAGAAATTGCTCATTAATGCTAGCTTTTATTATTGATAATTGCACGGAAGTAGCTGTAAAAGAAGCTATAGATAAATTATATGAGGTAGTTGGACATGAGGATTTCAAAAGGCATTTTCCTGTTATTTTAACTGATAACGGTTCTGAATTTAAAGACCCTAATTCTTTAGAATTAGACAATGAAGGAAATCAAAGAACTAAAATATTTTACTGTAACCCCATGGCTTCTTACCAGAAGCCGCACGTAGAAAAGAATCTCGAGTACATAAGGTACATAATACCTAAAGGAATATCATTAAACAATCGTACTCAAGAAGAGATTACTTTAATGATGAATCATATTAATAGTACAGCAAGAGCCAGTTTAAATGGAAATACGCCATTCAAACTAGCTCAAATGTTATTAGATAATTCATTGTTAGATAAGCTATCATTAAAACCTATACTAGCAGATGAAATACATCTAAAACCTGCACTTTTCAAAAAATAAGATATCAAAAATCTAGGGCAAGTATCAACGGAACTTAATTATGCAAAAATCAAGCAAACGGAACTTAGTTTTGCAAGGAAATTCCGTAGGCTTAATAAGCATGTCTAAAACCCCTTGAAAATTAATTATCTTATAAAAATTATAGCTTATTTTATAGCTTTTTACTATTAAAATTATATCTAAAAACTGACTTTACTCTTGCAGTTGCAATAACTTACGCTAAAACGGAAGTTAGTTTTGCATTCAACGTATATCAAAATTTTTATAAATTTATTAAGTTTTATTTTTTATTATTGTTATTTTTAATAATATTAACCTTGTTTTCCAATTAATATATAAGTTATTTTATTTATATTTAGAAATACTAATAATGTTAAACATTCTAGGAGGTGATTAAAATTAAATTAAATAGAATATTAGTATTTTCTATTATTTTTACCATTTTGATATCTTCAAAAGCTTTTGCTATAGATATAAATGAAGATACATCATCTAAAGATAATAAAGAAAAGGTTGTATATCTTACCTTTGATGATGGTCCAGGTGGAAATGTTACAAAAGATATTTTAGATACTTTAAAGAAAGAAGAAGTTCTAGCAACATTTTTTGTAATAGGTTCAGAAATTAAAGGACAAGAAGCGATTTTATTAAGAATTAAAGATGAAGGTCATAGCATAGGATTACATAGCTTTACTCACGATAGAAATAAGCTTTACTGCAGTAATGATAATTTTTTAAATGAAATGATGAAAGCTCAAGATGCTATATACAATGTTACTGGAGAAAAATATAATATTTTAAGATTTCCATTTGGATGTAATAACAAAAGCTATAGATTAACACAAAATTTAGTTGATATTCTACATAAAAATAACTTTAAAATCTATGATTGGAATGCAGATAGTGGTGATGGAGCAAATTATAAATCTTCTCCAGAAACCATAATTAGAAAAGCTTGTAAAGCTGAAGATAATGTTGTTGTTTTAATGCATTGTGGTTTTATAAATAAGAATTCTGCTAAAGCTCTTCCATCTATAATTAAATATTATAAAAATAATGGTTATACTTTTAAAACTATTGATGAAACTACACCTGAAATATATAAAGTTACCAAGCAGTAAAAAAAGATGCCATGGCATAATTATTTTTTTAATTATGCCATGGCATCATATAAAAATATATTAATGGGCAATTTTTATTTACTTGCTAAAGTTCCTGTAACTTTTAATGCCACTCCTATAGACTTATATAATATTGTACCAAGAATAATGTTCATTATAGTGGCAGGTAATACTACCACAGTTACTAAAGTAAGAAAACTTCCTGGAAGTCCAACTATTATACTAGCAGATAGTAAAAATGTTAGTCCACTAACTATTGTTCCAAAGCTTAATGCTGATATTATCTTTATATTGTCACTTACTTTATTTCCCATAACTTTAAACATAAAATAAATCACATGTGCAGTTATTAGTTTATCTATGATATTTGGTAATTGTCCACCTGGGAATTTTGTTGTTAAAGCAGTTATAATTCCCATAATTATACTAGATATTAAAGTAGTTTTATAATCTTTATTAATTAATATAATAATAAACAACATTGAAATTGCAAAATCTGGTTGCATTGGTAACCCTAAAGCTGGTGTAATTTGATGTAATAAAGCTCCTATAGCTATTAATATCGCATTTAATATCATTTTTTTAACATTCATATTTTTATTCATAATAATTTTCCCCTCTTTATTATATTTTTAAACCTTACTATCTCCTGTCTTTCATAACATAATAACCAGCTCCTTTTATTATCTTAACTTAAATAAAAAAAACGCCCTATACCAAATGTATAGGACGATATTATACGCGTTGCCACCTAAATTGCTTAAAAAAGCCTCTCTTATCAGGTACTAAAATACCCTATTCCCTATATCGTGGGACTTACGGATTAACTACTTTAAATTAATTTCGCATCACACCTCAGAGGCCCATTCACTATTTGCTACAGTACTGAAATCACACCATCTTCAGCTCTCTTAAACCTTACAATATAGTTACTATTCCTCGTCAAAGGACTTGTCTTCTTTTATTTATTTATATAATATTCCTATAAACTATCTTTGTCAATAGTTTTTATGAATTTTTTTCTATTAGGTTTTATAATTATAAAATTAAATAAACTTAATAAAATTATTCCCTTAGCTATACTAGTTCCACTAATGCTCCACCAAACACCATTTAATCCTAAAGTATCAATACCACTTAATAAAATTGCAATAGGTATTCTTAAACCAGTTAATATTATACTTACCCAAGAAGGAGTTACTGTATTACCTAATCCATTAAATGCTCCTGCTGTAGTTATTTCAATACACATAAAGAGTTGTGATAAACCTAAAATTCTAAGATAAGTTCCTCCTGCTTCTATAGCTTCTGCTTCTGGAAGGAATATTGAAAATATATTCTTACCTGCAAATATTAATAATATTGTAGCAAATATACCTATAAAACCAGCAAGTATCATAGTAACTTTATATCCTTTTAATATTCTATCCCACCTATTTGCTCCATAATTTTGTCCAACAAAAGCAGTTAAAGCTGCTCCAAAACCTTCTGCAGTCATCCATGATATTGCTTCTATTTGGGAACCTACTTTTTGCACAGCTATTGCTACTGGTCCCCAAGAAGCAATTAATCTACCTATTATCATTGCAAAAAATGCAAAACTGCAATTTTGTAATGCTGTTGGTATTCCTAATCTACATATTTTAATAATAGTTTTTTTCTCTATATATTTTTTATTTTTTAATTTTAAACTATATCCATTTTTAATAAAAGAAATAATAAAAATAACTGTTACTATGGCTTGTGCCCCTACTGTAGCTAAGGCAGCCCCTACAACACCTAAGGCTGGGAATCCAAATAATCCAAAGATAAGTATTGGATCGGCTACAATATTAACAATTAATCCTATTGTATTAATGATAAAAGGAATTTTACTACTTCCTGATGCATTAAAAATTCCAGTAAATAATGGATTTAAAAAACTAAATATCATTCCAAGAGAAACTATTACTAAAAAGCTAATGGCCATATTATTAATTTCAGAATCTCCTAATTTGAAAAACCCAACTAACTCTTTTCTAAATACTATTAAAAAAATTGTATAGATTATAGCTATTACAATATTAATTAATAAACTATTATAAATAAATTTGTTTCTTTCCTTAATGTCTTTTTTACCTATCGCTTGTGAAACTCCGATTTCTGCTCCTATCTTAGATATAAAAACTAAAGAACTTCCAAACCAAGTAAAAAATCCTGCAGTTCCAACTGCTGCAACTGCACTACTTCCAATTCTCCCTACCCAAAGCATATCTATCATATTATATGCCATTTGTATAAAGGAAGTCCCAAGAATAGGTAAAGATAATTTAATTAATGTGCTACTTATATTACCTGATACTAAACTCACTGATTTCTTCATTTGTCCCCCTTGAAAATATATAAAAAACTTCATAAATATTGAAAATAAAATTTAAGTTACAAAATTTTAGTTTAATGCAACTGCAAACTATAATTTCAAATTATGAAGTATTTTTATCTTCTTTAATTACTAATTTATTTACTTAACATATTTATCACATTTTCAAAATTTTCAGGTTTACTATAGTAATAGCCTTGAACAGTATCACACTCCAATTTCTTTAAGCAGTCTACTTGTTCTTTTTCTTCAACACCTTCTGCTACTACAGTAATTCCTAATTTATGAGATAGCTGAATTATTTTTTCTACTATGTATCTACTTTTCTCATTTTCAGTCATATCAATTACGAAACTTCTATCTATTTTCAAAACATCAATAGGAAGTTTTGTTAAATGATTTAATGATGAATATCCAGTTCCAAAATCATCTAAAGCAATAGAAGAGCCTAAATTCTTTATTTGCATTAAATAGTCTATATTTCTATCCACAGATTTCATTATCATACTTTCTGTAATTTCAAACTCAATATATTTAGGAGAAATATTAAATTCTTCAATTAACAATTTAAAATATTCTAACAAATCTCCTTCTCTTAGCTGAATTTCTGATAAATTAACTGCAATTTTAAAATTATCATAGCCTTCTAACAATAAATATTTTATTTTTATAAATACTTCTCTTAATACAAATTTGCCTATTGGTATTATTAATCTTGTACTTTCTGCTATGGGAATAAATTCTGAAGGACTTACTAAACCTATTTCTGTGCTGTTCCATCTAAGCAATGCTTCAAAACCATCAATTTCGTTATCCATTAATCTAACTTTTGGTTGAAATACCACAAACATTTCATCATTATCTAATGCTGTTCTAAGTCCTCTCTGAATTGAATAAATTCTATTTATTTCTCTTGAAATATTACTATTAAACATTTCCCATTTATTTTTTCCATTAGTTTTTGCTAAATACATAGCTGCATCTGCATTTTTAAGCAATACTTCAAACTCTTCTCCATCATCAGGGAAAACAGCAACCCCGATACTTACAGAAGTAAAGATTTCATTATTATTTATATTATATGGTGATTTTAATAGATCTGTAATCTTAATTACTATTTTTTTTATATCATTAAAATTATAAATATAGGGAATAAAAATTATAAATTCATCTCCACCAAATCTACATAATAATTCATTAAAATTCAAAGATTTCTTTAGATCTTCTGCAAAACGCATAAGAAATTTATCTCCGCAATTATGACCATATGAATCATTTATATACTTAAAATTATCTATATCAATTATAACTAAAGCACCTCTACTTTCAAGCAAGGTATGGTCTCTTAATTGATTTTCTATAATAGCTTTAAAACTTTTTCTGTTATTTAAACCAGTTAACTCATCATATGAATTTATATATTCTAATTTTAACTTTGAATCCTTTTCTTTACTAATATTATGTATATATCCTTCAAATTCCAAAAATTTTCCTCTATCATCTTTCTTAGTAAAGCCATTAATTCTAACCCAAACTTCTTCTTCTAAAATGTTTATAACTTTTATTTCTATATCTTCTGTAATATTGTTTAATTCATAAAGTAAAATATCAATATAATCATTATGTATAAATTCTTTTACTTCATTAAAATTAAATACAATAAACCTATCTTCATATCCAATAATCTCCTTATTGTTCCCATAAAATATAACCAAATCTTCTTCTTTATTAGCATAGATAAAAAGTCCTTTTATAGAGTTTATAAAGGAATTCTTAAACTTAAATAAGAATTCCTCCTTATTTCCATCAAGAAAATTTTTATCTTCTATCTTAAGGGATTTAAAATTCTTGTTATAATCATTTTCCCTAATCATACCAAAATCCTCTTAATCTTTAATCTAATTTTGTTTTTCTTTAATTATATCTTCGTTCGTTCTTTCTTTTTCTTTACTGTCATTAATTAATGTTGTTACTAAAGCTATTCCGGCTGCTAATGCAACTGCTAACTTTCCCACTTTTTTTAGTTTCATTTTTACTCCTCCTAACATATTTATCTAAACTGATTAATAGTTTCGTCGTAATTATACCCAATTTTACTGAATTTTTCTTTTAATTCTTCTTCATTAACTTCCATATCTTCACATAAAGAATCTAAATTATTATAAAAATCCCTAAGTTTCATATTTATAATACTTAATAAAATATTAGGATCCATAGCTATATAATTTGGTTTATCCATGCTTCTTCTCCTTTTTGCCTAAATGTTACTTATACTATTTCAAATATACCATATTTCATTTAATAAAAAAAGCTACTTTTAAAATGTAGCTTGAACATAATTAAAAAGAAATAATGTAGAATAAAAGAATAAACTCCTTGTGGAGTTTATAAATTGAATATATTTTTAGTAATTTGTTTTAAATTACCTAATTTATTATAAATTTTTAATAAAGGACCACTTAAGCAGTCCTTTATGGAATATTATTTAACTTCTGGTACTTTAGAAGCTTCACTTTTTTTTGGAGACTTGTATCTCTTATTTTCCCAAGTTGCTTCTTGACCTTTTTTAGCCATAAAATCACCTCCGCTATACCATTAGTATAAATAATATAGCTTTATTTATTCTTCATCATAAACTTCTAAATATTTAGTTTTTACTCCATCCTTTTCCCATCCTAGAATAGAATCTAAATTAACATTTTCTGCAGCTTTAAATATAGATTTTTCTACACCATCAAAGTTCTTCTTAAGTTCCTTAATAAGTTCTTTAATTTCATATCTCTTATTACCTATTTTTTCTGCTGCTACCATACAGGCACAATTTAAAGGCCAAATTCCTGCATTATTAGTAAATCTCTTAATATACTCTTCTTCTACATAATATAATGGTCTTATAAGCTCCATTTCTGTAAAGTTAGCTGATTTAAATTTAGGTAACATAGTTTTAAAATTTCCAGCATAAAGCACATTTAAAAGAGTTGTTTCAATTACATCATTATAATGATGTCCTAATGCTAATTTGTTACATCCAAGTTCCTTAGCTTTATTATATAAAGAACCTCTTCTCATTCTTGCACAAAGATAGCATGGATAATCTCTTGCCATCTTATCAACAACTTCAAATACCTTTCCTTCATATATATGTACTGGTATTCCTAGATGCTCACAGTTTTCAATAAGTAATTCTTTTATCTGTGGATGATAACCTGGATCCATTGCAATAAATTCTAATTCAAAATTCATTTGACCATGTTTCTTTAATTCTTGGAAACACTTAGCCATAAGTAGCGAATCCTTTCCTCCAGAAATAGCAACAGCTATTTTATCTCCTTCTTCTACAAGCTTATAATCTTTAACAGCTCTTACGAATTTAGTCCATATATGTTTTCGATATTTCTTAACAAGGCTACGTTCTATTTCCTCTAAAGGCTTTTTTTCTTCAGTAGGAACAAGTCTTTCACAGCCTTTACCTGCTATATTAATCAATTTATCACCTCATTTAATAATCTTTATCAATTATATCACCTTTTAATATATATGTCTTTAGTATAACCCTTAACTTTTTCCTCTAATAGCTTGAGGGTAATCAAAAATATTTAAAGGGTCATATTTAGATTTAACCTTCCTTAATTTATCTAAATTATCACCATAATACTCTTTTTCAAAATTATCTAATTCATCCAAAGGAAAATTAACAAAAGAACCTTTAGTCATATCTTTTATTATACTAAAGTTTTCTTTTACCCAATCTTTATTATCTTCAGCATAAATATCCTCTTCCCAGACAGATTGTATTCCCACAATAAACTTAGCATCCCTATAATAATAAGCTGTAGCTGACTTGTCTACATCAGATATTGCACCACCTGCACCATAAAAAGATACTGCTGTATAGCTAAATCCCTTTGCTGGTTTGCTAATAATTTTTATAATTTCTTCAATTTCTTCATCAGATAAATCTCTATTCAAAAATCTACCTGTAGATTTATACTTTTCATAATCTGGATGACTATCTTGAATCCATTTATTACATTCCAAAATGCTTTTATCTTCAATAGTAATCTCAACTTCTTTAGTAATACCTAATAATGATTTTAATATATCTTTTGCTTTTGTTGAACTGCCATAAAATAAGCCTGTTATTTTAACTCCTATACCTTTATCTACAGAATTATATATAGCAGTTTTTAAATTTATCTTTCTATCTAAAGATTTAAATAAATTTTGAAGTTCTGTAATAATATTAAGTATAGTATTATAACTTGCATTAGGATAATTTATATAAATTAAGCTTCCACATCCTTCCTTTTTACTTAATTTTAATTTCATAGACGTAATTACTCCAAAATTACATCCACCACTTCCCATAATACCCCAAAATAAATCTTTATTTTGATTTCTATTTACAATTAATTTTTGGCCCTTATAGTTTATTATTTCTGCTTCAAGTAAACTATCAGAAGCTAACCCTAGGTATCTAGCTGAATAACCCCATCCGCCACCTAATATTAATCCTGGAACACCTACTGTTGGGCATCCTCCACCTGGAAAAGGATATCCTTTCTTACCTAATGCTTCATATGCTTCTCTATTTCTTACACCACCACCTATTTTTACATATCCTTTTTCTTCATTGATATCGATATAATTAATATTACTTACATCTATTACAACTACATCATCGCCAGTAGAATATCCTTCATAACTATGTGCACCCGATCTTACTCTAATTTCCTTTGAGTTTTCTCTAGACCACTTTATTGCATTTATAACATCTTCTTCAGTATAACAATATACTATAATAAAGGGATGCTTATTTATGGCTCTATTCCAAGCCTTAATGCTTTCATTGTAATCTCTATCTTCTCTGGTAATTATTTTTCCAGTTAATCCTATACAATTACCATCATTCATTAAATCACCTTCTATTAAATTTATTCTATATAAGATAATATCACATAGATATTTAAAATTAAATATAAAGAGAGAGAAATGTAATATTTCTCTCTATATTTACAATTTAATTATTTTTCACTTATTTTATTATCACAAATGCCTTATTTTGACATAGTTTATTATTAGAGTTTATTAATTGAAAGGATGTTTTTTATGTACTATCGTAAAGATGAAGATTGCGATAAATGTAAAGACTGTATAAATAATCCTGGTAAAGATTATTGTAATACTACATGTGAGGACAAAGATAAGAATTGCTACGAATCTTATAAAGTTTTCACTCCTAATGTTTATGCAAAAGCTTATGTTAACTTACAACCATACGGAAACTTATTTAATGTAAATGATTCCTTTGCTGCTGGAACTATTTTCAAAGATCTCTATAGTCCTTATTGCGATGTTAAATATGTAGGAGGTTATAAAAAGAATGAAGAGAAATGAATATTTAGAAATAATACAAAAATTGCAATTCTTTTTAGTAGACCTTAATTTATATTTAGATACAAACCCTTGTTGCGAACAAGCTGTAGCTGATTATGATAAGGTTTCTAGTGAGCTAAAGAAAACTGTTTGGAATTATGAAAAAGAATATGGACCATTAACAAACTTTGGAACTGCATATTTTAATAATCCAGATGAATGGGTTAATTCTCCTTGGCCTTGGGAAAATACTAAAGGAGGTAAAAATTAATGTGGTATTATGTTAAAACACTTGAACACCCAGTTAACTTAAAATCTACTGACATAAGAATGGCTAAGCTTCTTGTAACTCAATATGGTGGTCCAGATGGGGAGTTAGGTGCTGCCCTTAGATATTTAGATCAACGATATTCAATGCCTACTAATAAAGCAAAAGCTTTACTAACTGATATAGGCACTGAGGAACTTGCCCATGTTGAAATTATGGCAACAATGGTACATCAAATAATGGAAAATGCCTCAATTGATGAAATTAAAGCAGCTGGACTAGATGGTCATTATGCTGATCATGGAAAAGGATTATTTTATACTGACGCTACTGGAAATCCTTGGACTGCAACTTACATTCAATGTAAGGGAGATGTAATAGCAGACTTAACTGAAGACATGGCTGCTGAACAAAAGGCTAGAGCTACCTATGAATGGTTAATTAATTTAACTGATGATATTGAAATAAAAAAAATATTAGGCTTCTTAAGAGAAAGAGAAGTAGTACACTTCCAAAGATTTGGCGAAGCTTTAGTAGATGTACAAGATAATACTAAATTAACAAATTTCTGCAAATAAAAAAATAGTACAGGATTTTATATTAAGTGCTTTGTCAATTCATACCAAGTCACATTAATATAAAATTCTATACTTTTATTCTTTTATTAAATATTAATTAAATGGCTTATAAACGCTACTATCTAAATATTGTTCTGATACACATTCTCCTGCAGAGTTGTAGCCATATAAGTAAGCATCTGCAGATAATGGGCCTGTTTGATAAGCTTTTGCTACATATGTTATTCCACCAGTAGCTTGACTATTAGACCAAAACTCAGCAGTTACAGAATTACTACTAGCATACACATTAACTACTATAGGATAATCATATGGATTGGTAAATATTAAATCTGGCCACTCATCACCTATAGTTGCATCTAATCCTTGTGGAACATACTTAACTACCATTTCATGATATGTTCTAAAATCAGGTAGTATACCTGCTCTTAGTTCAGCATTATATATTGTACTAGAAATTTGACATACTCCTCCCCCAAGACCAGGTACAACCTTACCATTAAGGTAAGTATTAGCTTCCACAAATCCATTTGCTTTAGTTGTAGGACCTATAGCATTTACAGTTGAAAATGTATCCCCAGGCATAAGTAGCACATTCCCAATCATACTTGCTCCTACTTGAATATTGTGTCCACTAGGACCTGCATCAAAATAAGTTGTATAACTAGATATCATTTTATCTACTGATTGCAAAGCTTCTGTAGTTATTGAAGGATTAACCTCACTTAGTTTTACATCTATTGAAGCAATTTCACTACTATTTATATTACCTATAATATCTTTTATATTAGATGATAATTCTTCTTTATTTAACTCATACCCTACTTGTCCAGGTGTTATATTTACATGTCCACCACTTACACTTATACTAGCATTTTGTGAACTTATATTAACCTGCTCTGCTATTGTATCTAAAAACTCAGATATTTTATCTTCATTATATTTCATTTCAAATTCATAAGTTCTATTTTGTGGTTCTTTTATTAAAGTAAGCTGTTCTTTAAACTTCTTATCTTTTCCAAAGCTTAAAACTTCATTTTGAAAAACTTCATAATCTATTGTTGTATCAAAATCTACATAGCTTTTTTCAAAGCTATTTTCTTCAACTACAATATTTATCTTTTTTGCTGAAATTCCACTTACCATTTCTTCTAAAGCTTTATGCAATTCCTCTTTTGTCATTCCTGAAACATCTTTATTGAAAACAAAAGTCCCTGGATACACCTTATTCTCATAGCTATTTATAAGCTTTTTATTTTCTAAATGAATATAAGTAAATACAGATGCTACTATTATTACTAAAGCTATCGCTGTAAAAATTATTATATTTTTAATTTTACTCTTAGGTTTAGATTCTACTTCATTTGTTTTTGGTGTAAGATTATTATTCATTTATTTTTCTCCTTAACTCTTTATAATATTCTAATCTCCTTGTAATTTCCCTCCTTTTTAATTATATCAGATAATTATTACTATACTAAAATAATAACAATCTACGGCTCATATGTAAATATATCCCATAATATTTATATTAATTTTTTCTCTATATATACTATAATACAAAAAAGAATACCCATTTATTAAGATAAAAGTCTTATCTTAAATACAAATAGATATTCTTTATATATTTTATTATGGAGTTATTCTTGTTCTATCTCTTGGAATTAATGTTGCTTCCCTTATATTATTTAAATTTAATAACTGTGCTGTAATTCTTTCTAAACCTATTGCTAATCCTCCATGTTTTGGCATTCCATATTTAAATATTTCTGTATATCCTTCATAGTCATTAGGATTTAGACCTTTTTCTTTCATGCTATTTATTAACATATTATAATTATGAATTCTTTGCCCACCTGTTGTAATTTCAACTCCTCTAAATAATAAATCGAAACTTCTAGTTCCTTCTTCTCCTAAAGGCATTGTATACATAGGTCTCTTTTTTCTTGGATAATTAGTTATAAATATAAAATCACAACTTAATTCTTCCTTTGCATACTTACAAATAAGTTTTTCCCCTTCAGGATCTAAATCACCCTCTAAACCTTTTTTATTATACTTAGCTTCTATTATTTTTATAGCTTCTTTTAATTCTATTTTAGGTATACTACCATGAATTCTAGGAAGGTTAGCATTTAATAATTCTAAATATTTCTTACCTTTTTCTTCTACAGAATTTAGAATATATTTTATAAGTTCCTCTTCTAAATTCATTATTTCATATTCATCTTCTATAAAGCCAAATTCTAAATCCATACTAACATACTCATTTAAATGTCTACTTGTATTATGCTCCTCAGCTCTATAAACATGAGCTACTTCAAAAACTCTTTCAAATCCTGCTCCAACCATCATTTGCTTATAGAATTGAGGGCTTTGAGCTAGATATGCTGTTTTTTCAAAGTATTTTATTTTAAAAAGTTGTGTTCCTCCTTCTGCTCCTTCTGATACTATTTTAGGTGTAAAAATTTCAGTAAATCCTTTCTCTATTAAAAATTCCCTAAAGCTTTGAACTATAATATTTTGTATTTTAAAGACTGAATTTACTTTTTCATGTCTTAAACTTATTGCTCTATTATTTAAAGTAGTTTCTAAGTTAGCATTATAATCTTTTTTATTTATTTCAATTGGAAGTTCTTCTGATTCACTAATAATATTAATTTCTTCAATTAATATTTCAAATGGATTTAAAGCATTTTTACTTATCATTACTTCTCCAACTACACTTACTACTGACTCAATATTAATGTTATCTGTATTTATAGATTTATTTTCAATAACACATTGAACTAATCCACTTCTATCTCTAAGAATTAAAAAAGTTATTTCTTTAAGCTTTCTTATTCTATATACCCATCCTTCAACTTTTATTTTTTTCTCTATAAATTTATTAATTTCACTAACTATAATTCTTTTCATTATAAATCTCCTTTACTAAATAATAAAAAAATCCCCTTAAGCACGTCTGCTTAAGGGGCAACTAATTATTGCGGTACCACCCTTATTAATTTTAATAAATTATAAAAACTAATAGAATATACCATACCTAAAATTTTACTATAAATAAAAATCCTCCACTCCATATAGGAGTGAAGGTTTAGTTCACGGTACCATCCTAATTTAGCTTAATATAATAATATTAAAACTATCTCTAATCTATTAACGCTAGAACACGTCTTATCCTACTTTGTTTCAGATAAGCTTCTCCAGGATGTCCTTCGATACTACTTCCTCGTGAAGCTTTCACCATCCTTCACTCGCTAAGGATTACGTATATATCTACTCTTCCCTTCTTAGAATTTATTTAATATATTTTATTCCTTTTTGTAATTTCTGTCAATAGTTTTTAGATAATATTGCTTAGAATATATAATTTCTAATTAAAACATACTAAAGTTGGAGGTGATATATTATGACTTCAAAAGAATTACTTTATATAGCTGATGGTTTAGGACATGAAAAATTTATGGAAACTCTATGTAAGGAAACATCAACTAAACTACAAGATGCTGAGCTAAAAACATTAGTTACTCAATATGAGGCTAAGCATAAGGAGTTATTTGGCAAACTATTTTCACTATTATAAGGAGGACTATGAAATGGATGATAAATGCTTATATGAAAACATACTTCAGTTAACTAAAGGCGCAACTGATATGTATTTACATGCTACCACTGAAGCTTCTACTGAAAATATTCATCAAGTGTTTCATGATTTACTACATGAAACTTTAAAAATACAGCATGAAGTATATAAAAAGATGGAAGCTAAAGGATGGTATCCAGCCGAGCAAGTTGAGCAACAAAAAATTCAACAAGAAAAACAAAAACATACTATGAAATAATAAAAAATGAAGCTATCGCAGGTAGATTTTTTTACCATATAGTGCGATAGCTCCAAATTACTTATTATTATTTCTTTTTAAAAATATATACACCTACTAATAAAATTATAGTTCCATACACTCCTATTAAAGCCGCAGATACCTCTCCCGTATTTGGTAATTCATTTGAATTATTATTTTTTCCATTAATATCACTTTTATCATTACTGTTATTAACAGGACTATCTATAGCACTTCCACTATCATTTCCTTTCACTAATTCTAGATTAGCCAAGGTTAATTCTAATTCTTTTTCTGCTTCATCCACTTCTTTTTGAGTCACTTCTTCATTGCTTAAAACAGCCTTACTATTAGATATTTGTAAGTTAAGTCTATTAATGCTTTCTGTAGTATATTTAGATTCATCTAAAACTCTAGCTTTATTTATTAATTCTTCAAGCTTAACTTTATCAGGTATTAGTCTTAAATTAAGGTAAGCTACAATTAAATTATTATACGCTTCATTTATTTGTTCTTGAGTAGCATCTCTATTGTTTAAAACAGATTTAACATTAACCAAGTCTAAATTAAACTTATTTACACTTCCTGATGTATATTTAGATGTATCTTTACCCTCTAATTCTGATAATAATTGTTGAAGCTTAGATTTATCAGCATATACTTCTATTTCTAGATTAGAGAATGCTTTATATAAATCTTCATAAACCTTCTCTACTTCTATAGCATTTTCATCTGCTATTATTGTATTGGCTTTTTCAAGTTCAGTTTGTAGTTTTTCCCAAGTTAAAGCTGTATATTGCCTTTCATCTAAAACATTAATTACTTCAATGAGTTTTTTAAGTTCAGCCTTGTCATCTTTCTTAAAATCTAGCATATGAATTACATTAATAAATCTTTTTGTAACTACATCAACTTGAGACTCTGTTGCATTTTTATCAGCTAAAATAGTTTTAGCATTTTCTAAAGCTTCATAAAATTCATTAACTACCGCTGGAACAACGTTCTCAAGTTCTCCATTTTCTTTTATATCTTCAGCATAATCTACTACTGCTCTTAATACTTTTTTATCAATTTCTGAAGGAGCTTCTTCAGATTCATCCGCCTTAATTTCTAACATATCTGAATTAAGAGATGTATTCCCAGCTTCATCAAAAGCTATTATCTTAACAACATAACTTTTACCATATTCTAACTCAGTTAGTTCATAATTTGTATTTGTTGTTGTTCCTAAAATAACTCCATTTACATATACCTTATATCCTTTTACACCTATATTATCTGTTGCTTCATCCCAAGAAATAATTGCTGTTGATATTGTATTTTTATTGACTTTTAAGTTATTAACATCATTTGGTCTTTCCTTATCTAAAACATCATTAGTTGTAATTTTAATGCATGGGAATAAAGCTTCTATATTATTTTTATTTACAGCCTTTACTTTAAACTCATATTCTGTTTTTGGAAGTAAGTTATCTACCCTATAATATAGATTTGTAGTACTATTTAATAAGCTTTCTCTCCCTGTTACATTATCAACTTTATAAATATTATACCTTACTGAATCTGGAATTAATGTCCAACTTAGCATTAATGTTGATGATTCAATTCCTATGGCTTCAACTTTTCCATCTCCTATTACTAGAGGTGTTGTTAAAGGTTTTTCTATTAAAGCTATCGCTGTATCATTTAATGCTTTTGTTGCTGCTTTAATATCTGAATCAGTTGAATTATCATTATTCATTATATTTATTGAATTATCATAAGCTTCTTTAAATGCTCTCCAGGTTTCTTCTGTGTAGTCTTTTTCTACTTTATTTGAATTATTTTCAATACTGGTTTGCAAATCATTTTTATCTAATGGAGAATTTTCTTGAGTTGCAAATACTTTAAAATAATCAATATTTACCTGATTCTTACCAGCACGCTCTTTAGCAATTAACTTAATTGTATGCGAACCATTTTGTAAATTCTTAAAAGATGCAAGAAGTGTTTGTGCTATATTATTACCTTCTAAAGAATAATTAGTTGCTACTCCTCCATCTATTGAAATATCAAAACTAGAAAAATTAGTATGTTTGTGTACATATACTTCTATTCCAGTTCCATTAAATGTATATTCAATATTTGCACCTATTGTTGAGCTTTCTGTTTTGGTTGATCCATGATGTTTAGTTGGTTCTCCCGTCCAGGTTGACCAATTACCTTCCCATGTAAATGCTGTGTTTTTTATCCAACCGTTGTTATTTATTGCATCTTCTGAAATAACCTCTTTTATTGAATTTGGTATAGAAATTTTAACATCTATGGATTTACTTATTTCTATATTTTCTTTAGATGTAGCCGTAACCTTAACAGTTCCATTACTTGAATTTATAGTTAATAATCCTTTTTCATTAATACTAGCAAGATTAGTTGTGTTTCCTGAAGCATCCGTAACCTTCCATGATACTTCTTTATTTTTTGCATCTACAGGTGAGACATTAGCAATCATTTGCAACTTGCTATTAGCTTTGCTTAAAGTATAAATTCCTGAATTTGAAAATACATCAATATTCGTTACTACTGGTGCTGTATTATCAATAACCTTAAATGCATCTAACTCAACTTTAGCTCTACTTGCACTATTATTTTTTGTTGCAGTTGCCCTAAGTTTAATGGTATGCCTTCCTTTTGGTAAGTCATAATTGCTATAAATAATTTTTTTCCTTACTGTAGATGGGCTATAAGTATCAACTTCTCCTTTACTAACACCATCTATAAATACTTCATATTTACCTCTATCATAGTTTGTTACTACAAGCACTTCAATTCCAGTTCCTAAAAAAGTTAATTCAGCTGTTTCAGTTCCAGTTGGATTATCTAAGAATTTTACTGTTCCTTCATGATTAACTGCTTCAGACCAATTTCCCCAATTACCTACATAAGTTACACGTGGATCACTATCGTCAATATACCCCTCCATATTTCTTAAATCTTTTACATATACAAAATCTGATAATTTAGTTTCATTTCCATCAATAGTTGCAGAAATACTATATTTAAATGTTCCTAAGATATCTTGAGAATTTTTATCTTCAAATGTTGTAGTTGAAACATTCTTTCCAACTAACACCAAATCACCGTTATCTATTTGGCGATAAACATTATAAGTTACATCTTTCCCTTCTACAGCATTCCATTCTAAGTCAACAATACTATCTCCAATTCTATAAGCCTTTAGTTTATTTGGTGCTTCTAATTTTGAAGTTGGAATATTAGTTATTGTATAAGTTTCACCTTTAACTGTATCAAATGATATTTTTTCATCTTCTAAAACAGTATAATTAACTAAATTTCCTTTAGAGTCTCTAATAACTGATAAGCCTATATTTTCATATTTTGCAATACATTCTCCACCATTATTTGAAGTAATAGTAAACTTAGTAGCTTGTTTATCACTCCATTCCATACCAACTTCAAAGTTTCCTCTTGCTAATAGGCCAGATACCGATCCATCCTTCCATGCATCAGGCATAGCAGCCATTAAATTAATATATCCAAGATTACTTTGCATAAGCATTTCAGCTACTCCAGATGTCATCCCAAAGTTTCCATCAATTTGATATGGAGAATGAGTATCCCAAAGATTTGTTAATATACCACTTTTAAACAATGTACGAATTAACTTATATGCACGATTTCCATCACCTGTTCTTCCCCATGTATTAATTTTTTGTCCCATTGCCCAACCAGTACTTTGATCTCCACGATCATTAAGAGAAATTATAGCTGATTTAAGTAATTCAGGAGTTTCTAAAGAAATTAAATCCCCAGGGAATAAACCTAAAAGATGAGACATATGTCTATGTCCTCTTTGTCCCATACTCCCTAAAGTAGTTTCTTCATACCACTCTTTAATTTGTCCGTTATCTCCAATCTCAATAGGTCCCTTTAAGTTATTTTTTATATTTTCCCACTTTAAGATTTTTTCTGAATCTTCACCTACTAATTTAGCTGCTGTTATAACATCCTCATACATTTGCCAAATTAAAGATTGCTCGTAAGTATTTCCATTAGTTCTTGGTCCATGTTCTGGTGAATATGCTGGTGAACATACCAATTTACCCGTTTCAGGATCTTCAATTAACATTTGCTCATATAAAACCGCTTCTTCTTTTAACATTGGATAGATTTTTGTTCTCATAAACTCTAAATCCCCAGTATATTCATAATATTCCCATACATTCTGTAAAATCCAAGGAACTGCTGCTGGCGACCAACCCCAGTCAAAATTCCATCCTGGACAAGTCCACCCAAAAGGAGTATTTTGTGTATGTGCCATAAAGCCATTTTCTTTATTTTCATCAGTGCTTTTTATATTTGCATAAATTTCCGCTGTAACACGTCCTGGTTCTCTTAGCGAATCTATATATTCAATCAACGGTAATGCTGTTTCTGTCATATTAGTAGAATAAGATGGCCAATAATTCATCTGTAAATTTACATTCATATGATAATCTGAATGCCATGGAGAATTATTTCCTCCAACCCATATTCCTTGTAAATTAGATGGTAGTGAGCCTTCACGTGAAGAAGCTATTGATAAATATCTTCCATATTGAAATAACATTACTTCTAAAGCTCTTTCTTCACTTTTTGGTGCAGTGCCATTATTATATTTAGCTAGAAGCTTATCTGTTGACACAGTTGATGCTGTTTGACCTAAATCTAAATTCAACCTTGAAAAAATACTTTGGTAATCTGCTAAATGTGATTCTTTAAGTCCTTCATATCCTTTTTTAGCTGCATCTGTAACACGTTTACTAACTTTATTTGCTACCTCTGCATCTGTTTCACCTGTTCTATAATTAGGGTAATCGTTTTTATAATCTGTCGCTATTGAGGTTATTATAATAACTTCATCAGCATTTGTTACATTTACCTTTCCATCAGCTAAATCAGTAATTATACCACCTGTATTTATTACCTTAGTTTGAGAGTTAAACTTCATTTCATTATCATTTAACTCACCTGCAATAGTAATTACTCCATCTTTTGAAGTCCTTGTAAACCTTCGACTATATCCATTATTTGTGTTAGGCCCTCCACCTCCAGTATTATCTGGTTCTACTCTAACGTCAAATGATAATTTTTTATTTTCACTAGCAGAAAGTTTTGTAACCATTACATTGTCAGGGTAACTTATAAAATATTCTCTAGTATAGTTAACATTATTATAATCATACTTCACGCTTGAAATTGCAGTATTTAAATCTAAATCACGTACATAGTGTTGTATATTATTAGTTTTTACCCCATTTTTGAAATCTAAATACATATTTCCATAGCTTAAAAAGTATCCATATCCTTTTGTTCCTGCATCATCACTAACACCAGTTAACTTGTTACATAAGCTATTAGCTGTAGCTGTATCTCCTCTAGCAAATGCATCTTGAATTGCTTTCATTATAGGAACATCTACTCCATTAACTTTAACTTTTGCATTAGTTACTATATTTCCTCCATTATAATTGGGACGACTTGGGCTTGGGCCACCAGACCAAAATGTCTTTTCCGTCAATTGTATTCTTTCATATTCGACTCCACCAAATACACTAGCACCCATATATCCATTTCCTAATGGAAGTGACCATTTTTCCCAGCCATTATAGCTATCTTCAGCTGGTGATTCATACCATAAGCGTAAATCTTTATTATTTATAGTTTTGCTATCTTCTACTTTATTTTCTAATGCAAATATTGCTCTATCAATTGATAATAACATGGTTACTACTAACATTACTGATATTATTTTTTTCTTTTTTATCATTTTTCTCCTCCTAAAATTAATACATCCAAAGTATGCATAAATAATTTTAATATAATTATTTGTCTATACCTTAGATGTATAAATAGATTTTTTGTATTCCCTATGAATATATTTCTGATAAGTGCCTTCTATAGGATATCTCTTGTCTATGGATTACTATGATTATAAGTATATTCATGATTATACGGAATGACTGATTTATTTTTGAATAGTATCTGTTTATATGATATCATTTACATTTATTGTAAACAAAGATTAGAATTTATCCTTTTATAACAGTAACCTCTATTATAAAAAGCAATACTTTTATTAAAATATTTTCTTTTAACGCCATCAACCTCCTATTAATATATATTAATAATACTACAGAATTATATTCAATAATTTATAAATATTGGTTATTATTGTAATTATATTGTTCTTTAGTATAAACTTTAACTTCATTAGGTAACTTAATTTGTATTTCTTTGTAAGTAATTCCCTTATTTTCAAATCACTTCATCATCTTATTAAAGTTCCAATTTACAATAAATCTATAATCACTTTCAAAAAGCCCGAGAAATAAAATATCAATTTATTTTTGATAATAGCTCCATATTTCGAGTGGAGAAGATGTGTGATATATTGTGAATCAAAATGAGCTCTTATTATGCTTGGCTAAAAAGACCGCCATCTGAAATGCTATTAAACTATGAAAAGTTAGTTTTAGAAATAAAATAATGTCGCTCCAAACTTACTTAAACAAGATTTCAATGTAAAAGCTCTAAAAAAGCTTATGTTTGGAGATATTACTTGTATAAGTACTGAGGAAAGGTGGCTATACTTAGCTACAGTTATCGATTTATTTGATAGATATGTTGTTGGTTGGGCAATGAACTTAAGTATGACTAGAAAATTAGTGATGGATACTTTTAATAGTGCTATATTAAAAGAGAGTCCAGAAGAAGGTTTCATATTTCATTCTGATAGTGGTGTACAATATGCTTCTTATGATTATCAAAACTTACTAAAAGATAAGTAAGCATCAAAAAATCGACGCATAGTAATTGAAAATTTAAAGTGATAAAATAAACTCCAAGTAGGGGCGGTATTGCTTTCTACTTAGAGTTAAAATTTAATATAATTATTTACGGGTTGATGCTCTTAATTCTGGTGGAAG
>ERZ857882.1887-NODE-1887-length-23238-cov-5.573222_pt1 | contig 23238 bp, 20 predicted proteins | sample MGYA00519697_ERZ857882 | MGnify/ENA primary metagenome ERZ857882 (study PRJEB31778, sample SAMEA3449373) | human gut metagenome | biome: human gut; feature: human-associated habitat; material: faeces | place: United Kingdom | collected 2010/2012 ...
AGCGCATGAACGGCACCTGCGCCGGCGGCACGGGCGCCTTCATCGACCAGATGGCGGCCTTGCTCAATACCGATGCCTCTGGCTTAGATGAGATGGCCAAGGAGCACAATATCATCTACCCGATCGCATCGCGCTGCGGCGTGTTCGCTAAGACGGATGTGCAGCCGCTGCTCAACGAGGGCGCCAAGCGCGAGGACATTGCCGCGTCGATCTTCCAGGCCGTCGTCATGCAGACCATCTCGGGTCTCGCCTGCGGTCGTCCCATTCGCGGAAACGTCGCCTTTCTGGGCGGTCCGCTGCATTACCTGCCGCAGCTGCGCCAGCGCTTCATCGAGACGCTCGAGCTCACCGACGAGACGACCATCATCCCCGAGGAGTCGCACCTGTTCGTCGCTCGGGGTGCGGCATTTGCCTCCGAGGCCAACGACGACATCGTGAGTCTGGCCGAGCTCAAGGAGCGCATGAGGAACTTGGGCAGCATCCAGGGCAGCGAGGTGCAACGTCTCGAGCCGCTGTTCGCGAATGAGCGCGAGTACGAGGCGTTTCGCAAGCGTCATGCCAAGGCAACGGTGCCCAAGGCGAGCCTCGCGGACTATCGTGGCGTTGCCTATCTTGGCATCGATGCCGGATCTACGACACTCAAGTCGGTGCTCGTGGGTGAGAAGGGCGAGATCCTCTATAGCTACTACGTCAACAACAAGGGCGACGTGCTCGGGGCGGCTCGTGCCATGCTCGGCGACCTTGCAAGCCAGATTCCGCGCGATGCGGATGGCAATCCGCTCGTGACCATCGGGCATACCACCACGACGGGGTATGGCGAGGCGCTGTTGCTCGAGGCCATCCAGGCCGACTCCGGCGAGATCGAGACGGTCGCGCATTTGCGCGGTGCTCGCGAGCTGTGCCCCGACGTCGACTTCATCCTCGACATCGGCGGCCAGGACATGAAGTGCATGCATGTCAAGGACGGCGTCATCGAGCACATCATGCTTAACGAGGCGTGCTCGGCGGGTTGCGGTTCGTTCATCGAGGCATTCGCGACCTCGCTCAACATGTCCATCGAGGACTTCGCCGCCGAGGCCCTCAAGGCCGAGGCCCCCGTCGATCTTGGCAGCCGCTGCACCGTCTTCATGAATTCCCGCGTCAAACAGGCGCAGAAGGAGGGTGCGACGCCGGCAGACATCTCGGCGGGCCTGTCGTATTCCGTCATCAAGAACGCGCTGTTCAAGGTCATCAAGCTGCGCGATGCCTCCGAGCTGGGCGAACATGCGGTGGTTCAGGGCGGCACCTTCCTCAACGACGCCGTCTTACGTGCGTTCGAGAACCTGAGCGAGCATGACGCCATCCGTCCCGACATCGCTGGCAACATGGGCGCCTGGGGTGCCGCGCTGCTGGCGCGTGATCGCGCGACGGGCGCGAAGTCGACGCTGCTGCGCCCCGAGCAGATCGACGAGCTCGAAATCAAGCATACGGCGGTGCGTTGCGGGCGCTGCGAGAACAACTGCCTGCTCACCATCAACGACTTCGGCATTGACGAGAAGACCGGCAAGCATCGTCGCTTCATCACCGGCAATCGTTGCGAGCGTGGTGCCGGCATCAAGAAGCCCGCCAAGGAGGTTCCCAATCTCTTTGCGTACAAGGAAAAGCTGCTCTTCGACCGCGAGCCGCTCGTCGAGGAGGCTGCCAAGTACGGCACCGTGGGCATTCCGCGTGCGCTCAACATGTACGAGAACTATCCGTTCTGGCACAGCTTCTTCACGCATCTTGGCTATCGCGTGGTGCTGTCGGACCAATCCACCAAGAAGACCTACGAGGCTGGCATCGAGTCCATGCCCTCGGAAAACGCCTGCTATCCGGCCAAGCTGTCGCACGGTCACATCATGGATTTGCTCGACAAGGACGTCGACTTCATCTGGATGCCCTGCATCCGCTGGGAGCGTCAGGAGGACGAGGGCGCAAACAACCATTACAACTGTCCCATCGTCATGAGCTACTCCGAGGCTCTCAAGCTTAACATCGATGAGCTCGAGGACAGCCGCACGCAATTCCTCAACCCATTCATTCCCTATGACGACAAGAAGGCCCTCAAGAAGCGCCTCTTCGAGCATCTGGTCAAGAAGCGCAAGGAAGACCTCAGGGCTCAAGGTGTCGACGTGCTGGCCATGCAGTGGCCGACGCGCGTCGAGATTTCCGATGCCATCGATCTCGCGTGGCAGGCCGACCTCGACTTCAAGTCGACCATGCGCGCCAAGGGCGAGGAGACGCTGCGTTGGATCGAGGAGAACAACGGCCACGGCATCGTGTTGGCGGGTCGTCCCTACCATATCGATCCCGAGATCAACCATTCGCTGCCCGAGCTCATCTGCGGCTATGGCATGGCCGTACTCACGGAAGATTCCGTGGCCCATCTGGGCGAGCTGCAGCGTAACCTGCGCGTGTACGACCAGTGGATGTACCACACGCGTCTCTACAACGCAGCCAAGGTCGTTACCCAGCGAAGCGATCTCGACCTCGTGCAGATGAACTCGTTTGGGTGCGGTCTGGATGCACTCACGACAGACGAGGTGCAGGAGATCATCGAGGGCAGCGGCAAGGTCTACACCGTCATCAAGATCGACGAGGTGTCCAACCTAGGTGCCGCGCGTATCCGCATTCGCTCGCTCATGGCAGCGTTGCGTCAGCAGGAGGAGCTGCGCGAGATGCCCACGCAGCCGGGCAAGAGCTCGGCGGCCGTCGACATCGCGGCGGCTTCCGTCGAGACGCTGCGTGCGGACAGGGCAGACGCCGTTTCCAAGGATGTTGAACCAACCATGGCGGACGGTTGCGATCTGGGTACATTTGACTTCGCGCCCAACCGTGACGCCGCTTCGACCGAGTTTCCGCGCGCCGAGTACACGAAGGAGATGCAGGACGCGGGTTATACGATTCTCGCCCCGCAAATGTCGCCCATCCACTTCGAGTTGCTCGTGCCCATCTTCCATCACTACGGCTACAACATGGAGCTGCTGCCGAGCGTGGACCCATCGGCTGTGGATGCGGGCCTCAAGTATGTGAACAACGACATCTGCTATCCGTCCATTCTCGTCACCGGCCAGATCATGGAAGCGGCCACCAGTGGCAAGTACGACATGGACAAGACCGCCTTCATCATCACGCAGACCGGTGGTGGCTGCCGTGCGACCAACTACATCTCGCTCATCCGCAAGGGCCTGCACGAGGCGGGGCTTGACCATGTGCCGGTCATCTCGCTGTCCTTCAACGACACCGGCGAGCGCAATTCCGGCTTCGAGGTCACGCCCACGATGCTCAAGACCGCCGTGCCGGCGCTCATCCTGGGCGATTTGCTCATGATGTGCCTGTATCGTGTGCGTCCGTACGAGAAGGAGCCGGGCAGCGCCGAGAAGCTCTTCCGCAAGTGGATGGATTATCTCAAAGAGAATGTATGCGAGTTCAAGTGGAAGGACGTCAAGCGCGTCATAAACGAGATCGTCCATGACTTCGACACGCTCCCCTGCGTTGATTTTGGTAGCAAGCCACGCGTGGGCGTGGTGGGCGAAATCCTCGTCAAGTTCCACCCCACGGCAAACAACCAGATCGTGCAGATCATCGAAGACGAGGGCTGCGAGGCCAACGTTCCCGGCCTTGTCGACTTCTTCCTCTTCGGCATGCTCAATCCGGCGTTTCGCCATCAGGAGCTCACGCCCAACCTCAAGAAGTACGTGGGTGCCAAGGGTGTCGTTGCCTTCTTCGAGAAGCTACGTGATCCGGTGCGCAAGGCGCTTGCCGCCTCCGAGCGCTTCGAGCCCATCATGCACATCGAGGATATCGCCCAAGGTGCAAGCGACATCATCGACCTGGGCAACACCATGGGCGAGGGATGGCTGCTCACGGGTGAGATGGTCGAGCTCGTGAAGGAAGGCACGCCCAACATCGTATGCTGCCAGCCCTTCGCGTGTTTACCCAACCACGTCGTGGGCAAGGCGGTCATCAAGGAGATGCGCCGTCAGTATCCGCAGAGCAACATCGTGGCCGTGGATTATGATCCGGGTGCGAGCGAGGTCAACCAGCTCAACCGTATCAAGCTCATGATCGCAGTGGCGTTCAACAACCAAAAAGAGCAGGCTGAGGAACAGGCCGCTCGAGTCATGGAGCGCGTCGAGGAAGGCGCTTCGGCGTCACGCTAGGCACGCGTTACCGGGAAAAGGGGAACTCGATGGGCGGCAGGGTACGCGTTGTGGTGGTAGGTGGAGGGGCATCCGGTCTGGTGGCGGCGATCTGCGCCGCGCGCGCCGGTGCCGACGTGACGGTTCTCGAAGGCGCATCGCGCGTCGGGCAGAAGATTCTCAAGACGGGTAACGGGCGCTGCAACCTGACCAACGCCCGGGTAGGGCCTGCCGACTATCGCAATGGTGCCGCCATCATGCCATTACTCGAGGAATTCTCCCCCACGCGGGTGCTCGGCTTCTTCGGTGAGCTTGGCCTACTCGTTTCCGAAGAGGAAGAAGGACGCATCTATCCGCTGTCAAACGCCGCGAATACCGTGCTCGACGTGCTTCGCGCGGGGTGCAAGTGGCATGCCGTGGATGTTCGCTGCGGTCAGAAGGTCGTGGAGATCGCGAGAATGCAGCCTGATGGCTACAGGATCATCTGTGCGAACGGAAACGACTTCAGTGCCGACCGCGTTATTATCGCGACGGGTGGCGGAACGGATCTGCTCGCTTCCCTGGGACATACGATCGAGCCGTTCTCGCCCGTGCTCTGTCCCCTCAAGACTGATACCAGGCCCCTCAAGGGGCTCACGGGCGTTCGGGCCCGGGCGCGCGTGAGCGCCTTTGTGGACGAAGACGCGACCGAGCCGCGTGCCGTGCGCTATGGCGAGGTCCTGTTCCGCGATTACGGGCTCTCGGGCATCGTGATCTTCGATATGTCACGCGAGGTCGGCGATGGCGCCGTCCTGAGCCTCGACTTCTTGCCGCAGCTGAGCCCCGGCCAATGCGATGACTATTTCTCGGCAAAGTACGCGTCGTTGTCCGCGAGCGCCAGCGAACTTTTCGGACGGGCACCAAACCTCACGGAGTTCATGTGCGGTTGCTTTCATACGCGCGTGAACGATGCCGTTGTCCGTGCGGCCGGCTTCAAGCCCTCCGAGTCGGTGACGCCCGAGATGCTGCCTAGGATCGTCGCGGCTGCCAAGGGCTTCCGCGTGCAGGTCACGGGGCTTGCCGAGACCGGTCAGGCTCAGGTGACGCGCGGAGGAGCCTCCCCGTGGGAGTTCGATTCGCTCACCCTCGAATCGAGGTTGCGTCCGGGCGTTTACGCGACGGGCGAGACACTTGACGTCGACGGACGCTGTGGCGGTTTCAACTTGCATTGGGCCTGGGCGAGTGGCATGGCAGCCGGTGCTGCAGCCGCCAAATGAGACAGTTGCTCTGAGGAACTGTCTCATTTCGAGGGAGGTTTCATGGAGATCGAGTACAAGTGGGAGTTGCCTGGGGAGGCCGTGCTTGCGGACCTGCTTTCTGATGCGACCGTTGCGCCCATGCTCGGGGACGCACGTGAGTTGAGCATGCACGCGACCTATTACGACACCGCAAACCAGGACGTGAGCCGGATGCGCGGTGGCTTGCGCGTGCGACGGGAAAACGACGAGAGCGTCTGCTGCCTCAAACTTGCCGCGGGCGACACGGATGGATGCAAGACGCGCCGGGAATTCGAGATGGCCGCCGATGACGTTATCGAAGGATTGAGGAACTTGCCCAGCGTGGGCGCCCCGGTGGATGTATGCGAGATGCTGCTTGCGGCAAATCCGCAACCCACGTGCGAGACCGATTTCGTGCGGCGCGAGTACAGGCTCGAGGGAGGGGGCTTTGTGGCGGCCCTTGCCATCGACGTGGGCGAGATGCGCAGGCAAGGGCACGTTGCTCCCATACACGAACTCGAGTTCGAACTTCTTTCGGGCTCGCGCGGGGCGTTCCACGCCTTCGCGCGATGGATGCAGGAGGAGTTCGATCTCGAGGTCCAGCCGCTCTCCAAGCTTGCGCGCGCCATGGCCTTGTAAGTGGGGTGAGACACATTGGACAGGTACATCTGTCTCATTTTTTGAGCAAAATGAGACAGATGTACCTGTCCAATGTGTCTCACCCGGCCTCGGCGCTCTTGCGCTATCATTGTCCCCACTTCATATGGAATCCTGAGAGGAACGAACATGGCTTGGAACAAGGTTATGCCCGCACATCCCGTCGTTGCCGTGGCAGGCGCCACGGGTGTTGTCGGACGCGAGATGCTCAAGGTACTCGCGCAGCGCGAATTCCCGGCGACCAAGGTCAAGGCGCTTGCCTCTGCTCGTTCTGCTGGTAGCACCGTCGAGTTTGGCGATGGGGAGCTCGTGGTCGAAGAGATGACGCCGGCGAGCTTCGAGGGCGTCGACATCGCGCTGTTTGCCTGCGGAGGCGACACCTCCAAGGAATATCGCCAGGCCGTGGTGGATGCGGGATGTGTCATGATCGACAACTCGAGCGCGTTTCGCGTCGACGATGACGTGCCGCTGGTCGTCCCCGAGGTCAACGCGAAGGACCTCGAGTGGCATTCGGGCGTCATCGCCAATCCCAATTGCTCGACCATCGAGATGGTCGTCGCGCTCAAGCCGCTCTACGATCTCGCGGGTGGCATCAAGCGCGTCGTCGTGAGCACCTACCAGGCCGCAAGTGGTGCGGGCCTCAAGGCGATGAACGAGCTTTACGAGCAGACGCGCGAGTACCTGGGCGGCGAGGACCTTACCATCGAGGCGTTTTCGGACCAGATCGCGTTCAACGTCATTCCGCATATCGACGTCTTCATGGACGACGCGTACACCAAGGAAGAGTGGAAGATGGTCGTCGAGACCGCGAAGATCTTTGGCGACGCCGACATCAAGGTGGCACCGACCACCGTACGCGTTCCCGTGCTGCGTTGCCATGCCGAGAGCGTGAACGTCGAGCTTGCCAAGCCGGTTTCGCCCGATGAGGCGCGCTCTGCCTTCGAGGCTGCCCCCAGCGTCACGGTCATGGACGACCCCGGTGCGAACGTCTATCCCATGCCCGGCATGCTCCAGGGTACCGACGACGTCTTTGTCGGTCGCATCCGCAAGGATCCCACCGTCGAGGGAGGCTTGGCCTTCTGGCTCGTCATGGACCAGATTCGCAAGGGTGCCGCTCTCAACGCCGTCCAAATTGCGGAGCAGTTGCTCCCGTAGGCCCCGCTCTCACAATGAGACAACGTCTCTGAGCAACTGTCTCACCGAAATGAAGGAGGGCGGATCAATTGATCCGCCCTCCTCGCGTTTACGCGTATGTGTCGCACGCTAGCCGTTGATGGCGGCGTTGGTCGCGACGGCCACGGCGACGGTCGCGCCGACCATCGGGTTGTTGCCCATACCGATGAAGCCCATCATCTCGACATGCGCCGGCACGCTCGAGGAACCGGCGAACTGCGCATCGGAATGCATGCGGCCCATGGTGTCGGTCATGCCGTAGGAGGCGGGGCCGGCTGCCATGTTGTCCGGGTGCAACGTGCGACCCGTACCGCCGCCGCTTGCCACCGAGAAGTACGCCTTGCCTTGCTCGACGCACTCCTTCTTGTACGTGCCCGCGACAGGGTGCTGGAAGCGCGTGGGGTTGGTGGAGTTGCCCGTGATGGAGATGTCCACGCCCTCGTGGTGCATGATCGCGACGCCCTCGCGCACGTCGTCTGCTCCGTAGCAATGCACGTCACCACGCTCTCCCGCGGAATAGCGGGTCTCGTTGACGACCTTGAGTTCGCCCGTGGCGTAGTCGAACTGCGTCTGCACGTAGGTGAAGCCGTTGATGCGGCTGATGATTTGCGCCGCGTCCTTGCCCAGGCCGTTGAGGATGACGCGCAGCGGCTTCTTGCGGGCCTTATTCGCGTTCTTCACGATGCCGATGGCGCCTTCGGCGGCGGCGAAGCTCTCGTGGCCGGCCAGGAAGGCGAAGCATTCGGTCTCGTCCTTGAGGAGCATGGCGCCCAGGTTGCCATGGCCCAGACCGACCTTGCGATCATCGGCGACGGAGCCCGGCGTGGTAAAGGCTTGCAGGCCGATGCCGATGGCGCTCGCAGCCTCGGAGGCGCTCTTCACACCCTTCTTGATGGCGATTGCGGCACCTGCCGTGTACGCCCAGGCGGCATCCTCGAAGCAGATGGGCTGCACGCTCTTGACGATGTCATAGGGGAGCGGGTCCATGCCAGCGTCCTTGCATACCTTCTCGGCATCGTCGAGGGTGCCCATGCCGTATTCCATGAGCGTCGCGTTGATCTTGTCGAGGCGATGGTCCATGTTCTCGAACTGTGCCATGGCCTACTCCTTCCTCGGATCGATGACCTTGGCGGCTTCGTCGAAGCGGCCGTAGCTGCCTGTCGCGTCCTTGATTGCCTGATTGGCATCGACGCCGTTCTTGACGGCATCCATCATCTTGCCGAAGTTGACGTATTCGTAGCCGATGATCTCGTCGTTTTCGTCGAGTGCGATGTGCGTGACGTAGCCTTCGGTAAGTTCGAGATACCGCGACCCCTTGAGCTTGGTGCCGTACATGGTGCCGACCATGGAGCGATAGCCCTTGCCAAGGTCATCGAGGCCGGCCCCAATGGGAAGGCCGCCGTCTGAGAACGCCGTCTGCGTGCGACCATAGACGATTTGCAGGAAGAGCTCGCGCATCGCGGTGTTGATGGCATCGCAGACGAGATCGGTGTTGAGTGCCTCAAGCAGCGTCTTGCCGGGAAGAATCTCGCTTGCCATGGCGGCGGAATGTGTCATGCCCGAACAACCGATGGTCTCGACCAGCGCCTCCTCGATGATGCCGTCCTTGACGTTGAGAGTGAGCTTGCAGGCTCCCTGCTGCGGTGCGCACCAGCCGACGCCGTGCGTGAAGCCGTTGATATCGGAAATCTCCTTTGCCTGAACCCATTTGCCCTCTTCGGGGATGGGGGCAGGACCATGATAAGCCCCCTTCGCGACCGGGCACATGAGCTCGATCTCTTTTGAGTAGTACACCGTGGACTCCCTTCCATGCGAACTGCACTTGGGCCGTGCAGTCTGGAATTATATAGCATCCTAGCGGGAAAGAAGGCGGTTCGGCGCTTGACATTTGGTACAGCTACCATATACTTTGCAACTGTGATTAACAGGTACCATATATAACTGGAGGAGACCATGGGTCGCGAGGACGAGCTTTTTGACAAGTACATGTTGATTCGCCAGATGACCGAAGCGGTACGCAACAAGAACATGGCCGCGACCGGTCCTCTTGGCGATACGACGCGTGGCCGTGGCCGCGTCCTCGCCCTGCTCAAGCAAAAGGACGGCATAAGCACCAAGGACATGGCGACCATCATGGGCATTCGCGTCTCCTCGCTCAACGAGGTGCTGGGCAAGATGGAAAAGGAGGGCTATGTCGAGCGCACCGCATCTCCGGATGACAGGCGCGTCATGCTCGTATGGCTCACGGACAAGGGCAAGGCCATTGAGCTGCCTGACCAGAAGCTACCCCAGATCCTCTTCGGTACGCTCAGCCAGGGCGCGCAAAACCAGCTCTGCATGCACTTCGAGCAGATGATCGCATCGCTGCAAGGGGAGCTCGAGGAAGAGGGCGAGGCGGTCAAGGAAGCGCGCGAACAGCGGACAGAGTTCTTCGAGAGCGCTCGCCAGGAGCAAAGCGAAAGGCAGCAGGCACAGTCCGCGTCACAGGCGCAAGCGTCCTCGGCACCGCGCCCGGCACCGGCAGCCCCGCCGACGACCGCGCCCTTTGCGCCCCCCACGCCTCCCGTCAGCACGCCGCCGCGCATCGGCTAGCGCATGCCTGCCGGTGGCATGGCCGTGGCTGCAATGCGGGGCATCGACAACATCCCCATGGGGAACGCGCCGGGCGAGAGTGAGCCCATCTGCCTGCAGCGCTTCGGGCGCCTTTGCGCCGACGCATGCCAACGTGGTTGGCATGAGGCAAATGGCGGGAACCTAAGCTATCGTCTCGATGCGGCAGATGTCGCCAGCTTCGGGTCCGCGCTCGTGGACGGAGGCGAATGGCATGCGTTGGGAAATCCCGTCCCCGAGCTTTCCGGTGAGCGCTTTCTGATGAGCGCCTCGGGTGCATACCTGAGCAATGTCATCCATGACGTCTCGCGTTGCTGCGGCGTCATCGAGCTTGACGAGTCCGGCAATGCCTGGCGCAGATGCTGGGGCTTCGACGATGACGCACGCCCCTCGAGCGAGCTCGAGACGCACTTGGCGATATACGTTGCCGCCCTGCAGGCAGGCGATGGTGCCGATCGCATCGTCTATCACGCGCACTGTCCGAACGTGATCGCGCTTTCAACGCTACTTGACCCCGATGCGCGCGTTTGGACGCGGACGCTGTGGCGCTGCATGACGGAGGGCATCATCGTCTTTCCCCGCGGCATCGGAGTCGTACCCTGGATGGTGCCGGGTGGTTCCGAGCTTGCGCAAGCGACGCGCGAGCTCATGACGAGACATGGGGCCTGCATCTGGACACAGCATGGCGCCATAGCTCGTGCCGCGAGCTTCGATACGGCGTTTGGGACCATCGACACGATCGAGAAGTCCGCTGGGATTTACTTGCGCGCTCGCGCCGCCAACGGCGGTAACGAACCAAGCCATCTGGTGAGCGACGATCAGCTACGCGCCATCTGCGTTCGCTACGGTCTGCATCCTGATGACGATTTCCTGGAATGAGACAGTTGCTCTGAGACGTTGTTTCATTTGCTATTTGCCAGGTATTCCTTCGGGCCGCTCTCGTAGATGTTGCCGCCGTGACAGTCGATGGCGACCGTGAGCGGCATGTCCACGACCTCGAGTCGACGAATCGCCTCGGTCCCCAGGTCTTCGTACGCGATGACATCGGCACTTTTCACGCTCTGCGCGATGAGGGCGGCGGCACCCCCAATTGCGGCGAAGTAGACGGCCTCGTTGCGCATTACGGCATCGATGACCTCTTGGCTGCGCGCACCTTTGCCGATCATCGCTCGTTGCCCCAAGTCGAGCAGGCGCGGTGCGTAGGGGTCCATACGGTAGCTCGAGGTTGGGCCAACCGGTCCGATTGCATAGCCGGGTTTGGCAGGTGCCGGGCCAGCGTAGTAGATGACGGCGCCGTCGATATCGATGGGCGGCTGCTCGCCCGCATCAAGTGCCTCGACAAGGCGCTTGTGCGCCGCATCGCGTGCGGTCAGCACGATACCGCTATAGAGGATCTGGTCGCCCGCATTTAGCGATTTCGCGATCTTGCGGGTGATGTCGCCGCTGATGCGGTGCACCTCGGGAGCTCCCATTACAGCACCGCCTCCTCGTGACGCGCGACATGGCAGTTAATGTTGACGGCAACCGGAAGGCAGGCAATATGGGTGGGCGCTTGCTCGATGTTGACTGCGAGCGCTGTCGTCGCCCCGCCAAAGCCGGCCGGTCCCGTGCCCAGCTCGTTGATGGCGTCAAGCAGCTCGTCTTCGAGTTGCGCGTAAAAGGGGTCGGGGTTGTGGACGCCCATGGGACGTAGCAAGGCGCGCTTGGCAAGCGAGGCGACATGGTCGAAGTTGCCCCCGATGCCCACGCCCACGATGATGGGCGGGCACGGATTGGGGCCAGCGTGTCGCACCGCGTCAAGCACGAACGCGCGCACGCCGTCGACGCCATCCGCGGGCTTGAGCATCTTGAGCTGCCCCATGTTCTCTGAGCCTGCTCCCTTGGGTGCGACCGTAATCTTGAGAGCATCGCCATCGACGATGTCGACGGTGATGAGCGCGGGCGTGTTGTCATCCGTGTTCATGCGGCGCAAGGGGTCGCCAACCATCGATTTGCGCAGGTACCCTTCCGTGTAACCGAGCGCAACGCCCGCGTTGACCGCATCGACGAGCGATCCGCCTTCGATGCGGAGGTCCTGCCCCAGCTCGATGAAGACGCATGCTGCGCCCGTATCCTGGCAGATGGGGACCATCTCGCACTCGGCAATCGCAGCGTTTTCGAGCATGCAGCTAAGCGTCGCTTTGGCGACCGGCCATGTCTCGGATTCGTGCGCCGTGCGCAATGCGTCCAGCAAACCGTCGCTCATGACGCAGTTGGCGCGTATGCAAAGGTCACGCACCGTATTCGTGATGTCTGCCGCCTGAATCGTCCTCATGTGCGCATGCCCTCAATCGACGTGTCCGCAAGACAAGACGAGCCGCACGGAGCGGCTCGAAGAAATCTCTGGTGGGCGATGCAGGGTTCGAACCTGCGGCCCTCTGCTTGTAAGGCAGATGCGCTCCCGCTGCGCTAATCGCCCAGTGCCTTGGAATTTTAGCGTAAAATCCCCCAAAGTACAGATAGGGAATGGAGGGGCATGATGCCCGCTGAAAACATAGAGCTGCTCATCGAGTTCACGCACGACGACGACCCGCGCGCCCGCGCGATGGCCGTTGCCGGGTTGGCCAAGCTTGCCGATGCCCGTGGCTTTGCCCCGGTACTCGTCTGTCTATTCGATCCGGTCGACGAGGTGCGGGCCGCCGCTGCCACGGCTCTCGGTATCTTCGGAGACGACCGCGCATTCGAGGCGCTCGTCGAGTGTCTGGGCGATCCGAACGAGCGGGTAGGGGTGAACTGCGCCTGGTCGCTTGGCCAGATTCCCACGACGCGCTGCCTCGACAAGCTTTGCGAGGTCGTGGCAGACAATGAGGTCGCTCCTGCCATCCGCGTCGCCGCCGCGACGGCCATCGGCGAACGGTCGGAGCTTCCCGGGTTCGACATCACGACAGATGGTGCGCTCATCGAGCAGGCGCGTGTCGCGTTGCTCGACGCGATGGATGACGAGGAGGGCGAGTTGCGCGCGGCTTGCATCTGGACGCTTGGGCACTTCCCCGTCGACAAACAGACGACCGAGGCATGTATCGAGGCGCTCGACGACGATTACGAGTGGGTCGTGCGCTACGCAATCGAGGCACTTGCCCACTTTGGCGACCTCGGGGCTCTCGAGCCGCTGCTCGAGCTGTCGGAAAGCGAAGACGACGAAATCAGGGACCTCGCATGTCAGGCTGTCGATCTCTTGAGAGCCGACGCTTGACCGTGTCGCTCGTTTTGGTAAACTAACCGCTGCTGTAAAGCGCCTGTGGCTAGGTAGCTCAGTCGGTAGAGCAGGGGACTGAAAATCCCTGTGCCGGGGGTTCAAGTCCCTCTCTAGCCACCATCTCGATCTTGCGGACCGCCTCTTCGGCGGTCCTTTTCATTATGCGGAGGGATTCTCCGGTGCGCCTGAAATGGCAAGGGGACATGCTTTTCCAATGGCTATAATGTCTTTATCGTCAACGGAGGGAATGTGGCGTGGCATATAGCAAGGAAACGCAAAGGCTTCTCCTGCGCATCCAGCAAAGCGAGATGACCGAGGCCGCGGCCTATCACGCGATGGCCTCTTCCATCAAGGACGGCCACAACCGCGAGACGCTCGGCAAGATCGCCGACGAGATCGCCGCCCAGGCCCATGCCCTCGAGAAGTTCACGGACGCCCTTCCCCAGCCTGATAATCGAAAGGTCAGGCGTTATGCGCGTATGGCACGCGTCTTCGGTTCACCTTCGCCGCCAAGCTCATGGACAAGCGCAAGGTCAAGGTAGAGCATCACGCGAAGAAGCTCCTCGACGAGGTGCCCGAAGTCGAGAGGCTCGAAGCCGACGAGCACGATCGTGACGAAAAGCTCTTCGACTTGCTCAGCGAAAAGCGTCTTTCATACGTAGGTGCGATGATCTTGGGGATGAACGATGCGATCGTCGAGATTACCGGCACGCTTGCCGGCCTCACGCTCGCCATGCAGAACACGCGCCTCATCGCGCTTTCCGGACTCATCACCGGCGTTGCGGCCACGCTTTCGATGGCGGCGAGCGAGCACCTCGCCGAACGCAGCGACGGAAAGGGCGATGCGGCCAAATCGGGCCTGATGACGGGTGGTGCATATTTCATCACTGTCGTGATTCTCCTGCTGCCCTATCTCATTCTCGATGACAAGATGTACCTGCTTGCCATGGGCATCATGCTCGCATTCGTCATACTCATTCTGGCGGCGTTCAACTTCTACACCTCCGTCGCACGAGATGTTCCGTTTGGCAAGAACTTCGGGCAGATGTGCGCCATTTCGCTTGGTGTCGCGGCACTGTCCTTCGTTTTGGGATACGCTGTTCGCACGTTTCTTGGCGTCGACGTCTAACTTGAAAGGTTTACGCATCATGCAGATGACCGAAGAGCAGTTCAACATCATCAAAGCCCAGCTCAAGAAGCTGGTTGCGATTCCCGACGGCTTCTACGCGAAGAAGTTCGCCGGCATCGACATTGACGCCATCAAGGACCAGTCCGATTTCGAGAAGCTTCCCTTCACCGACAAGGGCGATTTGCGCGAGGCCTATCCGCTGGGCATCGCCGCTGTGCCGACCGACCAGATCGTGCGCATCCACAGCTCATCGGGCACGACGGGCACGCCCGTCATCATTCCCTACACCAAGAAGGATGTCGCCGACTGGGCCATCCAGTTCGCGCGGTGCTACGAGTACGCGGGCGTGACCAAGGAAGATCGCGTGCATATCACGCCGGGCTACGGACTATGGACGGCCGGCATCGGCTTTCAGGCCGGATGCGAGCTGCTCGGTGCCATGGCGATTCCCATGGGTCCGGGTAACACCGACAAGCAGCTCAAGATGATGATGGACCTCGAGAGCACGGTGCTTTGCGCGACGAGCTCGTACGCGCTGCGTCTTGCCGAGGAAATCGCCAAGCGCGGCATCGGCGAGCAGATCAAGCTGCGCAAGGGCATCATCGGCTCGGAACGCTGGGGCGAGAAGATGCGTCGTCGTATCGCCAACGAGCTCGGCGTCGAACTCTATGACATCTATGGCCTGACCGAGATCTACGGTCCCGGCATCGGCATCAACTGCCAGGCCGATAGTGCCGTGCACATCTGGAGCGATTACATGTACCTCGAGATCATCGACCCCGTCACCGGGCAGCCCGTTCCCGACGGTGAACCGGGCGAGATCGTGCTCACCACGCTGCAGAAGGAAGGTGCGCCTCTTATCCGCTTCCGCACGCACGACCTTTCCCGCATCGTGCCGGGTGAGTGTGCCTGCGGGCACAACGAGCATCCACGCATCGACATCATTACCGGTCGCACCGATGACATGGTCAAGGTGCACGGCGTCAACATGTTTCCCGCGCAGATCGAGGAGGTCATCGCCGCCGTCAAGGGCGCGAGCAGCGAGTACCAGATGATGATCGATCATCTCAACGGCAAGGACATCGCCACGCTCTTCGTCGAGGTCGAGCCGGATGCCAACAAGTACAACATGGAGGAGACCATCGCGACGGAGTTCAGGAACCGCATTGGCTTCACGCCGCAGGTCAAGCCCGTCGATATCGAGGACCTTCCGCGCAGCGAGAAGAAGACCACGCGCATCTTCGACAACAGGTACTAAACGCTTACTTTTCTGCGGTGATAACGCGAGTGGGCGTCACGATGTAGTCGACGCGGCAGTCGGTTGCCTCGTGTGGCACCTCGTCGACGACCTGCTCGTCGAACGCGATGCCGATGCTCATGCTGTCCGCGCTCAGGTACGGGAGAAAGCGATCGTAAAAGCCGCCACCTTGCCCCAGACGATTGCCGTGCCTATCGAAGGCGATGCCCGGCACGAGCATGAGGTCGATGTTTTCCGGTGGGACATGACGGGCGGGGTCGAGGTTGGTCACTATCTCTCGAGGCGTTTCGAGAATGCTCCAATCGTCGTTCATGTCGAAGGAAAAGAACGACATGTTCGTTTCGGAACGCACGAGGGGGAAGGCGATGGTGGGACGCTGGTCGAACAGGAACAGCTTCTCCCTGTTCGAGACGAATCGTGCCTCTGACCCGGTGGGATAGTAGACGGCGATGCATTTCGCGTGCTTGAGGGCCGGCAAGTTGAGGAGTCTGTCTTCCAGTGCCGCCTCATAGTTTTTGCGAACATCAGCTGCGATCGAACCACGTTTGGCGCGCATGCTTTCGCGTTGCGCTGCCTTTTTTTCTGCAGTATTCATGGCGGATATAGTACCAAAAGTGGGCGGAAGTGCGAAATCAGCACCGTTGTACAGGTTTTTTGCTATCATTCCGAACATGTCTGTAGTAGTTGCAAAATTCGGCGGGACATCCGTCGCGAATCCGGAGCGCATCAGGAGCGTCGCTCAACGCATCGTCAGTCGCAAGCGCGCCGGCGATAGCGTCGTCGCCGTGGTCTCGGCCATGGGCAAGACGACTGACGACCTCGTCGCGCTCGCGAGTTCCATATCAGATAGCCCTGATCCCCGCGAGATGGACACGCTGCTTTCCACCGGCGAGATGGTCTCCATGTCGCTTCTGGCCATGGCCGTCGCCGAGCTCGGCGAGGAGGCCATCAGCCTCTCCGGGCGGCAAATCGGCCTGATTACCGATAGCGTGCACGGCAAGGCGTCGATTCGCGAAATCCATGCCGATCGCATCCGCGTGGCGCTTTCCGAAGGCCGCATCGTCATCGTCGCGGGATTCCAGGGAATCGACGCAGCGGGAGACATCACCACGTTGGGCCGCGGGGGTTCGGATACGACCGCTGTTGCCATCGCGGCGGGCATCAAGGCGGACGTCTGCGAGATCTATACGGACGTCGCCGGTGTCTACACGGCCGATCCGCGTATCGTCCCGCGTGCCTGCAAGATCGATCAGATCAGCTACGAGGAAATGCTCGAGATGGCTGCGGGCGGCGCCGGCGTTCTGCACAAGCGCTGCATCGAGTTCGCGCGCAACTTCGGCGTGGTGATTCATTGCCGCTCGTCGTTCGATGACGAGCCGGGCACGTTGGTGAAGGAGTATGACCCCACTATGGAAAAGGCGATTGTCAGCGGCGTGGCGCATGACCTTTCGGAAGCTAAGTTCACGATTCGCGATGTGCCCGATACCACGGGCGTCGCCGCCAAGGTGTTCGGTGCCATGGCAGACGCCAATCTCGGTGTCGACATGATCATCCAGAACCTTTCCGAAAACGGTCACACTGATATCACGTTCACGAGCCCAAAGGCCGATATCGAGAAGACGACCGAGGTCATGGACCGCATCGTACGCGAGTTGGGCGCACGAGAACTGCTCATCACCGATGAGGTCGCCAAGGTCTCCATCATCGGCGCGGGCATGAAGGTCAATTCCGGCGTGGCGGCGCAGATGTTCCGCACGCTTGCCGAGGGTGGCATCAATATCTCGATGATCTCGACGTCCGACATCCGCACGAGCGTCGTCATCCCGGCCGAGAGCGCCGAGGAGGCGGTGCGCTTGCTGCACACGGCCTTTGGACTCGACGGCGCCAAGGTCTTCGAGGAGACGCAGCTGTCTGCCGAGGAGCTCGCCGCCAAGGCCAACAAGGGCCGCTAGGCGAGGCGGCGCATGGAAAAGCGCCCCAATATCAAACTTACGCTTGATCAGGGCCTTGCGGTTGCACGCGACGTGCGGCCCGACCGCTCGTCGGAGGCCCTTGCGAGCATCTTGGGCGTCGAACGCGCCTACCTGTTGCGTCGTTCCGTCGACGCGCGGCGTAAAAGCGACGTGCACTTCGTCGTGACTGCCGGTATCGGCGGGAGCGAAGGTGCTCCCCGGGTCGTCACACCCATCGAGGAGCGCCCGCTTTCCGAGCGGCAGGTTGCAGGGGTGCGGCCGGTCGTGGTCGGGATGGGGCCTGCTGGTCTGTTCGCGGCGCTCGAGCTCGCCGAGGCCGGCTTGCGGCCGCTCGTGATCGAGCGCGGGACTCCCGTCGACGAGCGCATGGCCGACATCGAGCGCTTCCACCGCACGCGCGTGCTCGATGTGGAGAGCAACGTGCAGTTTGGCGAGGGCGGAGCCGGCACTTTCTCCGACGGCAAGCTCACGACCGGCAAGAACTCTCCGCAGATTGCCCAGGTGCTCGAGACCTTCGTCGCAGCGGGCGCGCCGAGTGAGATTCTCTGGCAGGCAAAGCCACACATCGGCACCGACGTACTAGGCGGCGTCGTCAAACGCATTCGCGAGCGCATCATCGCCTGTGGTGGCGAGGTGCGTTTCCATACGCAACTCGTGGGAATGCGCGTCGATGCGGGCGGATTGCTGCGTGGCATCACGCTCGAACACGATGGCATCTCGAGCGAGGTCGAGGCGTCACGCCTCATCCTCGCATGCGGGCATTCCGCGCGAGATACGTTCGCCCTGCTCAAGGGACTCGATTTCGAACTGGCGCCCAAACCGTTTTCCATTGGAGTGCGCATCGAGCACGAACAGGACTTCATAAACCAGGCCCAATATGGACGGATGGCGGGACACCCCGCACTCGGAGCGGCCGATTACAAGCTCGCGTGCCATCTCAAGGGTGGTCGTTCGGTCTACACGTTTTGCATGTGCCCCGGTGGCGAGGTTGTCGCGGCGGCAAGCGAACAGGGCGGCCTGTGCGTGAACGGCATGTCGCGTCAGGCGCGTGACGGGACAAACGCCAACGCCGCGCTCTTGTGCAACGTGACGCCGGATGACTTTCCCAATGCGGATGACCCGCTCTCGGGCATCGAGTTCCAGCGTCGCTGGGAGCAGGCGGCGTTTGCCGCCGGTGGTGCAAACTGGCATGCACCCGTCCAGCGCGTGGCAGATTTTGCCGGATTGACAGGCGAAGCTCGCACGAAGCCCGAGGCGAGCTATCCCTTGGGCGTTGTCGAGGCTTCGCTCGATACGTGTCTGCCGGGCTTTGCGGCGGCTGCCTTGCGCGAGGCATTGCCCGTGCTCGACCGCAGCCTACATGGATTTGCCGATTCCGGGGCGCTGCTCACGGGCATCGAGGCCCGCAGCTCCTCGCCGGTGCGCATTGTGCGCGACCCCCAGACGTTCATGGCGACACGCGTGCATGGGGTATACCCATGCGGTGAAGGTGCTGGCTATGCGGGCGGCATCATGTCGGCCGCTATCGACGGAATCCGGGTTGCAAACAAGCTGCTTGAGGAGTAAGAGGCTTTGCTGTATTGCGCGCTCGAGGGCTTGCTTTCGCATTCGAGCTGCGCTTCGCTCGATGCCGCTGCGGGACTCGCGTGCAAAGACCGCACGCTCAGACAGTCCTCGCAAAACCGCATCGAGTTCAGCGCAGCTCTGCTCAAGATGCCCTCGAGCGCGCAATGCAACACCCGGATTCATTGTTCCTTCGTTATTTCGACCGAAGAGACTATAGCAACGGCAGCAGCGTTCCTGCGAAGAGCCAGGCGACGAGTCCGGGCGCGAGTGCGATGTGCGTGTCGCGGCATGCCTTGCCGCAGGCGAGCTGCACGAGCGCGAGTGTCCCCATGAACACAGCGCATGCGAAGATGCCATATGCGATGCCGTCGAATCCCGAGAAAAGCGCAAGCGGCACGATCATGCGCACGTCACCCGAACCGATGATCTCGCCCGTTCCACGACGCACGCGCAAGTGGTTGAGCAATAGCAGGCAGCTGGCGATGAGTCCTGCCAGCAATGCGATTGCGAACGCGTTGCTGATTCCGCTTGCCGTTATGCGAAAGACAAGCGCGAAAACGAGCAGCCCCATCACGAGCTCGGTCGGCAGGACGTGCTCGCACAGGTCGCAGACGAGCAATGCGCCCATGCACGCACATGCAAGCGAGAAGGCCAGGCAGCAGGCGAGGTCATCGAGCAAAAACCAGGCGCCGAGCGCTCCGATTGCGCATACGAGCGCGACGAGCGCACGCAAGGGCAGGCTGATGCTATCTGCAAGGTCACGCGCGCGCAACGAGCTTTGGGCAAGGGGCGTCATGCCCGCCCATCCCAAGATGCCACTCGCGCAGGCGTAGAGCACCATCGCCACGCCTGCTTTCTAGCGCGTCCTCAACGCGTAGGCAGCAGAGATGGCCGAGCAGGCGTCATTCGCAAACGATGACAGGTACCTGTCGTCGTTATCCTTCAGGTGAATGTAGATCGCGCGACGCCCGCGGCTCGCCAAGGCGGAGAAATCACCGAGGGCCTCGGCATTGGCGACGTCGCCGAGCGTGAAGTCCTCGTGTGGAACGGTGATGTCGAAGGGCTCGTCAGCGCTGACGACGAGAAAGACGCCCGTGTTGGGGCCGCCTTTATGCAGCTGACCCGTGGAATGCAGGTAGCGCGGCCCGATTTCGAGACACGAGCACACGTCCAGGCGATCGGCGGCACGATGGCGTATCTTTTCGAGTGTCTCTCGACGGCCAACGCCCTTGAACGGCAGAAACGCGTTGAGGCTGAAGTAATCGTCGTCCTTGATCGAGCAAAACAGCAAGCGCAGCGCGGCATTCGCGTCGATGTCCTCGTGCGTGCCGTCCAGCGTCTCGAGCAGGGCCGAGCTCACGCAAACGCGGTCTGCATAGCCGCACGAGTCGAGTTCGAATTCCTCGTAGGCGGGTTTGCCCCAGACGTCTTCCGGAACGTCGAACCTACCGCCTTGGTTGTAGAGAATCTGGCGCGTCGCAACTTTGGTGCTCTCGACATCAGGTTGGTCGAAGGGGTTGATCTGCATGAGCCAACCGCAGAACGCCACCGCGTATTCCCAGATGAGGAAGTAGCGCGTCATGGCCGTGCTGTCCGGGATGTCGAGGCGGAAGACGGGGATGTCGGGATGCACGCAGGTACGGGCATGTTCGAATGCTTCGTCGCTGTCCATGTTGCACAGAATCGCGCAGCGGTCGGGGTGCGGGTCGGAAAGGATGCCGGCGTCGACTTCGACGTTGGGCAATATGCCAACACCCGTCTTGCCGAGCGACTCCGCGACGAGCTGCTCGACCCACAGACCGAAGACCTGCTTGCTCGGCGGCATGAGCAGTGAGAACTTGTTGCGTCCCGCCTTGAGGTTGTCGTACAGGAAGGCGGCGAGCCAGACGGCGGGATTGTCGGGCGAGTCCGAAGCGCAGAGCCTCTCCATCGGGACGGCATCTTCGAGCATGCGCTCGATGTCGATGCCGATGGCCGCCATGGGCAGCAGGCCGAAAGCCGAAAGCGCCGAGTAGCGGCCGCCCACGTCGGGCTCGCCGTGGATGATGGCGCGCCAGTGGTTCTTGCGGGCAACGTGCTCGAGCTCGGTGTCCGGGTCGGTGATGGCGATGAAGCGCGAGCCGGCGCGCTCTGCCCCCAGGTGGGCGCATACGTACTTCCAGCACACGTGAGACAACACGGTGGGCTCGAGCGTGGAACCCGATTTGCTCGAGACGATGTAGAGCGTGCGAGCCGGATCGGACGAACCGAGAATGTGGTTGACGTAGACCGGTGAGAGCGCGTCCATCGTCTTGAACGGGACTTCGTCGGTGACTTCGAGGCTATAGAGCTTGGTGACCGTCTGGGGGGCTTGCGTTGAACCACCCTGGCCGATGAGCACGACGGCATCGAGCCCCTCGCCACGTGCCTGCTGCGCGATGATCGCGATTTCGGCAGGATCGCTGGGAGGCTTGCTCGCCAGCGTGGTCCATCCCAGACGCGTTGCCGCGTAGTCAGCGATTTCTGCGGAGAAGTCGAAGACGGATCCGTCCTTTGCGGCGATGCGGGAGGGAACCTCGTTTTCGATGAGAAGCTGAGCAGTGGGGCAATGCCCCAGCTCGGAACTGTCGATAAACGCCATGTGCACGTGCTCCTTGGTACGGTTTGGCTCGTTCCATCCGCTGGCACGGATAGAAAACAGTGTCGACAAGTATAATGCATGCAAAATCCCGTGGGGCGTGTTATTATTGTGTCTCCTTTGTATCAGGAGGACTCTTCATGGAAGAAACAATCAACAGACAGCTCGCCTATGTCAACAACATTCACGAGACGCTCGTTGGGTTTACGGGTAGGCGTCTGCGCATTCGTGCCAATATGGGCCGTTCCAAGATCATCGAGCGCGAGGGCGTGCTCACGCAAGCGCACAAGTCGCTCTTCATCGTCGAGACCGACGAGAAACGCGGTCGTAAGGCGCGTCAGTCCTATCAATACGTCGATGTTCTGACGGGCACGGTCGAGCTCACCAATCCCGAAGACGAGCAGCCGCTCTTTCCCGCGCTTCAGCAAGAGACCATCTAGCATATCCGCGTATGGGCGCCATGTGCTCACGGGCGTTGACATTCGAAGCTCGCGCCAAGGTCAACTTGTGTCTGGCGATATCCTATCCGCCGCATGACGGCTACCATGACGCACGCTCCGTCTTCCAGGAGCTTGACTTGCATGACGTGCTGCGCATGCACGTTTCCGAGGACATCGCGGAAGATGCCCTGCGCACGGGCATGGGAACGCACGTCGCGCTCACCTGCGAGGTCGATGACCTCGACCCGCGTGACAACCTCGTCTTCCGTGCCGTCGATGCTGCCGAGCAAGCTTGCGGATGTCCCGTGGTTGCGGCAGGTGCCGCGCTCGTCATCGACATCGAGAAGCATATCCCGGCAGGTGGCGGACTTGGTGGCGGCTCGAGTGATGCGGCGGCTGCGCTCAAGGCGTATGCGCAACTTACGGGAATCGATGCGCTCGACGATCGCATCGTTGCCGTCGCGCGCGAGCTCGGCGCCGATGTCGCCTTCTTCCTCCATGGCCAGGCCGCACTCATGGGTGGTCGCGGGGACATGTTCGAGCGGGCCCTGCCGCCCTTGCAAGCCCCCATCGTCCTCATGGGGAGCTCCGATGGGCTTTCGACGGCCACGGTGTATCGTGCATTCGATGGGAGGCCCGTGCCCGCCCCCGATGCCGATGCCCTCGCGCGCGCGATGGACGACGCCCCTGACGATTTCGCGTGCCTCGCGTCGTTGTGCGCGAACAACTTGGGGCCGGCGGCATGTGCGGCCGACCCTCGTATCCAGCGTCGCATCGACACCGCGCTCATGCACCCCGACGTACTCAACGCGATCGTTTCCGGAAGCGGGTCGACGAGCTTCGCCATCTGCGTCGACGAGTCCGGTGCACAGCGTTTCGCGCGCGATATCGCTCCCGTGTGCGACTGGGTTCGCGTATGTCACGTTCCGCCGTTCATTGCTTGAGAATCGCGGCACACTTCACTAGAATCAGGCAAGCAGGCTACTGGGGCATCGTTCAACGGTAGGACAGCGGTTTTTGGTACCGCGAATGAGGGTTCGATTCCTTCTGCCCCAGCCATTCAATCTTCTCAATGGGAGCGCATGTGAAAGCTAAAGCTTTGATTCTTGCAGCAGGCGCTGGTACCCGCATGAAATCCAACAAGCCAAAGGTCGTCCACGAGAT
>ERZ857882.1889-NODE-1889-length-23210-cov-4.255971_pt1 | contig 23210 bp, 10 predicted proteins | sample MGYA00519697_ERZ857882 | MGnify/ENA primary metagenome ERZ857882 (study PRJEB31778, sample SAMEA3449373) | human gut metagenome | biome: human gut; feature: human-associated habitat; material: faeces | place: United Kingdom | collected 2010/2012 ...
GAGTGCGCGCTCGTGCGTCTTGCTTCGCAAGCCGTTCCCTCGCATTTTCCAGTCAGACTTCAAACATTGCGCCGCGGCTATTGAAAGCACGATTATAAAAAACAGTTGGGTAATGCGATTTCACTTTGCTATGGCTCAAGTTATAGACAACTTCCCATTTATTACCACTTTACCGACAAAATTCTCCATGTTTATTGCCCAATCAGCCTATCTATAGTACAATAAATCCACGCGCTCCGCTCTATGTGCAGCAGAGCTGACGCCGAGAAAATATATAGGGGATGATTTGAAATTGGATATTTTGGAGAAAGATGAAATCACAGAAGAATGCAAGCGGCTCTGGCATCTTTACCGAGAATACATAAAGAGTTTTTGCAGATTTCAGTTGAAAGACTCGCCCGACTATGTTGAGGACTGCGTCCAGGATGTTTTCATGGCGCTGCTCGAAGCCAAGCGCGCCGGGACGGAGATCCATAACCCCAAGGCATGGCTCACCTCTGTTGCAAACAACAAGATAAAAAACGAATACAAAAACAGAAAAAGAGAATCTGAACACATAAATAAAATCATACGCTATGAAACCGTAATGGAATTTTCTTCACTTGATATACACGATTTTTCCGACATTTCCGACGAGCTTGTGACCGACATGAAGGACAGTGTATTAAATCGTCTCAACGCCGACGAGCAGTCGCTGGTCAAGGATTTTTATGTGAAGCACATGAAGATAAAAGATATCGCCGAAAAACGCGGCATTTCCGAGACGAATGTCAAGCAAAAACTTTTCAGGGTGCGAAAAAAGATAGTACTTCTCTCAAACGAAGAGATAGAGAAACAGAAAATTTAACTTTTTGAAATTCGCACACTACATATGCAAGGAGGAAATTAACATGACGAACAGTGAATTCATGAAAATTCTGAATGACGATTCACTTGAGCTCACGGTTGAAGAGCTTGAAAATATAATCGAAGAAGAACTGCAAAAAGACGAATCCGAGATGGATCCGGATCTGATTGAATATTGCCTATACTATATCAACAAAGCCGAGAGCAACAACGGCAAAGATGAAAAGACTGAGCCGGATACGAAAAAGCCGAAAAAGCACCGCTTCGGCGGCAAGGCGAAAAAGATATTGATAATAGCCGCGACGGCGGCGCTGCTGCTTGTCGCCATGGGAGTCGCGGGCATCGCAACGGACGAGAAAGCCAAAAGCAATGCATTTTCTTTTTATGAAGACCACATAAGAGTTCATTTCGACAAGCCGAAAGAAGATGAGGACAGTGTACCGGGGACGAAAATTGCCGGGAAACTGGAAAATTATGATATTACCGATTTAAAACTGCCGGCAACGCTTTTCTCTAACGACTGTGTCTACAATAAAATAACAGCAGAAATCATAGGAGAAGACGGCGTTAAATATCTGACGAGTGTGAACATGGGTTATCGTACAAACGAGATATCCGGTCGAGCGGCTATAACCAAATATTGCTCAAAAGAGATCATTGCACCGATCGACTTTCTCAACACTACCGAAAAAAGCAGAACCGAGGAGCTGTCGGTAAACGGCTTAACGGTTTATGTAGTAGAGCAAAATGATTTTTCATCTATAACATATCTTGATGATTTGACCCAGTACATGATCTATTTTGAAACCGATTTTGACAGTGTGGTTGAGATAGCGAAAACCATAACTACTGCCGAGGCTCAATGACAAAAACTCATATTTATACGGCTCTCCTGATGGGGAGCCGTTTTTTTATTCATCGACGGGCATTCGTTAAACTTCACGGCAGATGCAAATACAGCGCACAGCAAAAAAAATCTGCCCACGAAAAGCCATGGGCAGGATTCGTCTTATAAAAAATCCCCGCGCCTTTCGGTGCGGGGAAAATTTTATCTGATATAGGGCAGCGGGTTTACTGTGCTGCCGTTTATGATTATCTCGAAGTGAAGATGCGGACCTGTCGCGTTGCCGGTTCTGCCGACTCGCGCTATCGCCTGTCCTGCGCTGACATGCTGTCCGACGCTCACAGAGATAGAGCCTGCAAGGCAGTGAGCGTATCTCGTCTTGACTCCGCCGCCGTGGTTGATGACGACGCAGTGTCCGTAGCCGGAATTGCTTCGGCGCACGCTCTCGACTGTACCGTCGAGTGATGCGACTATGACCGCTCCGCTCGAGCCGCCGCCGGGAAGAGTGAGGTCGACGCCGGTGTGGAAGTCGCTGTAACCGCGCAGGGTTCTCCAGCCGTAAGGCGAGCTGACGAATGTACATGCGGGTGCAGGCCATACAAAGCCGCGTCCGGAAACCTTGACATTATATCCGCCGCTGACGCGGGTCGACTTCGTGCCGATAAGCTTCTTTTCGGTCACGGGCTCTTTCGTCCTGACGCGTGAGACCTCCTGCGAAGTGACGCGCTGACCGTCGATATATGTTACAAGCTCGGTTATCGTATCTTCGCCCTTTTCGCCCTTTCGGGTGACGCGGGTAGTACCCTTGAACATCGAGGCGTCATTGGTCTTTTCGGTGTCGTAATCGACCTCGACCGTTCTTGTCTCGGTTCTCATGACCTTGACGCGGACATAGTTGACCTCGTTCGAGACCACTATCTGATCGCCTGTATGAATATACTCGCCCATATCGGGGTTGAGCGCCATGAGCTGCTTTTCGGTCAGTCCGTTCGCGACCGCTATGCCGTATATAGTATCGCCGTCCTTGACGGTGTAGGTCTTTTTCGCCTGCTTGGTCTGCTCAAGCTGCTTTTTGAGCTTCGATGCGTCCCACATGGTCTTCGGGTCGTCAGGATAAAGTCCCTGGACATACTCGACCTTCTCGACAAAATCGACAAAGCTGTTGCTGTCGGTCACCTTGTGCTTTTCAAGAATAGCATTGAACACGCTCGTTGCATCCGTCTCGTTCTTGACGGAGCAGATAAACTCGTCATCGATATAAATTCCGCAGGCGTTTGTGACATTGCTCTCGGAATTTTCGATTATTCTGTCGCAGAGTATCGAAGAATCGACAAGCTTGTTGACGTTGACGAGCGAGAGTTCATATGTCGGATCATCGAGCTTGGCGGAAGAATCCGTCTTTGTAGTCGTCATTCTCGCCTTTGCGGCGCTCTGAGCCTCGTTATACACCGACTCGTCGGAGATATAGCCGAGTTCCTTGTTGTCGTAGCTGACCTTGAGCGCGAACGTGACACTGCTCCAATAGTTGACGGTCAGCACAAAAGCGAGCACTGCGGCAACGGGCAGAGCGAAGTTCGCTATGGTCTTGAACATCTGCGTATGGGTGGTGAAAGCCTTCTTCACATAGTGCCCGAGTATCGGGAACAGTGTTTTCGGCTTATGGCGGCTCTGCCTGAGATAATTCATAGCCGAGCGCACATCGCGCCTGAAGTCCTTGACCTGCTCAACGAATGTATGAGAAATGATGTGGATAAACTTCTTGAATCCGAGCCAGAGAAAACGGAAGACATATCTGAAAAAGCCGACGATATTTCTGCCGAGCTTCTTAGGCTTCGCGAGCATCTTTTTAAAAGTTGTGCCGGTTGCGAGTCCGAGCGCCGCGATATAAGAATAAAGTACGGCTCCGGCATCGCCCTTATGAGCCTTTTCTTTCTTTTTCGCGGGCTTATTTTCCGCGGTTTCCTGCACTTCGGGCTGCGCCGCAGAATCGGCATCCGAAACTATTTCGTCCGCCTCTATCATCACGTTTTCGTCAACGGACTCTTCTTCGTCAGCGACACCGCCCGCTTTCTTCATGGCGGCTCTGGTGCGCTTGTCGAGAGTTTTCTCATATGTTGCGAGGATATCGTCATAATCGCTGTCGACATCTATCTTCTCAAAAAGCTCCGAATACTTTGCAGTTTCATTTATTCTGTTTTTAAGCTCGTTCCCGTCCTTTGCGGGCGACTCTGAGCTGTGCAAATCAGGATTGGCAATATTGCCCTTTTTCTTTCCCGACATTGCTTCGCCCCCTTAAAAATATTACAAAATGATTACAAACATTATAACGCCGCCGAGCAATTATTACAAGTCTTTTTGAGAAATATATTGTTAACAATGCTTGGATAGTGCAACACATGACGCATTTTTGAGATAGAAAAATGAGCCGCCGAAAAGGCAGCTCATTATCTCTCATAGGATGATTATTTCTTGTCCTCTGTCATGTTGAAACGCTTCTTGAAGCGGTCAACGCGTCCGCCGGTATCGACGAGCTTCTGCTTGCCGGTGAAGAACGGATGGCACTTTGAGCAAATATCGACACGAAGATCCTGCTTGGTGGAAGAAGTCTTGATGACCTCGCCGCAAGCGCAGCGGACCTCAGTGGGCTCGTACTTAGGATGGATTCCTTCCTTCATTATTGTCACCTCTTTCGGATTATCTGCATATAACTTTGTCTTTAAGCTTAGCAAACGAAATTTTATCATACACGGGGCAAAAATGCAAGCCCTTTTTTCATATTTTTTAAACTGTTCCGACTTTAACGGTCGAATTCATGAAAAATGAGTACAAAAGCGTCTCTTTGACGGGCATTCCGAGTGCCTGCGAGAGTGCCTCGCGGTATATCCCGAGCTGGGCCGAATATCGGTCGAGCAGAGCCTCGGCGTCAACGCCCGTGTCGGTTTTATAATCGACAATGACGAGTTTTCCGTCCTCGACGAACACGCAGTCCGCAATGCCCTGGACGACGATTTTTTCTTCCGCCGCTTCGCCCGTCAGCTCAGGATAGAAAAACTTTGCCGGGAAGAGCGCTGCAAATTTTTTCTCGCGCATGACGTTATCGGAGGCAAATATTCTCTCTGCAAGCGACGACATAAAGAACCGTTTAGCCGCGCCGATATTCACAGCCTTGCCCTCATCCTCCGAGAGGAAGCCGCCGTCAACGAGCCGCGCGAGTTCGGATTCAATGTCGGCGCGCGCCGCAGCGTAGTTCGAAAACTGCATGAATTTGTGCGTAGCCGTGCCGCGCTGAGCCGGGGTCAGTCCGCCCGAGCTCATGAACGCCGGGCGCGACGAGGCGAAATATTCGCGGTTTATGCCGCGCTCTGAGCCGTCCGAAGCGGCGCGCTTCGCGGGCACAGACGAGAGCACCGAGCGCGGGTCGGAATAATCGAGTCGTTCGCAAACTTCGTCGAAGAATACGGGCTTTGCGGCTATCTTTTGCTCATTTGCGGATTCGGTCATGAAGCTTTCCGAATCGCTGACGACAACTTTGAGCTTGAATCTGTCTTTTTCGGGCAGAAATATCGGGACATCTACGCCGGAAAGCTTTCTCAGCTCATCCGCGGCGGGATGGCGCATGAGCGCCGTGAGCACAAGATCTGAGAAGTTGTTCATTCTGAGCACGGCGAACGGGTTCGCCCGCTCCCCTATTCCGCATTCGACGGCAACCTTCGCGAGTCCCTTTTCGGGATTCGGGACAGATGTGACCATAACGAGATTTTCTTTTGCTCTCGTCAGTGCAACATAGAGCACGCGCATCTCCTCGCTGCGTCCCATGCGTTCGGAAGTTATGACTGCGGCGCGGCGAGAAGCGGTGTCATAAACGCTGATTCCGTCCTCCGTGCGTCTCTTCATGCCGAGCCCTGCAGACGAGCTTATGAGCACTGGTTCGGTGTTGTCCCGCTCGTTGAACGCGTGCTGCATATCGGCGAGAATACATATCGGGAATTCAAGTCCCTTGCTCTGATGGACGGTCATTATGCGGACGATATCCGCATTTTCGGACGGTCGCGCGGCGGTTGCCAAATCTCCGCTTGTGCGCGCGACCTTATCTATAAATCTTATAAATCCGCTGAGTCCGAGATTACCCGCCGCCTCGTATTTTTCGGCATAATCGCACAGCAGACCGACATTGAGTCTGCGGCGCTCGCCGTCCGGCATCGCGCCGACAATAGCGTCGAAGCCCGTCTCTTCGCACACTCTGCGGACGAGTTCGCCCGCACTAAGGGTCAGCGACAGTCTGCGCAGGGATTCGATCTTTTTGAGGAATGCCGCCGCTTTTTCGTCGCCCTCGTCAGCCGACGCGGCGACGCTGCGATAGAGCGGCTCAGTCTCGCCCGCCTCCAGGCGTTCTTTCGCCGAGGCGCGTATATCCGCAAGCTCGCCCGCGCTGAAGCCAAACAGCGGGGAGAGCATGACTGCCGCGAGCGGTATATCCTGCACAGGGTTGTCGAGCACGCGCAGGAGCGAAAGTATAAAGCTTATCTCGGCGGCCTCAAAGAATCCGCCGGTCTCAGGGGAGAAAACCGGTATGCCGCGCTCGGAGAGCGCATTGGCATAAACTGAAGAAACATTTTTTGCCGTGCGCAGGAGAATGCAGAAGTCGCCGTAAGACGCGGGATGCAGAGCGCCGCCCTTTGTGACGAGCGTTTTTCCCTCTCTGACCGTGCGGTCAATATATCTCGCAACATAGCGAGCCTGCGCTTCGAGCGTATCGGCTCTGTTGCCCTTGTCCGTCACGACATGCAGCTCGCAGTCGGGGGTGTCGCGCTCGGGATATTTAGCGGCGGCGTTGAGTGCCTCGGAGTCGTCATATTCAAGCTCGCCCGCCTCCGTGCTCATCAGCTGGCGGAAGATATAGTTGACACACGAGGTAACTCCCACACGGCTTCGGAAATTCGAGCCGAGGGTTATGCCAAGTGGGTATTTTCCGCTCTCGAAGCTGTGTGTTGTGCTGCGGCGGCGCAGGAATATCTCCGGCATCGCCTGACGGAATCTGTATATGCTCTGCTTGACATCGCCGACGGTAAAAAGATTGTTCTCGTCGACGGATATTGCCTTGAATATCATATCCTGCGCTTCGTTTATATCCTGATACTCGTCGACGAGTATCTCGACATAATGCGATGAAAGCTCGCGCGCAAGGTCGGTTTTTATATATCCGCCTCTGCCGTCGGAAACCGCAAGCAAATTGAGTGCGCGGTGCAGGATATCAGAGAAATCGGCGGAGTTCATTTTATCTTTTTCGGCGGAATACTCCCTGCCGAACTGCTTGACAAGTTCGATAAGTTTCGTCACGGGACCGCGCATCAGGCGCACATCTTCAGAATGTTCTCCGGACGAGACGCACATAATATTAGGTACTTTTTTCAACAGATCCTTGAGCTTTTTGCGGGCGGTCATGACCGCGTTTTTTGTCTCGCTCTCATAGCCCTTCGGCACACGCCCGAGACCCATATATTTGACTGTGTTAAATGCTTCGAGAGCCTCGTCCCAGTCTCTGTTGACTTTTTCGCGAAGCTCGGCGTACATATTTATATCGCTCTGCACCGCCGCGCCGTAGGCGTCCGCGACAATAGAATCGGACTCCATGGCGGCCATCATATCATTGCTTGATGACACGCAGTAGTCGAGCATATCGCAGACATATTTTTTTATTATACCACCCCAGCAGCTCTTGTTGATATCGGGCTGGGAATACTCCTCGATAAGCGAGTCGAGCCACAAATCAGGGAACGGATAAGCTGTCGAGATATCATACATTTTGATTATCAGCTTCGCGAAATCCTCGTCGCTGCTGCCGGAGGACATCATGTCGCTGAGTCCCGAAAAGCTGCCGTCCGAATCCTCTTCGTATGCCCGTTCGAGCATTGCCTCGCAGACGTCGTTTTTCATTATGACCGCCGTCTCGTTGTCGAGCAGCGAATAGTCCGGGGATATGCCGAGCGCGTGGAAATTTTCGCGCACAAGGTCGTTGCAGAAGCTGTCGATAGTGCATATCTTCGCAAACGGCAGGAGCATATACTGACGGCGAAGATGCCTGTCCGTCGGGTCCTCCGAGAGGCGTTTGAGTATCGCCGCGCCTATCTTCTCGCGCATCTGCGCGGTGGCGGCGCGGGTGAAGGTAACTATCAGCAGATCCTCCGCCGAACAGGGGTTATCTTCGTCCGTCAGGCGGCGGATAACGCGCTCGACGAGCACTGTTGTCTTGCCCGAACCTGCCGCAGCACTGACAAGCACAGAGCCTTTACAGCACTCTATCGCGTGCTGCTGATCAGTCGTCCACTTGACTCCCATTCTTCATCCCCCTCTCCTAGTTTTCGGTTATCGTCCAATTCTCTTGCAGGCATATTATTTTCATGCGTGCAGATGTTCCAATATTCGCATTTCGAGCAGATTTCCTTGTAGTTTTTGCCCTGCGCCGGGAGCGCGGAAATCGAACCGCGATGCAGCTCTTCGCCCATGTTTACAAGGTTTTCGTCAACTGTGTCCCAAAGCTTTGACAGCTCTCTGAGGTCGAGGGTCTTGCCCTTTATGTTGCCGTCCTTATCAATTCTTGCCGGGATATACACACCGTCGCCGTCATGCTCCATGGCGACTATGACATCGGCGTTTTCGAGCACGAAGCCCTGCATTTTTTTGTCGTTCGGATTGCCCTGTTTGCTGAGGTCTTTGCCTCTCTCGGCTGTAAAGGCAGATGCCTTTGCAGGCATATATAGCACCCCTGCGGGGATCGCATCGCCGTAGCGAGCCTTTCCGTTGCTCACGAGCGTGAAAAGATATATAAGCATCTGCATATTGAGTCCGTTGAGCACATCGGAAACGTCAAAGGGCTTGCCCGACGACTTGTAATCTATGACTCTGACATACGGCTCTCCGTCTATCTCTGCGAGATCGACTCTGTCCACCTTGCCGGAAATATTGATGTGTCCGCCGGAGGGTATTTTCAGATCATACGGCTTTATCGTGCCGTTATGCGATATATCAAGTTCAAGATCGATCGGGCAGAATTCGCAGTTTTTGAACTCGTCCGCAAGCCGCGCCGCGACCGCATCTATGCTGCGTGCGAGGCGTTCATAGAGATAGAGGAATCTCTTTGACCTCTGCGAGCAGTCGAGGAAGCGTTCGAGATAAGAGTCCAGATATCCGCGTATTTTTTCATAGCGTTCATCGGGATCGAGCTCGGAGAGCTCCTGCGCGCTGAACTCGCTGAGCAGCTGTTCGAGCACGAAATGTATAACCGTGCCCTTCTGAAGCGGGTCGAAGGTCGCGCTCTTGTTCTCCTGAAGCTTCAAGCCGTAGCGGCAATAGTAAGAAAACGGGCAGCGGTAATATGTCTCAGCCCGCGAGGGTGAGATATTCATGTTCATGCCGAAAAGGCGCGTCGCGCTCTCGCGGCTGTCTATTTTGAAGGTTCTCCCCTCCGCCGCGCTGTCGAGCGACGCGAGTCTGCCGGAATAATCGGCATCTTTTTCAAAATATTTTCTCAGCGATTCATAGAGCTCGCCGCCGTTTCGCATCAGCGCTGCCGTCAGCTCAAACGCGGGCTTCTTGCCCTCGACAAGGTCGATTTTGTCCGCCGTGAGAGTGTCGGTCTGATGCACCTGCGGGAAATGCTCGCGGATGAAAGTGATTATCTCCGACTCGCTGAGTTCTTCGCCCTGCGCGCTCTTCGAAGAATAACTGACTATCAGCGTCTCTTTTGCGCAGCAGCACGCGGTATAAGCGATAAATCGCTCTTCGGCAACTCTGTCCTCACCGTATATCGCGGTCTCTATGCCCGCCTGCGCGAGACGTTCGCGCTCGCCGGCGTTGAGCATACCACCCTGAACGGGATTGAGCGGCAGTTTCCCCGCATTCGCGCCGAGGACGAACACCGCCTTTGGCGCGATGGGTCTTATTCTCTGCGCCGAGCCTATCGTCACCTCTTCGAGGGAATGGGGTATCTCGCCGAGGGTGACAGTGGAGAGCATGAGATCAAAAAGTCTCGAAAAGCGTGAGGCTTTTACCGGGGTCTTGCCGAGCGTCTGCGCCGCGACATCGAGCAGAGAGCAGAGGGTGTCCCAGAGCCGCTCCGTCTCAAGAGCGAGCACATTTTCGCCCGAATCCTCGAGATAAATCGCGAGGTCTTTGAGTCTCTGCGCCGTATCGAGCTCGCACAGCAGCTCGAACACAGCCTTTGCGCAGCCCTCGCCGTCGTTATCTTTGAGCTTGCCTCTGAACTTTGCAAACGGTTCGACCGCCTTTTCGCGCAGGGCGTTCAGCCTCTCAAGCTCCGCCGCTGCGTTTTCGGTCATCTCGCCGAATCCGTCGGGGCTCGACTCCCATTTTTTCAGCCAGCCCGAGCCGTTTATCTGCCAAAGATAAGTGTAGTTTTCAATATCCGATATCTCGTCCGCCGCAAGCGGGCAGAGACCGGTTTTCAAAGCGCGCAGTACGCTGTCGGTGTCGAAGCCCGTGTCGGCTATTTTCAGCGCGGCACGAACGAGCGTCATCAGCGGCTGATTTATAACAGGTTGGCGTCTGTCCTCGAACACGGGTACGCCGCATTTCGCAAGCGCAGTCAGCATCGGGCGGATATACGAAGTTTCGTCGCGCACGATAACCGCGATATCTCGGCTTCGGTATTCGCCTGTTCTGAGCATTCGTTTTATATGCGCCGCGGCATAGGCGCACTCACTGCGGATATCTGGCGACGCGACTATAGATATGCTGTCGCACGCGCCGGAAAACACATCCGCCTCAGGGCTCAGAAAGTCACTCGCAAACGCATCGAGCGCGGGATCGCCGTTCGGGTCATTGATAACAACAGGCTTTGCGCACGGCACGCCGACGCTGTTCGCGAGTTTAATGAGCTTCTTTGCAGTATTTTTTGTATGATAGAATATATCGTCGCTGTCCCGCTCGACAAGGTCGGGCGCAGTCAGCGCGGCATAAACATCGTCCGCCTGGGTGAGTATCTTGCCTATAACTCCGAACTCCTGCGCAGTGAAGCCGCGGAAGGAGTCGAAGAACACCGTTTTATTTTTAAAATACCCGCTTTCGAGAATTTTGTCTTTGAGGCGAGTCAGCATGCGGCTGTCGTCAAGCCAGCCGTCGGAGACGAAAGAATCATAGACAGAGAAAACGAGCGAAATATCGGCGAGCTTGCTTTTCAGCAGCCCGTCTTCCATGTTGTTCATGGCGGCGGTCATATCCTCCGGAGATATCGCGCACTGGCAGAACTCCTCATTGAGGCTTAGCAGCTCGCGCACGACCGCGGGGCTGTCCGCGCTGCGGGAATAGACATTCAGTTTATCGGCGCACTGTTCGAGGGCGCGGCTCATCAGAAGTATTTTTCCCGCTTCATTGAGGCGCTTGCCCTTGTCCCAGCCGACAGCGTTAAACACGGTATTCGCAAGGCGCGTGAAGCTCAGCACTTCGACGCGCTGGGCATCAGCCGTTCCGAGGCGTTCTAGAACTATGCGCTCGGCGGCAAAGGAATACTGTTCGGGCACCATCAGCACAGCCTCGCCGCCCGAAGAAGCGATCGAAGCCGCCGTATCATAGAGATACCCTGCGGTGCCGCCCACCGAGGGCGAAAGTATCAGTCGCAGCATTTCAAACCTCCGTTGGAAAGATTTCACACAAAGATTATATCACATCCGCGGAAATTTGCTATACCATATTTGGGACATTGATATTGTATATCCAAAAACTCTCTGATATAATAACATCAAAATGACTTATAAGGCGGTGCGCAGTATGAGAATATCAACACAGACAGACATTATTTTTCCGGCTTTCGGCATTGACGAGGGCATAAAAATATTCAAAGAGGCGGGCTTCGACGCGCTCGATTTTTCGATGTTCTATATGAACAGCTCGTTTGAGAGCGTGCTCGGCAACATGAGCGAGGATGAGCTTGTCGGCAAGCTTTTGGAATCGAGCGAGAAATATTCGCTCCCGTTCAATCAGGCTCACGCGCCGTTCCCGAGCTACCGTTTCGGTGACGAGGAATACAACAAATTCGTCTATGAAAAGCTGAAGCTCTCTATCCGCATTGCGGGCAAAATAGGAGCGAGTCAGATAATAGTCCACCCGACCGCCTGCCCGGACGGCGTGGATCAGAAGCAGTTCAACATCGATTTCTATAATTCACTCAAGCCCCTTTGCGAGGAGTTCGGCACGAAGATAGCGCTCGAGAATATGTTCGGCCACGACGACCGCCGCCATGTCATGCTCGCAAATGTGTGCAGCTACGGCGAACAGCTCGCCGAATACTATGACGCGCTCGACCCGAGATATTTCACCGTCTGCCTCGACCTCGGTCACAGCGGACTTGTCGGCGACGACGCGGCGCACGCGATAAGAGCGCTCGGTCACAGAAGGCTCACGGCGTTGCACGTCCACGACAACAACTATATGGAGGATCTGCATATGCCGCCCTTCACCTGCAAGCTCGACTGGAAGGCTATCGCGCAGGCGCTCCACGACATAAACTACACGGGCGATGTCACCCTCGAGGACGACGGATTCATCGCAAAACTGCCGAAACGCGCCCTCATAAATGGCACACGCCTCGCCGCAGACCTCGCATCCGAGCTGCGTGACATGATAGCTCTGTAATAATTATATTTAAAAGCCGCATTCACCCGGATGCGGCTTTTTCTTGCAATAACAAATAGAGTATGATATAGTTATATTTAATATACATATGCGTAAAACGCAACTGGAGGAATCATTTTGACTACCGGAAGTTGGGTGCAGATAGTATGCCTTGTTCTGCTCATACTGTTCTCGGCATTTTTCTCGGCATCCGAAACCGCTTTCACTTCCCTCAACAAGATAAGACTCAAGACCATGGCTGACGACGGCAACAAAAAAGCCGCCAAGGCATACAAGATGGCGGAGAACTATGACAAGCTGCTCTCCACCGTACTTGTCGGAAACAATATTGTCAACATCACGGCGTCATCCGTGGCGACGGTGCTTTTCATCAGGCTCATAAACGAGAGCAAGGGTCCGACGGTCTCGACGATAATAATGACCGTGCTCCTGCTCATCTTCGGCGAGGTTACGCCGAAGACGCTCGCCAAAGAGATGCCCGAAAAATACGCGATGTTCGCGACACCGTTCCTGAGGGCACTTACAGTTATATTAACCCCTGCCGTGGCGTTCTTCATGCTCTGGAAGAAACTTCTGAGCAAGATTTTTAAATTCAAGAAGGACGACACGATAACCGGCGACGAGCTTTTGAATATCGTTGACGAAGCGGAGTCCGGCGGCGGACTCGACGAGGACGAGAGCGATCTTATCCGCTCGGCCATCTCCTTTTACGAGTGCCCCGTCGGCGATATCCTGACCCCGCGCGTCGATGTCATTGCCGTTTCAAAAGACGACAGCGTCGAAAAGATAGCCTCGGTGTTCAACGACTCCGGCTTCTCGCGCCTGCCGGTCTATTCCGACGACACAGATGATATAATCGGCTTCATTCACATCAGGGACTTCAACAAATATGTGCTCACGAAGAAGCAGCCGATATCTTCGATAATCAAAAAGACCGTCTACATAGCAAAACAGATGCAGATAAGCGAACTGCTCAAGCTCATGCAGCAGAAAAAGACGCACATGGCGGTTGTCGCGGACGAGTTCGGCGGCACGCTCGGCATAGTGACCATGGAGGACATTCTCGAAGAGCTTGTCGGCGAGATATGGGACGAAAACGACGAAGTTATTGAGGACTTCTCTCCCCAGCCCGACGGCACGGTAAAGGTTCTCGGCGGCGCGCAGCTCGACAAGATGTTTGAATATTTCGACATGGATGAGGACGAGGAGTCCGAATCCGTATCGGTCGGCGGCTGGGTGCTCGAACAGCTCGGCAAAATGGCTGAAGTCGGCGACACGTTTGAATACAAAAATCTTTCCGTCACCGTCACAGACGTTGAACAGCGCAGAGTTATAGAGATCTCAGTGAAGGTCGAAGAGCCGAAAGAAGAGAACGAAGAAGACAAAGAGGACTAAAAGATATCCGGATTTCAGCAAAGTTTTCATAAGACACAAACTCGACCTATGGTTCATGGGTCGGGTTTTATGTTATTGTAAGGTGTATAAAAGCGGGGCATTTATCAGTCCGGCAAATTGGGATTTGTCGCAGAATCTATTTAGGCGCCCCTGTAGGGGAGCTGGCTCGGCGCGAGCCGAGGCTGAGGGGTTATTTCGCTTCGCTCAAAGTAATAAATATATACGGTGGGGCAGATACCATCTGCCCGCGAAATCTGCACAAGTTTATTGACGCGTATTTGTAGGGTGCGGCGACCTCGACGCACCGTCGCCGCGCAAGCGGCACGAAATCTTTGATTTTACCGACCGTAGGGACAGCCCTTGCGGCCGTCCGATATCGGCGTAGCCGATACAGGGTCATAGCAATTGTAAATTGTTGATAATTGGCTTACTACCTTCGCGTCCCACTATAATCAAACTTTTCACACTTTCCGCGTTTCGGCATTTTCTTTTTATTTGAAAAAGAAAACGCCTGCAAAAGAAAAGCAAAACAGGGGGAATCCCCCCTGTACCCCGCGAATGCCGCGCCGCAGTACCTAGCTCGCGGCTCTCAGTCAGCAGCTCGGCACATTCGCCCGTAAACTCGCTTCGCTCAAGCAATACGGGCTCGTGCGTCTTGCTTCGCAAGCCGTTCCCTCGCCTGTTTCAATTGGCTTATCTAACACTGCGGCGCGGCTATTAAAGGTTTTATTATAGAAGTCAACTGGTCACTTGCTTTTATTTTGCTATAGCTAAAGTGATAGATAAATCCAAATTTGTACATTTTTACTGTACCAGCATTTATAATTTAATATGAACACATCAAATTTCCGCATATTGATACAAAAAAATCGGCTGTCGTTTTTATTCGACAGCCGATTGATTGTTTATATTTACTTTTTCATCTGCTCGCGCAGGTGGTTTGAAAGCAGAGCGAGCGACGACGCCATATTCTCGTTCTGGACGAGTATGCCGTCCGGGACGACGAGATGAACCGGAGCAAAGTTCCAGATAGCGCGGATACCGCTTTCAACAAGCAGGTCGCATATCTCCTGCGCGCTCGATGCAGGGACAGTGATGATGCCTATATGCACATTCACCTTGCGGCAGAAGCTGCCGAGCTGGGCTATCGGGAAGACCGTCTTGCCCTGGAATTCGGTCGGCTCTTCGCACAGGTCGAACGCGGCGATTATGTTGAGTCCATAAGCCTTGAAGCCGCTGTAGTTGAGCAGCGCCTTGCCGAGGCTGCCAGCGCCGACTATCACGGCATTATCTATATCATTATAGCCGAGGAAAGTTTCAAGCTCCGCGATAAGATCCTTGACATTGTAGCCGACCTTCGGTTTGCCGGACGAGCTGACGCTCGCGAGATCCTTGCGAACCTGAACATCATTGAGCTGAAGCGCTTCGGCGATAGTTGTAGCGGATATATTTTTCGGTGCATCCTCCGGAAGCCCCTGGATATAGCTCAGGTACATCGGCAGTCTCTGAAGAGTGTGTTTCGAGATATTCGGAGTCATAAAAATTTCACCAACCTGAAAATTATACTTGTACTGCAACTATTGTATCATATTTTTTCAGATAGTTCAAGTAAACTTCGGGGCAAAAAAATCGGGGGAGCCGCCCGAGGGCGACTCCCCTTCTCACCTGCCTTTTGAGCAGGATTTCAGTTTTTGTTCACAGCCTTAGACCGTGAAAGCAAAGTCGGTGGTATCCCAGACCTGCTTGCCGTTGTCGATGTACTTCGCGGTTGCGGTGTAATCGCCTTCGGTGAGCTTAACATTGATGGTCCAGATCTCGCCGTCGCCGTTAGAAGCGATGGAGACATTGGCGTCATCTCTGTTGAAGGTTCTGGTAGCACCCGAAGCGTAGGTTATCTTGACCTTCTTGGCAGTGCCGTTGACGGTGACTGCGACAGAATCAGCAGAGGTATTGACCTCGGTAACGCTGACAGCCGTTGCCGGCTTAGCGCTGATAACTACGTTGACTGCAAGGCCTTCGCTCCATGTATTTCTTCCATACTTCGCTCTGACAACATAGTTGCCTGCGGGAAGGTTGAAGTTAACAGTCCAGATCTCATAAGCGAGGTTGGTGCTGTTTGCATAGACCTCATTGCCCTGTGCGTCATAAGACTTGATGGAGACTCTCGGATCAAGTCTTGTAAGGGTGGTGGTTCCGCCGTTTGCATAGACGAACTGGATCTTACCAGCCTTATCGGTGACCTTAACGCGATAGTCCTGCTTGCCGCCGTAGTTCGGGGTGTCGTAGGTAACTTCGGTAACGTCGCCGATCTTAGGCTCGGGCTTCTGATCGAACGAGACTGTGAAGCCATAGCCATCGTTCTCCCAGTATTCCTTCGCCATCTTCGCATAAGCAGTGAACTTGCCTTCTGCGAGGTTAGCATTGATGAGCCAGATTTCGCCGTCCTCAGTCTTCTCTATCTTCAAGATACCGAGCGCATTGGCATCGCTTGTCATGGAGGTGTTTCTGTCAAACGTGCGGGTATTGCCGTTTGCGTCAACTATCTTGATCTTCAGAGGCTCGCCCTTGACCTTGACTGCATACTGATGCATGCCGCCGTAGTTCGGGGTCTCCGGAGTGACGGAGATGATGGAGGAGTTGTTGGCAACAAGGATAGCGTCAAATCTGACATCCTCGGTGCCCATGGTTCCGACTGCGGGATCCCAACCGTTGAAGTTGTAACCGTCGACAGACGGATCCTTAGGAGCTATGATCTGCTCGCCGACCTTCGCGGTAACAGCCTTATAGAGCTGGCCGTTGACATAGAAGTTAGCGGTGTAGGTCATGAGCTCGAGAGCTTTGACTGCGTCGTTGATAGCAGCAGTTGCTGCATCGACATCAGCCTGCTCGGAATACTTCTTATTGGCAACGTCTATGGCAAGAGCTGCATCGAGAGCCGCTCTGGACTCTGCTGTGTAGGTCTTGTCATAGTCCGCCTCAGCCTTCTTCGCCTGAGCGGCCTTGACTGCTGCATCATATGCAGTGTAGTCAGCGCCTTCCTCGATCCACTGGGAAACGAGGGTCAGGTCGGATGCGGGCATGGTGGCAGGAACTTCGACGTTCCAACCTGCGAAGGTGTAGTGATCCTTGGTGGGCTCTGCGATGTTGAGCTCAGCACCGTAGTAAACCATGGACTCTGCACCGTCAACCGTAAGCTTATACTGGTTACGGCTGTAGTAAACCTTGAGAACAAGGCTGCCGTCAGCTGCGACTGTGCCGGAGAGGACGCTGTCAGCGGCGACCGTGAAGCCCTCACGAGCCTCGGGATCGACGGAGACGGCCGCGCCGGTAGTGGCAGGAATGACCTTGACATCAGCTGCGCCGTAAACGCCGTTGACATCCATGACGTAAGTCTCAACCTTGTAGGAGACTTCGCCGGCGGAGAACTGAGCGTTGAAGGAAACATCCTCGGTGCCCATTACTCCGACTTCCTTATCCCAACCGGTGAAGACGAAGCCTTCCTTGGTGGGATTCTCGGGAGCGATGATCTGCTCGCCGACCTTCGTGGGAACGACTCTGTACTCAGCGCCGTCAACATAGAAGGTTGCGTTGTAGGTCATGACCTCGAGAGAAGCAACTGCATCGTTGATAGCCTTGGCGGCTGCATCGACAACAGACTGCTCGGAATACTTCTTGCCGGAAACTTTTTCTGCAAGAGCTGCATCGAGAGCCGCTCTGGACTCTGCGGTGTAGGTCTTATCATAGTCAGTCTCGGCCTTCTTCGCCTGAGCCGCTGCAACTGCCGCATTGTAAGCGGTGTAGTCAGCGTCGTTCTCGCTCCACTGGGAAACGAGGGTCAGGTCGGATGCGGGCATGGTGGCGGGAACATCAACGTTCCAGCCGATGAAGGTGTAGCCCTCACGCGCTGCCGGGGTGGCAATGTCAAGAGCTGCGCCGTAGTAAACTTCGGACTCTGCGCCGTCAACAGTAAGCTTGTACTGGTTACGGGCAAAGTAGACCTTCAGTACGAGGCTGCCGTCGGCTGCGACGGTACCGCTGACAACATTAGCTGCCGACTCGTCGAAGGTAAAGCCTTCGGCGGCAGTTGTGTCTGCAGTGACCTGGGCGCCGGTGGTGCCGTAAAGGGTCTTTGTCTCAGCTGCGCCGTAGTTGCCGTTGACATCCATCGTGTAAACCTCGACGGTGTAGGCAACGGTGCCTGCGGAGAATACTGCGTTGAAGGAAACATCCTCAATGCCCATCGTTCCGACTTCGGGAGTCCATCCGGTGAAGGTGTAGCCCTGCTTGGAGGGAGCCTCGGGGGCGACGATCTGCTCGCCGACCTTGGTGGGAACGACTCTGTACTCTTCGCCGTCAACATAGAATGTTGCGTTGTATGTCATCTTCTCAAGACCCTTAACAGCAGCGTTGATAGCTGCGGTCTGAGCGTCGACAACACCCTGCTCGCTGAGCTTCTTGCCGGAGACGTCAACTGCAAGAGCGGCGTCAAGAGCTTTTCTGGAAGCCTCGGTGTAGGTCTTGTCGTAGTTGGCCTCTGCCTTCTTAGCGTTGGCAGCTGCAACAGCTATGTCATAATCGGTGTAGTCTGCGGGATTCTCGTTCCACTTAGCCGTAAGAGTGATGTTCTGTGCGGGCATGGTGGAGGGAACCTCTTCCTCCCAACCCTGGAAAGCATAGCCAGCCTTCTCGGGAGTACGGGCGGAAACAGTAGCGCCATAATAATATGTATCGGGTTCGAGATCCGTGTTAGCATAAGTTATGGTGTACTGGTTGCGTGAATAGTAAATGCTGAGGACAAGAGAACCGTCAGCGGCGATAGTGCCGGTAAGGGTGCTCTTTGCCGAATCGAGCGAGAAGCCTTCAGCGGCGACTGCATCGGCAGTGATATCGGCTGTAGAATTGGTCTCGCCTGCGCCCTGATAGGTGCTGTCGGGAGTTGCCGGATAGTTGCCGGTGGTGTCCATATTATAAACATTCACGGTGTACTTTGTATCCGTGTTGTTTGCGAACTGAGCTTCGAATGTAGCGTCAGCGTCAAACGTTGCGGGTACGTTGCCCCAACCGACGAAGTGCATGCCGACAGGTGCGGCAGGAGCTTCGATGGAGCTAAGATCAACGGGATCGCCCTGGTTGCCGGTAAGAACCGCGTGAGTCTCGCCATTCACGGTGAAGGTGAAGGTGACGGTGACAACGGGGTTAGCAATAAGGCGCTTCCAGTTGTAGATAAGGTTGTTCATAGCTTCTCTGACCTGCGTGCGCATGGTCGTAGAGGCGTTGAACGAGGTCGAAACCTTCTGAGCATAAGCAAAGGACTTTGCATATGCTTCCCATCTGTCCGCATCATACTTGGAAGCGTCTGCGGAGTCGATGGTGCACATCTTGATAGCCGCATCGAGGTGCGTCTTAACAGCGGCAAGCTTTATAAGTCTGGGACCCCAAAGCGCAACCTGCTGCTCAGCATAAGCAACATCGATAGCGGATATTGTGGGCATCTGCCACGCTGCAATCGCGGTCTCCCACGCTGCGTGGTCGGTCTGCCACTGTGCATATGCCTTATCATACTTCTGCTTCTCGATCAGAGTGGCGTCATCGCCGGGCTTCTCGGGAGCAACGGGCTCCTTGGGAGCTATGGTCGAGTTGTAGAGGTTGAGAGCGCGGTTTCTGGCTTCTTTCCAGCCGTTCCATGTGACAGAATTGAAGTCGTCATAACCGAAGAAGTTATAACCGTCATCCCAATAAACGGCGCCCTCTGCGTTGTCCTTGCCCTGGACTGCCTCAACGGCGGTCTTGAGCGAGTCAACAGAAGCGGAAACCAAATGCGTCTCCAAAGTTTCAACTGCAGAGGCAAGTGCCTTCTGTCTAGCTTCAAATCCTGCAAGGAATTCGCTATTGGTGTAGAGCGCAATCGTACCGGGAAGAAGCGTATATATAGCCGCATTGTTAAGGGCGGTTATATATGCGTCCCAAGCTGCATCCGCGCTGCTGTCATAATCTGTTCTTGCGCGATTCTTGCCAGCTTCTATATTGTAGAGCTCAGGAAGTCCGTAATCGTTATAACAGATAATGCGGGTAGCACCATTGTAATGGTCGGTTTTGTTGCCCTTCTTTGCCGTAGCAGCCCAATTGATCGTAGTGTCAAAGCCAACTTCAAACTTTGCAATAGAAGCTGTCTCCTCCCAAAGATCAATGCTGTCATAGGCATTTGAACCTGAAATAGCATTTCCGCCATCCATTGACGCCGAGGAGGTCGCACTCTTAAGGTTGGAACTAAGGCCACCGAGATTAGCCGATGCATTAGATCCTGTATGTGCGCCCTTGCCCTTCGGCACCTTGAAAGTAACACTCTGCGCACATATCGTCTTCAGCGGGTTGGTGTTGTTCTGATTAAACAGCAGAAGTTTGGGCGGGCAATCATTAACAGACGCACTTGTCTTGTTTGAGCCCGTATTAATTCCGCTGGTATTGTTATCAACATCAGCACCATCAAGCCTGTAAGAATAGAATCTGCAAACCGAAGCATCGTTTGTCAGCTTATTTCCCGCCTCATCGAGGGCAAAATAATATACAGTAAAGACAACAAGCGTATTATTACTGTCGATTCCGCTTATCTTCACCGACCTATTATCGCCGCCATTGAGTTCCTCATTGGCAGTAAGACCGGATACCGAAAGATCCTTTTGTTTGCTGCCGTCATAGTTATAAGCAACAGCGCTCCAACTATCGATTGTATAACGGGGAAGCTTGTCCTGAGTGAAGTTATTGTTCTTATCAGTATAACCTCTGTTAATGCCCTGGCTTCCGTTATAAACCGTGAGATCAAGTTCGCTGCTGTTCTTGATTCTCTTTGAACCGGCGATCTCCATTTCCTTGAACTTTGCCTTATCAGTCAGCTTCATGACCTGAGCCACGATGTTGACGATAGGCGGAACAAGCTTGTCCTTGTTGGAATTCAAAGATCCGAGAAGGTTCTCGACTATCGAGCCGAGCTCAGAGTTCGAAACGATCTCATTGAGCGAGCCGTAAGTCTTGGTTACCGTTCCCGGAAGAACTGCGTTGAGGATATCGGTGACGAGTCTCACGATGCTCTGCTTGAGAGTCTGAGTGGCGAATGCGCCGGACTCATTCTTAACAAACAGGTCAGAGATGCAGGTCAGATCCTGATCAACGAGCAGTCCGTTGAGGATAGAATAAACAATATCCTTGAGGATAGTCTCGCTTCCGCTGTTGGCAAACTTTGCGGGAAGAACAGATTTGTCTAACAGCTTGAAGAAGATATCATCAAGAGCTTTCCATCCGTCAGAGGTATCGATAGCAGTGCTGGGAAGAAGACCTGTGTAATACTGCGGGTCAGCGGCAAGCCACTGAACGGCAGTAGTCAGCATCTTATCCATACCGTCGCCGTAGTTGAGCGCCTTCTTCAGATCACCTGCGTTGAGGTCGATACCGGGATTGACGTTGTAGGCGACGAAATCCGCAAGCATGTCAAGGATACCCTGAACAGTCTTGGGATAACCGCTGTAATCTCTTTCGGGAAGGAACTGAGCCATGAGCTGCTTAACAGCCTCCCATGCAACGCCTATAACAGTCGTGACATCCTCGGGGATGTACATATAGCCGACTGATGCGTTGATGATCGAGCGCGCAAGATAAGCGATAAGCTCTTCCTTGCTCATTGCGTCGATCTCTTCGGCTGTTGCGATGTGCTTCTGCCAATCCGGGAAGAAGTAATCGCCGGTCTCTTTGAGAATGTATCTCGCAACTGCGACAACATTATCGGTGAGCTTTGAATTGTCACCCGAGACCCAACCGTTGTAGTTCTTCAGAAGTCCGTTAACAATGCCGCCGGCAATGTTATTGAGCTCAGCAACAAGAGTGCTGCCCGCGGGGACGGTATAGGCCGAAACCCTGAAGTCCCTGTTGAACAGACCCGCAAGAGTACCTGTGGTATCCTTGTCGATCTCCTGACCGAGCCACTTCATTGTCTGGTCATTGAGCATCGGAACAGCTATATCGTTATAAGCTGTCTGAAGAAGATCCTCGATGAAGTCATATGTAGACTTTGTCGAGTTGAGGTCAACGAGATTTTTGACGCTGTCAGGAATCTCTTTAACGCCTGCAAGAGCGTTCTGAATGATGACCTGAAGCATGCTGTCGATGTTATTGGAGCTGTTGTATTCCGTATTCGGATATGCAAGACCCCAAATCATCTCTCTGAGCATAACTTCGACATTCAGATCGACCTTTACGAACGAGTTGGCAACGCCGAGAGAGACACCGCCGTCTCGCTTGTACTTACCGACACCGCCGACGACAACCTTCTTGACGATTCCCTTGTTGTCCGCAAGGAACTGAAGGAGCGCCTTGATGACTGCGACATCAGTGGTATTGCTTCTGCGCGGGTTCTTGATTGCATCGACATTGACGCTGTTCAGATCGCCGGCCATCCAAAGGATGATCTTGTTGCCGTTGATCAGCTTATAGACGCTCGAAAGAGCATTGTCTATAGACGTCGCATCAAGCTTACCGAGAATCGAAAGATCCATCGTGATGTTCTCTTTGGCAAGCGCCTTGTCAGCGTAGTCAAGAAGCGCAGACGCATACTGTTCCGTGGTCAGAACCGCAGTGTCAGTAAAGTCGTACTTTGTCAGCGCGTCATCCTTATAAGCCTGGTACGCACTCGCGCCGGCGGTAGCCGATGAGAGTATGAGCAGTGAAGCAAGGATGATTGCTAACAAGCGTTTCATTTTCTTCAAATTTACACCTCCATTTTAAAAATTTCACCATATATCAGAGCATTCCGTCTCCCGCAAATTGACGGAACACATTGGCGACAAAGTCATTTTGCTCTGTTCGGGCAATACAAAGCAAGAGGGTATGATAATCCCCCATGTAAAGAATAACCCCTCGTTCGGCACTTTGTCAATAAGTTTAAATTTTTTTAATCATTTTTGTGCGTTTTGTACAATGAAAGTTCAATTTTTTATCGTATGCTAACAATACAGATTTAACAAATATGTTGAAAAATGTCATTTTTGTTCTATATTTCCATTAAAATTAACGCTTTTATGATTTTGTGGAATTAATTTTAATTTTTTGCGGGTAAAAATTGCACAAAAAATCATGAGTTCTGAGAATAATAACGCCTATTTATCATATTAATATTTGTTATGGAAATAAGTAGGGCTTTTATTTGCTGATAATTAATAAAGACACGGCTTTTAAGGCTATATTTGTTTTACATAACCGCTATATAAAAAGGCTTATATATATAATGTATAGTAACATGGCATCGCGGCAGTGATTTATCGGGGTAAAAAGCAACACAGATAAGCAGAAAAACCGGCTCCGTCACCCCTATACAGACTTCAAAGGCAGGCGAGCGAAGTCCGCCCCTGCGGTCAGTAGAACAAATCTTGCGAAAACTTCGTGCCGCCGTCGGCGGCAGCGGTGCGTCGAGTCGCCGCACCCTACAAGGTAC
>ERZ857882.1892-NODE-1892-length-23205-cov-9.921469_pt1 | contig 23205 bp, 22 predicted proteins | sample MGYA00519697_ERZ857882 | MGnify/ENA primary metagenome ERZ857882 (study PRJEB31778, sample SAMEA3449373) | human gut metagenome | biome: human gut; feature: human-associated habitat; material: faeces | place: United Kingdom | collected 2010/2012 ...
CCTTGATATATAAAGAAAAATAGAAAAAAAGTAGTGTAAAAACTTTACACTAACGAAATAAATTAGGGGGACTTTAAATGAAAAATGAACTTTCTAAAATTTTTCAGGTAGCTGTTGTTTTCATAGGAACAATAGTTGGTGCTGGATTAGCATCTGGACAGGAAATTAAAGAATTCTTTACATCATATGGTGTAGTAAGCTTCTTAGGAATTATAGTATGTGGTATATTTTATATTATTCTCGGATCTATAGTTTCCAAGATAAGTATTAAGTATAAATTAAACTCTTATGGTGATGTTATAAAAATTGTCAGTCCCAATATTCTTGGTAAAATCACAGGAGTAATAACTACACTTTATTTGATTTCTAGTGCTTCTATAATCTTAGCTGGCAGTGGCGCATTAATTAATCAATTTTTTGGAATTCCAAAGATTATAGGCTCATTAATTATGGTAGTGGTAGCTATCTTTTTCTTATTAAGAGATACCGATGGATTAATTGAAGTAAATTCTTTTATTGTTCCAATACTAATTACTACTATTACCCTTATTACCTTATTATATTTTATGTTTTGTAAGGATATGGTGTCCTTCGAACAAATGACAAAGTTTGAACCAACTAAGAATGGAATAGCATTGTCTACAATTCTTTATGCTGGATACAATACACTTTGTTGCCTAGGTGTTTTAGTTCCTTTAAGCAACCAAATAAAAAAACCTAAAACAATGTTTCTTGGAATTGCATTAGGTGCATTGGGATTAGTGCTATTAAGTTTTTCAATTAACTTTTTACTTATGATAAATCAGCCTTATATACATAAGTATGAAATACCATTATTATTTGTTGCTGAGCCCTTTGGAAATATAATTCAAGCATTATTATTAATTGTTATATTACTTGAAATGTTCTCTACAGAAGTTTCTGATGTCTATTCAATTAGTAAAACTATAAACAACACCTTTAAAATAGACTTTAAAAAAGGAATTTTTATAGTAATTCTAATTGCATTACCTATATCTAGAATTGGATTTTCTAACCTTATAGGTTCATTGTATCCATTTTTTGGACTTCTTAGCTTAGTATTTATTACTCAGACAATATATTTTTATTATAAACATAAAAAAGAATTAAATTAATAATATATCTGAATTATAAGGTTTAATATAAAATTAAGGAATTTATAAAAAATTATTTATAGGATAATATTTTTATAAATTCCCAAAAATAAAATATTTGTAATCTATATCTGTTATAACTTCTTCTTTATTACTACATATCATCTAAATAATTAAATCTTGGTACTGATCTATCATAATAATTATCAAAGGATCTTGGTGGTATAAAAATTCTTTCTACAGATTTTGTACTTCTTCTAAGTTCAGCTATTCTAGTTACTCCCACATATATATCAGAAATTTTATACCAAGTCGCATAATCAACTACTCCCGTCTTTGGTAGATTAAATACCTCTTGAAAAACTCTAACTGCTTCAGCAGTACTCTCTCCAAACACTCCATCTTGTGATACTTTTGGAATTAATGGATAGTTTTGTGATATCCTATTTAAATATTCCTGTATTGATTGGACCTCTGGCCCAGTTGAACCTACTATTAAATCATAGCCTGGATATGACTTAGGGATCCCCTTAACTTGCTCAGCCGTTACTAACTCTATATCACTTCCATAAAAATTAGTTAAAATTTCGTAAGGAGTTCTTCCTTGATCTCCTAAATACTTACTTCCCCATTGAGTCATCCATCCAGGACAAGTAACATTTTTTCCATCACAATACTGTGTTAATAGAGGCTGTTTTCTTCCTATTCTCCTTATATAAGTTGCAAAAATATCATCTACTACTGCACTTATACTTTCAAATATGTTTCTTCCATAAGTAAATGCATGATCATAAGCTGTTGAATTTGTTATATCAAAATTTTTGCCCTTACCTCTATACCATTCTGTATATATCCTGTTTAAAGTAAATGATATTATTGCATAAACATTGGCTCTTATAGTACTTTCTGGCCAAGTTGAATAAATCTCACAAGATGCTACATTCTTTACATACTCCTTATAAAGCACTTTATAATTTGGTGCAGATGTATTATTAGGACCTCCAGCATGAACTACTATAAATTCTGGTACAACTGGCTTTGGCAAAACTACTCCACTTGTTGGTGGTGGAAGAGGTTTATCAACTTCTTCTGGAATCTTTTCTGGATAATTACCATTTAATGTATTAGGGCCTATATTTATTATTTCATTAGTATTCCCACCTTGATTATTTTGTGATGAATTAGTTGTATTGGGTGGTATATTTATATTTTCCATTCTTGTTAATATTCCTGAAGATTCTATAAGATTACATTGTTGTATCGCTAGCTCATCAGGAAATATCTGGCACCTATTTATTAATATACTTTGAAACCCCTCTCTTTCCACTAGTATATCGTACATACTATATGGAATTTGTCCAGTTGGTTGCTGTGAATACTCTAATGGTGGAGCTTCTAAATCTATAATTTGAGATTCTCCCATTGAATTTGTAGATAATGATATTACTTTTGCACTTGGGCCACCTGCTGATGGTCTTATAGTTATTCTTGTATTGTCAACAGGTATATAAGTTTCATTAACAAAACATTGAACTTTTAGCCTACCCTGTGGCATATATTTCTCCTTTATTATTTCTCCTTTAATTAATATATGTGTTATTTTTAATTTTGTTCTTTTTATATAAATTAACTACATATATTTAGGTTTTCTTATGAATAACTTCCCTACCTTATATTCTTCATCATCTCTTGTACTCTCAACTCCTCCAGATAAATTTTCTCTTATTGAATCAAAAACTCCTTTCATGTTTAAAGCTCCATATCCCCATTGCTCATTAGGATATTTATCACCAACTCTCATGGTAGTCCCTCTTATCAAATAACTTCTAATTTTTATAGGATATAAGTTTTTGTCATTACCTTCTACAACTCCCCATTGTACTAAAAGCGCACAACATCCTGCTGTAACAGCTGTTGCTACTGAAGAACCGCTAATTTTTTTAGTACCTCCTCCTGGTGTAGTAACAGTAGCATTTATGCCCCCTGCTGCAAAATCAGGCTTTACTCTACCATCCCTAGTAAATCCCCTTCCTGATTGTCCAACAGTTGCATTGTTATTTTGATTATAAAATGCAGCTACTATAGCTTTTCTTGCTGTTCCTGGCATAGTTAATGTAGTATATTGACTTGGGCTTAGAAATTTTGTTTCTTCATCTAACAAACTCCTTTGAGGTAACCAACTCCAATACCTACCATCAACAATATAATCTCCATATAATCTAAACTGCCATATACCTTCTCTTAATCCCCTTGCTTCAATACTTATTACTTCAGATCCAGTGATTGGATCTGGATAAAGATAAGAAATTTTCATTTTAGTGCCTTCATAAATGAAGTTTACATTTTCTACTTTATTTAACCTAGCTGGTATCTTCTCTATTATTTCTCCCGATGGTGATACTATACCTAAAGATACCCTATCTGGTTGCTGTGCATATATTTGAAAGTTTAAATCCTTTTGCCCTTTACCAATTTTAATTTCTATATTCCTTATTTCTCCAGACTGTATGAATCTACCTTCAGCATGTGTATCTGTATCACCTTCATTTCCTGTTCCAGTAACACAAACAACACCAATCTGATTACTTATAGATTCAATTGATCCTTCAACTTCACTAGTACCATCATGGGCTCCTGTATTAGTTCCTAGAGGAATACAAATTATCATTGGCATCTTAACATCACTTGCTAACCTGGATAAATATCTTATTCCTAAAATTATATCTATGCCTAAGTATCTACCTTCCTTAATGTTGTTAATCCCTGCTTTTCTCTGTAAAATATTAGCTGCCTCCTTTAGTTTAACTGCTGCAAAATAGCAATTTGGCGCAGCCCCTTTAACTTCAGGATTATACCCCCTAGCTCCAACTATACTAGCAATTGAAGTTCCATGACCTATAACATCTCTACTATTGACTATATCATATGGATTTCCACCATTTTTGCTTATCTGTATAGCCTTATTTATATCATCCTCCTTATACTCTATTCCCATCTTTACTCCATATACCTCTTGATTTCCATCTATAGTTTGATCCCATATTCTTAAAATTCTTGTTGTATCATCCTCATTCATAAATTCCTTATTTAAGTAATCTATACCTGTATCAATAATACCTACAATAACACCTTTTCCATTTAATTGAAGATAAGGATTGTTATGAAATAATGTTGCCCCACTTGCATCTACTGGTGAAGTTTCTTCTAAAGTATAAATTGCTTGAACTTCTGAAGATACAATATCTTTTATATATGGCTTAATTTCCGAAATTCTATTATATGGTATAAATACTACTGCGTAGTTAGTATCTAATATAGCAACAGAAGCACCTGGAAGTTCATTTATTTTCTTTAATTCTTCTAAGGAATTATATTCAACAAGAATCCCTATTACTTCTTTTTCATCTTGATTTTCATTTTGTTCAATCCTATCAATAAGACCATACATCTCATTACTTCTCCTATTCATCATAAAACCTATATTTTCAATGACTTTCTCTATAGCAGAACTTAAACAAACTTCACCATATCCCCAAGTAGGGTCTGGATATGTTATATCTGTTCTACTTCTATTTGCAGATACCACTAAAAAATACTTAAGTCTTTCGCCATAAAGATAAGGATCATTTTGTTTTACTATTCCCCATTCCATCATTAAAGCAGCTATTCCAGAAACATGTGGTGTTGCCATTGATGTACCACTTTTAGAATCAAAGCTTCTATTAGGCACTGAAGAAATTATCCCTTCCCCTGGGGCAACTAAATCTGGTCTTATAGGCTGATAAATTGTTTCCTTACCTCTTCCACTAAAAGATGATATATTGTTAGTTAAATAATTATAACTTCCAATTGCTATAACATTAGTTACTGTAGCTGGTATTCCTAAAGTATTTAAAACAGTTGGTTCTAAAAATTTAGTACTAACATTTAAACCCTCTCTAATTGGTAGCCACATATCATAAACTCCAGAATATTTATTTAACAAATTAATTCTAGCTTCCCATTGACCAGATAATATATATTGACCACTTGATAATATAGCAATTGTAATTTCTCCAACTATATCAAAGGGTTTTGGTCCTGAATAATAAACTTGATATCTATCAGTTCCTATTATCCCTTCGTAATATCCTTCTCTAACAACTATATCTCCGCTAGTTGCTGCAGCAGGACTAGTTATTCTAATAGATATATCTGATAAAACAGGCTTATATAAATTTAATACTATTCCAGGCTCATCTCCTGCTACATTTATAGATATTTTATTTTGTTTTCTTAAGTTTCCTCCTATATGATGTGCTGAATCCCCTTCATTCCCAGCTGCTATTACTATTGTCACTCTTTCTAATATTGATATGGTAGAAATGTATTGTTCTAGAAGACTTGTTCCATTATGAGCTCCATCATTGGTGCTAAGGCTAATATTAACTACTAAAGGTTTCTTCAAAAATTTCCCCGCTTCTACTAAGAACTTTAATCCCTTCATAATATTGCTACTAAGTGCAAAATTACCTCTTGTACATTTAACCATAGCTATGGAACTCTTAGGTGCCACCCCATAATATTCAGTATTAATATTTCCTCCTGCACATGCTATACCTGCTACATGAGTTCCATGCTCAACAGTATCAATAGATGGAACTATAGAATATGGATCTTGACTTTTTAAAGCATTATTTATATCATCCTTGCTATATGACTTTCCACCCTCACTTAAATCATAAATATAATCTATTCTAGTGGTACCATCACTATTTCTAAAGGCTGGATGAGTATAATCTATACCTGTATCTATAAATCCAACTAAAACTCCTTCACCCTCAATACCATAATTATTTCTTGCTTCTGGTACACAAGCTGCTCTATTACTACTAGCATCTGTAGTATATAATTGCTTTGGTAACTCAATATATTCAATAGATGGGATATTAGCAAGATCAATTACCTTTTCTCTTGGAATTGTTACTAATCCAAATCCATAGCCTAAATCGTAGTAACTTCCACCTACCTTTTCTATTTCTCGCCTTACATTTTCTGGTGTATCTCCTGATATAATAGTAACTTCTATGGTACTAGTTCCTTCTTCACCTGCTCCAACATTTATTCCTAATTTACCAAATAAACTTTTAGATATGTTTTGAACTAACCCTAATCCTGAATTTATCTTATTTGAATTTATATTTTCTATTACTATCACCCCGAAAAGTTATTTATACTAATATATGACTAGGTAAATTGATGTGATATTATAAATAAAAAGAGATGAAATATTAAATTCCATCTCTAAGTTTCTATAAAATAATTTACTATAATTTTATTTCTAATCTCTCTAGTTTAGCTACTACAGAAATTTCGTTTAAGTTCATAGTCTCTGTTAAAAGACTTCCGCCATTACTAACTAGTAAAACTTTAGAATTTCCTAATAGTTTTATTTGTCTTATAGCTCTTTTTCCTTTGTAATCAACTAAGAAAATGCCATTATTACTAGGTTCTTTAACTAGACTTGAAAAAGCTAAATCTCCTTTTAATATTCTAAATCCAGACATTTCATCATCTTGAATTTCTAAATATAGAACTTTATCTTGGTTAAATCCTTCTACTTTATTTGAATGAATAGGTAATTCTTTATAACCCTTACTATTCTTTAAAGTATAATCGAATATTGGAACATTCTTTAATACAGATGAAAAGGCATTTGTCCAAACTTCCTCTTGCTTTGTATTATTAGGTTTTTCAGAGAAACTAGTTTTTAACTTCTTCATAGCCTTTCTTTCTTCTAATAAAGCTTCATCTGTTACTACCATGCTAACATCATTAAAATCAGTTTTTAGTATTTTTGATGCTTTATCAATAAAGGATTCTTGAGCTATTCTTCTTCCAAGTTCCACTTCATTAATAAATTTTTCTGCAACACCTAGCTTTTTAGCTAAAGCTTTTTGACTTAATCCATTTTTAATTCTAGCTTCCTTTATCTTATCGCCAACTCTACTCACTTAAGCTCTTCCCTTCTGATTTCTAAAATACCATTCCCTCTCTTCAATTAAATGTTCAAGCAAATAACTAAACTTCCATTCAATTGAAGTAGGTGTAACTGCTGCAAATATTCCCTCTTTATATCTCTTTCTAATTGTTGTTATAGCTAATTTAATTTCTTCATCTGAAAATCCATTAAATAATATAACAGCTTCATTTGATAAATCTGCATTTACAGTTTCAAATCTTAGTCCATTTAATATATCAAAAACAGTCATTTCTACCATTTCTCTTGATACCTCTATAACCTTAAAGTCACCATTTTTTAATTCTTTAAGTTCTTCTTCTGGTACATTATGGACTAATATGCACTTATTATTGCTAAGCATATCCCTCTCTACTCCCCTTTTATATTATCTTCCTACTTTTTCTGGTTCATCATAAGTTTCACCAAAAGTATCAACAGTTACTTTAACCATTTTTTGATCTTCAAGTGGTTTATCATTATAATCTCTCTTAGCTTTTACTATTTCATCAGCAACTTCCATACCTTCAATAACTTTACCAAAAGAAGCATATTGATTATCTAAATGTGGTGCATCTGCTACCATTATAAAAAATTGGCTTCCAGCCGAATCATGAACCATAGTTCTAGCCATAGATAAAACACCTCTTGAATGTTTTAAATCATTCTTAAAGCCATTTCTACTAAATTCACCTTTAATGCTATATCCTGGGCCACCCATTCCAGTTCCATCTGGGCAACCACCTTGTATCATAAATCCAGGTATTACTCTATGAAATACAACACCATCATAAAATCCTTTGTTTATTAAGCTTATAAAATTTTTAACTGTATTAGGAGCTATTTCAGGATATAATTCTGCTTTTATAACTCCTCCATTTTCCATATTTATAGTTACTATTGGGTTTTTCATATAAAATCTCCTTTCAATGTAAATCCTTACTTATTATTTACACTTTAATTATTATCAATTCTTCTAAAAGAAAACCTTTAGAAGAACTTATATTTATCTCTTATAGTAATTATATATTATTTAAAGGTAAAAACAATATTTAATTAAAACTCCAAATATAGCTATATACTTAACCTCTTAAAATGAAAATAAGAAGGTACTGTCCCACAATATAAAATTAATGCTTGGACATCTCCTTCTTATAGACTTTAATAGTTATTAAATTTATTTATTATTTAAAGGTAGTACCTAAAATAACTCTTGAATAATCAGTATAGTTTGATAAATTTTTAACATCAACTTGTTTAAAAATAAAGTCTCTTCCAAAGCTATTAATAAGATCTCCAAATAACATATTTAAAAATGTTGTTGGAACTCTTTTAACTCCTTCAAAATCTAACAATACTCCAATATTAAGACTATTTCTAATCATTTCTCTTAATAATATAGCATCTTCTATAGTTATATCTTCACCTAATATTTCTTTTACTTTAATTTCCATAAAAATTCCCCCCAAAAAACTTATTCCGTATTTGAATTTTCTGAATATTCTTTCTAATATAATATATCAATTCTTTTATTTTTTGTCAACATTTTAACAATATTTTTTTTGTGAATTTCCAAAAAATAAAAACTCCTTACGGAGTTTTAAAGTTTCAATTCATTTTTAGTAATTCATAACTTAATTTTATTACATCTTTTTTATCAGATGAATTTACTATTTCAATCTTTCCCTTTTTATTAGTTTCTGTTAATAAATTTTTCTCACTTAATCTTCTTCTAAGTTCCTTAGCAGTTCCTAATCCTCCGTCTATTATTTTAACATCTTCTCCAACAATCTTTGCCAATACTTCTTTTATAAATGGATAATGAGTGCATCCTAACACTATGGAAGCTATTTTAGCATCTCTATATGTATTTATTTTCTCTAAAAGGTATTCTTCTACAGCTTCTCCCTTGTAATCTCCACTTTCTATAAATTCAACTAGTCCCGGACATGGTACAGGTATTATAGATGCTCTATCCTTATATCTATCCATTAACCTTCTAAATTTTTCTTCCTTTAATGTCATAGCAGTTGCCATAATTAATATGTCTCCATCATTATTAAGCTCAACAGCTGGTTTTAACGCCGGTTCTATTCCTACCAGCGGTAAAGTCGGATATATTTTCCTTAAATCAGCTACAGCAGCACTTGTAGCTGTATTACAAGCTATAGCTACTCCTTTAACTCCCTTGCTTAATAAGAATTCAACTGCCTTAAAAGTTAATTCTCTAACTTCATCTACGCTTTTCATTCCATAAGGTGCATTTTTCGAATCTCCAAAATATATATAATCCTCATTAGGCATTATCTTTATAGCTTCTCTTAATACGCTTAAACCACCAACCCCTGAATCAAAAAAACCTATTGGCCTATTTTTATTGTCCAATTATCTCACTCCATTTTCTTTAATTCTACTTTTTATTTTATACCTTTCTTAAAGATAAATCTATAAGTTTATTATTTGTAACAGAATTATGTAATTAAATGCTATAATTATAAATAAAAAGAATTTCTTTATATTTACATTTTATTATTTATAATCATAAATTAAATATAATATTGGAGGTTAACATGAAAAATAAACTACTATTCTATAAATCCATAACTCTTTCTTCTATTGTTTTAGTTGCTTTAACAATTTATTTCACTTTTAAACTAGGACCACATCTTGGTGGTAGAGCCTATCAAATAGGCATTATTTTATTTGTAGTATTTATAATACTAGCATCTAAGTTCTTTGATAAATCTAAAAAACTAACAGAAATTCAATATTTAATTAAATATTGGCCAGAAGCTTATGATAATAAATTTGATTTCGAAAAAATTCATAAATTCTATAAAGAGTATTCTCCTTCTGTTTTAAAGGAAAAAGATATTTATAATATAGATGATCAAACAGCTCACGACTTAAATATAGATGATTTATTAATGAAAATAAGCATTTGTTCATCAACACCTGGAGAACAAATGTTATATTATTTACTTAGAACACCTAAGTTAAATTCTGAATCTGTATATAAAAGAAATAAAACAATAGAAACATTTATTAATGATAAAGCCCTTAGAGGTAGTGTTCAACAAATTTTATCTAACCTTGGTCGTCAAAGAAAAGGTGATGTTTTTACATTATTAAATACAACCACTACTGTTAGTAAAGCAAAGTCATTATTATTCAATATTCTTGCTCTCTCCTCATTCATAGTTTTAATTTGTTTTTTTATTTTGGGTTCTAAATACTTACCAACATTCTTAGGTATTTTTGTTACTTATATGATTATTTCAACTAGAGCGGCTGCTGAAATTGAATATGAACTTTCATCCCTTCAATATTTAGGTAATTTTATAAGAGCTGCAAAGGAAATCTCAAAATTACAAAATGATTCTTTAAAGGATTATATAGATAAAATAAACATACTACTTATCCCAGTTTCTAAAATAGATAATAAAACAAAATATATTTATACCTCTAGTGAATTAGATATATTTATTGAAACTTTAAACGGATTCTTTTTAACTAAAATTCGCTCCTATTACTCTATAATTAATATAATAAAAAATAATAGACAAAATTTAATAGAATTATATGCTTTAATAGGAAAATTAGAAGCTTATATATCTGTAGCTTCCTATAGATGTAGAATTGCTAATTATTGTATACCAAAATTTCTAGATAATAAGAATAAAACTTTAATAGTTAAAGATGCAGTTCATCCCTTATTAGAAGATGGTATTCCTAATAGCATTGAATTAAAAGGAAAAGGAGTAGTACTAACTGGCTCTAATATGTCTGGTAAATCTACCTTTATGAGAACTTTAGCTACAAATATATTATTATCTCAATGCTTTTCTATGAGTATTTCTCGTGAATATACATCTTCATTTTTTAGGATAATGTCATCTTTAAGCTTATCTGATGATGTTTTATCTGGTGCTAGCTATTATTTAGAAGAATGTAATTCAGTCCTTAGAATATTAAATTCCTTAGAAGAAGATGTCCCTGCATTTTGCATAATAGATGAAATTTTTAAGGGAACTAATCCTATAGAAAGAATATCCGCCTCTAAGGAAATACTTAAATATATTATGAATAAAAATGCTATTTCTATAGTTGCAACTCATGACTTAGAATTAGCTGAAAATTGTAGTGATAAATACCTAAGATATTATTTCTGTGAGGATATAGATGAAGATGAAGGCTTAACATTTGACTTTAAATTAAAAGAAGGTATCTGTAATACAGGAAATGCTATAAAGCTATTAGATTTTTTAGGGTACCCAAAAGAAATAATTGTAAATTCCAAGAAAAATATTTTTAAAATTTAGTAAATTTAATCATTGACACCATAGCATGTATATAATAGAATTTTTTTATAAATTATTTATTTTTCCGAATATTATGATGTCTATACCACTTAAATATTCGATTAAAACTGAAAGGAAGTGAATATTTCTTTGCTATGTTTCGGCAAAGAAGATTTCTATGAAAGATTTAGTTTATTTAATTCCAAAATCAAAACATAATAAAGAAGATTTATTTACAATTTTTAACGATCATCCTGAAATAAAATTCGTATCTATCGTTGGAATAGACTTATCAGGAAATGATACTGATGAAAAAATCCCTGCTAAGCTTTTTCTAGATGATATAGATTCATTTTTAAATGGAGTAGCTATTCAAACAGATGGTTCTTCAGTTGTACTTCCTGGAATCGCTACTTTAAATGATGCAAAAGTAGATATGGTAGCTGATATTAATGCTAATTGGTTTATTGATTATAATTATGATCACATTGATTCCTTAACTAATAAACCCATTGGTACACTTAGAATCCCTTCATTCTTGATACACAATAATAAACCTGTATGTTCAAGAAATATTTTAAGTTCTGCAATAAATACATTTAAATCAACTCTTTTAGATATCTTTAAAAATAAACCTGAAACCTTAAAACCATTTAATATCAATTATGATGATATAGATGAAATAGTAATTACATCTGCAACAGAATTAGAATTTTGGGTAAAAACTCCAAACGAAGAAGCTCATATTGAAGAGTTATCTACTTCCCAAGTTTTACAAGAACAATATTGGACAAGAACTAAGGGTGTTGTAAGAACTGCCCTTGAAGAAACTCTTTTACTTATGGAAGAGTATGGTTTCCAACCAGAAATGGGACATAAAGAAGTTGGTGGAGTTAAGTCACAATTAGATAGTAATGGTCAATTTAATCATATAATGGAACAACTTGAAATAGACTGGAAATACTCCGATGCTGTGCAAGCTGCTGATAATGAAATTTTTGTAAAAATATTAACTCAAGAAACTTTCAGAAGACATGGCTTAGATGTTACATTTAAACCAAAACCTATAGATGACGTAGCTGGCTCAGGAATGCATGTTCATTTAGGCGTTAGCTTAAAATTAAAAGATAAGAGAAGAATAAATCTATTCCATGCTACAAAAGATGATTTCTTAAGCAAAATTGGTTATGGCGCTATAATGGGTATTTTAAAGAATTATGAAATAATGAATCCTTTTATATCTACTACTAATGGTGCATTTAAGAGATTAAAGCCTGGTTTTGAGGCTCCAATATGTGTAGTTACTTCTCTTGGAATATCTCCTGATAATCCATCAAGAAACAGAACTATACTAATAGGATTAATAAGAGATTTAGCAAATCCTCTTGCAACTAGATTTGAGCTTAGATCTCCAAATCCACATAGTAATGTATATTTAACAATGTCTGTTTCTTATATGGCTATGCTTGATGGAATTCTTTATGCTCTTGAAAATAATAAAACTGAAGAAGAACTTTTAGCAGAGCTTTCTAAAAAGCCTGGCGAAGATGCATCTTACTTAGAAAAAGATAGAGCTTATAGAAGTGAAGAAGATGTTTTTGAATTCTATACAGATGAAGAAAGAGATTCTTACTTCGGAAAAGCACCAGCTACAGTTTATGAAAATCTAATTCAATTAGATAAATATCCTGAAAAATTAAAAGTATTAAAGAAAAACAATGTATTTAGTGATCAATTAATTAACAGCTTCAAACTTGCTGTAATTCAAAGATGGACGACTGATATAATTCATAGAATTATTGTTAATCATGCTAATGAAGTAAGAAGCTTTAAATTATTACATTCAAATAATGCATTAGATTTAGATATATCTAACTGGATGACAATAAATAATTTAAGACATTATATAATGAAGGATACTTATACTTCAAAAGGATTATTTACTCGTATTAAAGATGCTATTTCTGTTGAAGATTACTCTTTAGCGTCTAATTTACTTAATGAACTAGAAGATAGCATGAAAAAATTAAGAGATTTTTATAGTAATTATACTAAGAATTTATTAGATATATAAAAGCCAATATTATGTGTAATTTGGAGCTGTTTAACAGCTCCAAATTAAAACTGTAAAATGTTATTTAAAACAAATTGCTAAAATATTATTTATTATAGAAACTCCTTCAGGAGTTTTTTTACATTTTACTATAGTCTATTTCTTATAATTACTTTTTATGGAATATTATCTTTTGTAATGCTATATAACTAATCTTCTTTTAATGAACTGTTAAAATTTAAAACAAATAATGCCGAAATTACAGAAATAGATAATAAATTTGAATAAAACTATTTATATTCTAAATACTATAGAAGTCTATTTATAAATATTGTATAATATGACTACACGAATAATGTATAAATAAAAGGAACATTATATTATGTTAGAAAGTTTAGTATATAAGTTTGTTGAAAATATAGGCAACTATAATAATTATACTGTTGACCAGATGGAACAAGCAAAATATTCCGTAAAAATTATAGTTTATGAAGTTATAAAAATAATAGCAGTTATTTTAGTATTTTCCATATTTAGATGTTTTAAAGAAAGTATAGTCATAATATTTATAATGTCAATTACTAAGCCATTTATTGGTGGTTATCATGAAGATACTCAATTAAAGTGTCTTACATCCACCTTATTGTTAACTTTCATTATAATATACTTATCTAAAAACAATATATTAAGTTTTAAAAGCTCTATATTTCTAAATTCAATAAGTATATTTTCTATTTATCATCAAGCTCCTATTATAAATGATAAAATGCCTATTACTAAAAAAAATCTTATTTCCAAAAACAGATTAATAGGTATTATAAACATATTTATATTATCTATATTATCAATTATTTTATTTAATATTAATTTGTTTTCTCAAATAATAGTTTGGACAATTTTAGTACAAGCTATATTAATGTTTAATAAAAGTAATTATACAAGGAGGGGAAAATATTGAAAATAAAAAAAATACTAGGTAAGTTCATACTACTTTTATCCGCAACTACAATAATTTTAGGACCTGCTTCAACTTTAGGAGTAGGCTTAGAAGAAATGCCAGAATCAATGAAAAACTTAAGATAAAGGGAATGACGATATGTACACAGGATTAATCGATACAATAAATAGTATTATTCAAAGTATTATGTTTGTAGTTGCTGCAAATTATTGTGTTAGTGAAAAACATAAAAAAAGCAAAAATCACTTAATTTTATTAATAATATCACTTTGGATAATAATAACTTTAACTACTTACCTACTTGGTAATTCAAGCTTATCTATTATAATTATTCATATTACTGAATTAATATTTTTTGTGATTTTTGCTTATAAGAATGATAAACTTGGGGCAACAATTGGTTTTACCATAGTATATTTAATTATCGGCATAACTGTAATTGTATCCTTTTTCACCTTTATATTAATTATAAATAATACAAATATAAATATAACCTATGCAAATATATTAATAATGTATTTACCTCAGTTTTTAGTTTCCTATCTAGTTTTAAAAAATATAAAATTTATCTATAAAATAAATCTAATTATTAAATCAAGAACTTTTTCTATTTTTACATTAATAATAACAACATTAGCTGTAGATTTTACTATATCTTTTTTATTTATATACAATGATAAGGATAATCCAATTTTTAAAGAAATTATTTTCATATTTTTGGCTACTTTTATTGTTTTTATCACATTATACTTTGCAAGTATTGATAAAAAAGCAAGTGAAATTAATAGCTTAAATGTAGAATTAAAATCTAAAATTAATGAACTTAGGAAGATTAAACACGATTATGGTTCACAAATATCTTACTTGTATGGTACATATCTTATGAAAGATTATGAAAAACTAGGTAAATTACTAAAGGATGTAATTGAAGGCTATGATATTTCTTCTCAAGTTAAGGTAATAAGTAGTAACTTATCTCTTATAACACAAATAATTAATACAACTGATTTAAAAGAAGTAGATGTTCTTATAGATGAAAATGCTAATCTTAATGATGCAAACATAAATGAACTTGACCTTCAAAGAATTATTTCTAATATTGTTAGAAGCTCCATTGAAGCATTAAATGGTAAAGGTTTATTAATGATTAAAAGTTACTATAGCTATAGATATATAATTATAAATATAGAAAATAACGGACCAGAAATTGATAAAGATATTATTGAAAAAATATTTGAAGAAGGGTTTTCAACTAAAGAAAATAAAAATGGTGATAATGGCTTTGGGTTACATATAGTTAAAGAAATACTTGATAGTTATAATGGAAGCATTAGTGTAACTAGTAATAAAGAAATAACAACATTTACTATAAAGCTTCCCTTATATTTAAAGAATTAAAAGTTACATTATAAAAATATTATATTACTTGAGATTAAAAATCAGTAAACTTTATTATCAATAAATGAATACTGAAAATAGGGACAGTAATTAATTGTTTACTATTTCTAAACAAAATTTAAAAAGGTACTATTTCGCAACCCTAGTTACGAAATAGCACCTTTATTCCTTATAAAAGTCTTGATTCTTAATATCCCTTACTTATTTTTCTCATTTTGAAAGGATCATTTAGATCTTTTGGTTTCCATTCATATATATCTTAATTTGTCCTTTTTTAATTCTAATTAATTATTAATTTATTTATTCTTTCATAATCTTATCGAACTTTAAATGTTTTTTACATCTACAATTATATTTTTATAAATTTGTTTTATTTTATAACTTTCAAAGTCTTTAAATGGATATACTCTTATTAAAGCTTTTCCTTCGATATCTTCAAAATCTATATGAGTATTAATCCAAAATATTGAATCATTAGAATTATTTCTATTTTTTTAAAGAGAAAAATATATATTAATTAATATTCACAAAAAATGAATTATATAGTATATTTAAAATATCTCTAATTAGGAGATATTTATGTGAAAGATATGTATCAAGTTAGAGAAGATGAAATTTACATAAGTTCACTTTTAAAGATGGTATTGAAGAAAATAGTACTAGATCTACTATTAAAGAAGATTATAATCAAGAAGTGTATACTCGCGAACAATATAAAGCAGAAATTCTTAATTAAATAACAGCTAGAAGTATTGTTATTGCTTCATCTATTCCTGTAAATCCTGAACCATATTGGTTAAGATTAGATTTACAAGTATATCAAGAAAGTGGGGCATCAGAAGATAGACTTATAGAGTGTCGTTTGCGGGAGTGCAAAACAATACCCTTTTTCCTTATTACCAATTTAAATGGTATTTATGTTTCAGAAGGTGCGCTTATTGGTACAGATTCTGATTTTAATCCTATGATATCTAAATATAATCAAATAATATATAATGCATATATGAAATACAATGATAACTAAATTGATATAGATGAGAATTCTAAATGGATGATTAGAATTATTGCTATTAATAGGGGAACTGAGTTAGCTCCTGTTACTGCACATATGAGTATGATACAAACTCCTGTAAAACGTATTAACGAATTTGTTTCTAAAATAATTATATCTACATCATATATTCATAAACAAGTAGCTCTAGGATTATCATCATTTAATGATAAATGTAAGCCAAGTTTTGGACTAGATATTAGTACAGATTAACATGCTACATGTGTTGATATGGATTATTAGAAAGGAAAGAATAATAAAGAGGTTAAATGAAGATGAATATTAGGTAATGAACATCCTTAATTAATTATTTAAATTAATATATAAATGATATAGTTAAAAATAATAATAATTTTGAAATAGGGAGATTTAAATAATTATTTTTAATAATACGATGGAAGATATTGAGGTTTGGATGGAGTATAGAATAAGCCGTCTTATTACTTTTAAAATATTTAAATTCATAGTGTTTTTGGTAGTTATACTTGCTCCATTTTTACTAACTATAGACTCATTTATGACAAATAGTTCTACTTACTATAATATAACTACAATAAGTATTACTTTAGGATTTATGATAATTGAAATATTAATTACTATATATGCAGTGTATATTTTGTTTCCAAAGTTAATCAAGTGGTTAATAAAAAGAGAATCAAAGAATTTATTAAGAAAAAAGAAAATATTTTATTGTGAAAAAAAAGTTATTATAAAAGAAAAGTATATAGAAGTATATTATGATAATAAAGAGTTTAAAATTATGAATAACAATTCAATTAAAACAAGTGAATTTAAAGGACGTATATTTTTTATAAAAACTATTGGAAGAAATATAATTTCTGAAGTTTATCCAATAATAATTTCAGTTGAGAAATTTAAAAATAGTACAAATAATTTTAAATATAATTTATAATCAGGGCCACCCGTCAAACGGGTGGTTTGCTCTACGTCTATAAAGTGGTCTTATGCCAATATCTTGGACACAAAAAGTCAAACTTTTTTATGATGTACTTCTAGCTAATAATTCACATTGATGTGGAGTCATGTAATTAATTGAAGAGTTGAAAGATTCTATGCAAGCATTATCATAAGGGTAGCCTTTCTTACTAAATGATTGCATGATATTAAATTCCTTACATATTTCTTTTAAATCATTACTAGTATATTGGGATCCTAAATCACTATGAAATATTAATTGCTTATTTTTATCAGGATATTGACTATAATAGGCATTCTTTAAAGATTTAACAACTAAATCATCAGTCATTCTTTTACCGAAAGCGTAGCCAATTATTTTCTTAGAATGTAAGTCAAGAACTGAAGCCAAATAGCACCAACCATCTTTGATAGTATGAATATAAAGATACATTAAAGCCTTCTTTTTTCAATATATGATGAATTCTAGGAGCTACATATAAACCTTTATGCTCTTTATATATTCTTTTAATATCTAATTTTAATTCCTCATTTTCTATTTCTCTTAGCGATTTAGTTTTAGCTTGAGATTTGTAATATGTACTTCTTGCTACGCCTAGAACGTTACACATAGTTTTAATATTATGTTTACTTTTATTACTATTTATAAATTCTATTACTTCATCTAATTCTTTGTTGCAAATATGGCCATAGCTTTTTAATATTTCATTTTCTTCTTTAATTCTTGCCATTTATTTTTTCAATTCTTTAACTTCTTTCAATGTCATAACTTCATTTTCATCTACTTTAACTTCTTTTACATCTTTAATCCAGCCTTTAATTGTTGATTTTGCAATGCCATATTCGCTACTTAGCTCAGCTAAGCTCATTCCTGATTTATATAAATCAACTATCATGTTCTTATATTCTTGATCATATCTTTTGCCCTTCCCCATAATGGACACATCCTTTCTTAACTAAATATAATTTACTTAGTTCGACTTAATGTGTCCACTACTTTATACTAACACCACCCTATATCCAAGCTGGAATATGCACTTTATCATTATTAATTAGTGATATGTTATCTTCTATTATTCTTCTTTTACTAATTATATTTCTTTTTTTTATTGAGTTTTTATTTATAAATTCTTCTGCCTCTTTTAAACTGTTTGCCTTAAATATGAAAGTCCACCCATCTTTATCGTACTTTCCTGTGCAAATCATGTATTTATTATTATCATAATCTTTATGTTGTCTATCTACTATTAAGCTCTTAAATTCTCCAATTGTTTTATAATTTAATTTTACAAAAACATCATTATTCATTATAACCCCTCCGAGCAAACATAAGTTCTATATTCATATTAACCGAACATACGTTCAAAGTCAACACTTTTGGTAAATTTTATTTATATAATTATTTCTTATATCAATTTATTATATTTTATACATTTTTTAGAAAATTATGTTATACTACCCTTATGTTTATTTTCAATTATTGGAAGGTGTTATTATGTTTATTAATTTTATAAATAATAAAAAATATAAAGAATTAGAAGAAGAAATATATATCCTATCAGATGAAACTTATAAAAAATTCAATACAATTTATAGTAATTCTTTATCATTGTCTATTGTTTTAAATGAAAAGCAGCAAGAATTAACTGAGAATGATATATATGTAACCACAACATTATTAGACGGAGACTTAAAATGCTTATCTTCTAATCAACAAGTATATTTGTTCAATGAAATGATTTCTGCAGCAATCAATTCATGTAAAAACTTTAACCATAGAAGATATATTATTGTTAAGTCATTTATGAAAGAAAAATCTACGATAATCCAATTTATTTTCTCAAATGATTCTATTGAAATTCTTTCAAAAGTAAAAACTATAACGGATGAAATTGATAAAAGAATAAGTTCTATATCTAATGTTAAATTTGACGAATCAAATCAAACTATAGAAGTAATATTTAGTCTTAATAATGCAAGTAATGAATTTTAACCTAAGTTTGAAAGATAAAGAAATTGCTTCATATGATTTAGTTTTATAAAAAATGTTCTTGGTAAACGATTTAGATACGATTTTTACACAAAAGTATATAATATGAATTACCTTTTTCACACAAGAAGATGCTATTCTAGTGCATATCTAAACTATTCTTTTTCATCAAAGCGTATGGTATGCGATAAACAAAATGAAACTAAGAAAATTGCTTTAATACTTTAGATAATATGCTCTAAGTTAATGATCGATTAATTTTTCGACTCTAAAATGAAATGTTGTTTTATATCTAATTTACCTATATATCAAATGAACTCTTCATTTTTAACCTTTTAAGCATTTTTTTGCCCTGATAAACATAATTAATTGTTTCATTCTATAAAGGCAATATATAATTTAGATGGATTCAAAAAGCATTTCAGGAATTATAAGAATTTAAAAAGATAATCAAGTGTTGGAATTAAGAAAAACCTCATTCAATAGAAAGGACGAATATAATGAAGAAAAGATTATTATGTTTATCTGTTTTACTAGGTGGAATGATATTATCTTCAGTATCTACAGCTTTAGCATCTGAAGCGCAATATGATTTATTTGCTGGTTATTCTGAAGATGAAAAAGTTTTAGAATTGCCAAATGGAGGATATCTGATTGGTGAAGCTGAACTTGTTGATGCAACAAGTTTTAACGAATTAACACAGGATTATGACATTGTGTATGAATCGTATAATAGTAAAACGAATCCTAATTCTATTACTGTTGCTGAAGCAAAAGAAAATATACTTAAAGAGCTCACCGATAATGAAAATGCAGTAGAACCTCGTCATGGTGGATATTATTAATTCCACCTTTTTGATTATATATTACCGTATTGAAGAAACTTTAATACTGTTTGTATTGCCCAATCTACAAGAAAATGCATAACAGGATTTACATTCACGTATATAAGAATCAAAATTTTAGATATCTTCTTTTTGCATTACTTAATAAAATGCGTGTCTGACCATAATTTTAAAATTGGTTTAATTTTGTGCTTAAAACAGCACTAGATAGGAGCTTAATATGAAAAAATCAATCAAAGTGCTCTTAGTAGGTTTTATGTGTATTAGCTTATTTGGATGCAGCAATCAAAGTCCAAGTCAAGCTGCAATGAATAACACGTCTACTGTATCCAATGGATCGACTTCAGATTCTGTACCTGAGAAAACTGATAAAAATGTATTTCATCGATCAGAAACTACAGATAAAGAAGAATTCTATCTTAATGCGATAAGTGTTCCATCTTATTCACCATTTGAAGTTTCGTTTGATAAAAACTATAGTAAACTAACTTGTAAACTATACCAGTTGGACAATCAATCATGGAAAAATCTTCAAGAGTTTGATCTAGAACTCAGCGGCGATACATTCTGGTTCCTTGTAAAGGATAGTTTACTCGAAGCAACGATACTTTATAAAAATGTAAATGCTGAACAAGGCTATTCATTAATAAGTGGTGGTAGACCTTTTGAAACGATAGAACCATCGTTTGGAATTCATGGGGTAACATCTCATTATGCAACAACAGATAAAGTTAGTGTAGAAGATGGTGTGGAATTCCCGGTAATCTCCAATATTTATTGGAAAAGTTCAGACGATTCCCTATTTGCGAATACAGAAGACTTTTATAATCCAGAGAAATTAGATCTAGGTAAAAAAGAAGCTTATTATATGCTTACATTTACTTTCTTTGAGTAGTTTTAAATCCGCAAATAAATTTTTCTATTGCAACGTTGATTAAATTAATTCTGATAATAATTATTTGACTATATTAGATTATTAATAGTACAAGCCAATTATTATTTATATATATGAGAATATGGAGACCAGTTTAAAATGAAGAAAACATTTAAAAAGAAAGTAATTGTAGTGCTGTTGTTGATACTGGGAGTATTGTTATTAGCTCTATATTTTTTCTTGAATCAAGTTTCGAATCAAGTACGTGAAGATTTTTGGAATCTAACGGCGCAAGCTTTAGATTATAAAGATCATGAAGATGGAAAGTGGCATATAACGGTAGAAGAAAATGTAAAAGATCATCCGAAAATATTTATTCAAAATATAGAAGAAAACGCAACCGTTTCTTACAGTTTTAGTGAAAATGGAATTTCTTATATTTATGATCTGCAGAGCACTGAAGATGACTACACCATTAATAATGAAAAAATGACTATTACATCTACTGATTCAGACTATAAAAAATATTCTGTAGACTATATGAATGTTATCTATCATGGATCTTTATATTTTGACACAATCACAGCTTCAGGAAATATAACAGTTCAAAATGACGGTTCGGTTATTTTTGATGATACACCGTTTTTTAAAGAAATGATGGAAAGAGAAAGAACTTTGATTCAAGAATTTGAAGAGAAGTTTGATCTAGATTACTCAAAGACAGATTTTGTAAATCTTCCTGAATTGTTCAAAGATGTACAGTTTGATGAAAACGAAAACTATAACGAATCATTAGACGCAATACAGTATTTCAGTAATGCGGATATCAATGCGAAAGGATATCAAATCCAAACATTTTTAGAATTAGATAAAAATGGTAACACAGGTATTCTTGGTACATATGTAGCTGAGCAAAAAATGTATGGATCTCAAGTTAATGTCACTCTTCAACCTAGAAGTATTGAGAATTGTTATGATCTGATTCCAGTTTATGATTATGATGAGGAATATACGGCATATATATCTGAAAATATGATTTATCTTTATCCAATCGATATTACAGATGAAGCATTGAACCAGGAAATACATAACAATTGTCCGAATAGTGTAAACCAACTTAGTTCGGATATTAAACCAATAGAGATGTGGTAGAGAAATTTACTAAAGAAAAGAGGTCTAACATGATTGAAATTGAAGGAATTATTACTAAAGATATATTAAAAGAAGTATATTATGAAGGAGGGATTTTTCCTAATTTAAAAAAAAGAAATTATTTTTGCCTTTTTCTTATTGTTATCATGCTTTGCCTTACTCCTATGTTGAAAGAGTATAAAATTTTTGGATATATATTGCTATTTCTCGGGGGTATGAGTGTTATCTTTGTGAATCTCCTCGCTTGTTACGCTAAGAAAAAAAGTTTCTCTGTATCGTGGAATAGATATCAATTGTTATATAAAAAAAATCAAATTCCTTATAAAATAACATTTGAGGATAGTCAATTTACTCTTATTATTGATTATTCAAAAAAATGTTTTCATTACGAAGATGTTTTAGGATATAAGAAATTAAAAAATCAAATTATAATTTTATTCAAAAATAAAATGTTTGTGATGGTTGTTATTGATCCAAATTCTGAAAAAGCGAAAAATTTATTAATATTCTTACAAAACAAGAATATACCAAATA
>ERZ857882.1898-NODE-1898-length-23123-cov-9.233874_pt1 | contig 23123 bp, 21 predicted proteins | sample MGYA00519697_ERZ857882 | MGnify/ENA primary metagenome ERZ857882 (study PRJEB31778, sample SAMEA3449373) | human gut metagenome | biome: human gut; feature: human-associated habitat; material: faeces | place: United Kingdom | collected 2010/2012 ...
CTGGCTTTTCTTCTGAGATCATTAAGTATTTATAATAATCATTGGATTGCTTTTCACTTAGATTTCCTAATAATTTTTTACAGGTTTTGATGACTTCATCATCTTTATTGTAATGTTTTGTCCTGCAAAATTCTCCCAATCTTCGATCTTTTTATTTAAAAGGTCACTCTCATCTTCCATATCCAGATATCGTAATGTATCTCTTATCATTATATCAAATTCTTCTGGTGTCATATTTTTTTCATTTCCATTTGTTAAATGTCTATATACATCATAATCACCACTTATTGTAATATCTGTTTTTTCGTTGATTTCTGCTATGGTATCCTCAAGTACATATCTTTTTAAATCATAATATTTTAGATTTTGAAGATGTTAATGAAGTTAAAGCAATCTTAAAATCAAATAATATTTTTACTGAAAAAGAACTTGATAACCTAAGTTCAATGTCTTCAATAATAGATTTAATATTCAAAAAGAAAATAAGACCATATATTATTCAACCAACTATTATGTATGATTATCCGTCGTATATGGTTCCATTAGCAAGGCCAAATGATATTGATTCAAGAGTACTAGATATGTTTCAAATTATTGTAAATTCATGGGAATTGGCCAAATGTTACTCTGAATTAGTTAATCCAATAAAACAAAGAGAAGAATTTGAAAAACAGATGAAAGATAAAATGAATGGAGATGAAGAGGCAATGGAATTAGATGAAAGTTTTTTACTTGCTATGGAACATGGTATGCCTCCAATGTCTGGTTTAGGTATGGGAATTGATCGCTTAGTAGCTTTATTAACAAATAGTCCCTCACTAAGAGATGTAGTATTATTTCCTCAAACAAAAAATTCTTATTCAAAAACTTTGAGAAAGTAAAAAGATTAGTTAGATAACCTTGACTAAATAAAAAACCACTAGTTTAACTAGAGGTTTTTATTAAGTAAAATTAATTATATTATATAAGGAACAGTTATAACAGCAATATTTTTATTCTTCAATAAATTTTTTCTAATAATATCAGAAGTATGATTATGAAGAATATTATCATAAAATTTCTCAGTATTCAATTCAGAAACAACTATTGTTATAACATCATGTTTAGAATAATTTTGATTTTTAATAAATCTTTCTAGTGGATCTAGGATATCTCTATAATCGGATTTTTCGATTACTAAAGGAACATCTATCTCATACTTCTCCCATTTATTCTTTATGTATTCAGTTTCTTCATCGTTAGTAGATATGTGGAATGCTATTATATCATTTGATAAGCATTTAGCATAATTTAAAGTTTTAACAACACTCCTATTTAAGTCTCCTACAGGAACTATGAAATGTTTAACTATATCTTCATTAAGCTTATGGAATTCTGCACCTTGCATAGAAAGCTTATTAGCTGTGAAGGTATAATGGTACTTAATTTTCTTCATTAAGAAAATAATTAAAGGTATAAGAATAAATACCATCCAAGCACCATGAAGGAATTTATTTATTCCTATTACTATTGTACAAATAAAAGTTATTAAAGCACCAAAACCATTTATAAGTGCCTTATGTCTCCAACCCCTTTCCTTACCTTTAATCCATTTCATTACCATACCAGTTTGAGATAATGTAAAGGACATAAATACTCCAACTGCGTATAAAGGTAATAAGAAGTGGCTTTCACCATTAAATATTATTACTAAAAGTGATGAGCAAAATGCTAATGCTAATATTCCATTAGAATAACTTAATCTATCACCACGTTTTGTAAGTTGCCTTGGTGCATATCCATCTCTTGCAATAAATGATATTAATAATGGAAAATCAGAAAAAGCTGTGTTAGCTGCCATTATTAAGATTAAAGTAGTTGCAATTTGAATTACATAAAACATTAAAGTGTTTGTGCCAAATACCATTTCAGCTATTTGTGATAAAACTGTTTTATCTAGACTTGGTACTGCATGATAAATAGTGGATAAATATGACACACCACCAAAAATTACAATAACTATAAGGAATAATAAACCTAAAACAATTTTAGCATTTTTAGTTGCTGGTTCTTTAAAGTTAGCAACACCATCACTTACAGCTTCAATACCAGTTAAGGCAGTACAACCAGCTGAAAATGATTTTAAGAAAAGTAAAATAGTTAAATCTCCATAAACAGCAGGGATTCCCACTACTGATACAGGTGAATATCCAAAGAAAATATGTTTAACTATTCCGACAATTATCATTATTATAGTTACAAAAATAAAAAAGTAAGTTGGAATACTAAATATTTTAGATGAATCACTAATCCCTCTAAGATTACCTAAAGTCATAAGTAGAATTATAAGTACGGATATAAATACTCTATGAGGTAATAAAGCTGGAAAAGCTGATACAATTGCGGCAGAACCTGCACAAGAACTAACTGCTACAGTTAGGATGTAATCTATGGTTAATGCTGACCCTGCTACGAGGCTTGGTATCTCTCCAAGATTTTCTTTAGATACTATATAAGAACCTCCACCTTTAGGGTAGCTATTAATAGTTTGTCTATAAGAAAAGATCAATATGCTAAGTAATAATATAATTGATAAGGTAACATAAAGTAAAGATGTATAAGCTGCTAAGCCTACAACAGGAATTAGAACCCAGAGAATTTCTTCACAAGCATATGCCACAGAAGAAATTGCATCACTAGATAGTATAGGTAGTCCTCTAAAAACGCTTAATTTTTCATGTTAGATTTGTGAAGACTTTAGGGGTTGTCCAATTATATTTTTTTTTAATTTTGAAAACATATTGCACCTCTTTATAAATAACGAATATCTCAAGAACATTATAGTGATGAGATAATATAATGTAAAATATAATATACTGTGCAATAATTGTTGAAATAACTAAAATTTGTCGTTTATACTAAAATATCTTAATTAACCTTTGAAATATTAAAGATGATAATGATTACAAAAATTATAAATATATTTATTTTATTATTGACAAGTATCAAATTATCATGATAAAATAACTTTTGTTGAAGGGGTATAGCTCAATTGGTAGAGTAGCGGTCTCCAAAACCGTTGGTTGTGGGTTCGATTCCTACTGCCCCTGCCAAAAAAAAGGCTAAAAAATTTATTTTTTAGCCTTTTTTTATTTTATATATTTATTAAAAATGATAAAGTATATAATATAAAGTAGAAATTTGATTATTATTCTGTGGGGAATCATTTATATGAGATATAAAATAAAAAAAATAATAGTTTTTTCTATAATAACTAGCCTTATGCTTAATATTTTTTATTTAAAAGCTAATGCATTGAGTAATGATAAAAAAGATATTGTTTTTAAAAGAATAACTGTGGATGATGGATTGTCTCAAACTACAGCTCAATACTTATTTCAAGATAGTAAAGGGTATATGTGGATAGGGACAACAGATGGCCTTAATAGATATAATGGTCATGAATTTGAAATATATAAATATAGAGAAGGACGTAATGAGAGTATAAGTAATAATTATATTTCAGCTATAAATGAAGATGAGCATGGCTATATCTGGGTTGGAACATCAGGTGGTTTAAATAAAATAAATACAGAAACAAATGAAATAAAAAATTATTTTTCAGGTACTGATGGTTGTAATTTATCTGATAATAATATAACTGAAATATTAATAGATTCAAAGAAGGATATCTATATAGCAACTGAAAATGGTTTGAATTTATATGATAAAGAAAATGATAATTTTATAAGATTGTATGAAGAAGAAGCTGGTACAAATAAATTAACTAGTCAAATTATTTACTCAATAGATGAAGATTCCAAAGGAAACTTATGGGTAGGAACTACAGAGGGGCTTAATAAAGTCAACAGAGAAACTAAGAAAATCACTAATTATTATGCAGACGGCTCCCCAAATTCTATCTCAGACAATTTTATATATGACATATATGCAGATGACAAAAATAATTTATGGATAGCTACATATAGTGGTGGATTAAATAAGTTAAATATAGAGACAAATGAGATGAAATATTATTATAATGACCCAAAGGATGAAAATTCCATTGCTAGTGATTCTATTAATTCAATATATAAAGATAAGAAAAACACAATATGGATAGCAACTAGCAAAGGACTTAGTAGGTTAGAAGAAAAGGATAATAAGTTTATAAATTATAATTCAAAAATATATGATCCTCAAAGCTTAGTTAGTGATGATGTATTATGTTTAACTGAAGATAAATCAGGATCAGTTTGGGTTGGCACATATGGTGGAATAAGTATCTTCAATAATGAAAATTCTTTTATAAATTATAAAAAGGATTATTTAAATAGCAATTCATTAAGTGATAATATGATTGCTGGAATATATAAAGATAAGGATGGGCTTATTTGGGTTGGAACAGTTCAAGATGGAATAAATGTTATAGATAGGAAAAAGAATACTATAACTAAATATAAAAGTTCTGATTATGATAACTCCATTAGTAGTGATAATATAAGAGATATAACTGGAATTGATAATGAGATTTGGATAGCGACTGAAGATGGATTAACAAAGTATGACAAAAGCACCAATGAATTTACAAAGTATTTTCATAAATATGATAATTCTTTAACAGAAAATTATGAAAACGATGAAAGTGATGAAAATGATAATTCTTTAATATCAAATGATGTAAGGAGTTTATATATAGATAAGGATGGAGATTTGTGGATAGCAACTGCAAATGGTGTATGTACCTTTGATAGAAAAGGTAAATTTAAGTCTTATAAAGAATTGTTTTTAAAAAATGGAATACTTAAAGGTATGTTTTCAGGAATAGCTCAAGATAAAGATGGAGATATATGGATTGGATCTTCTTTAGATGGAGGCTTAATTAGAATAAATAAGAGTACCAATGAAGTAAAAGTCTATAAAAATGAAATAGATAATAAAAATAGCATAAGTTTTAATGTAGTAAAAAGTATTGCAGTAGATGAAAATAATACTATTTGGGTTGGAACTCAAAATGGATTAAATAAATTTAATAGAGAAGATGAAACTTTTACAAGATATTACGAAAGTGATGGATTATCTAATAACTTTATTTATGGCATACTAATTGATAATGAAGATAATCCTTGGATAAGTACCAATTATGGTATATCTAAATTTAATGTAAAAGAGCATAAGTTCATTAATTATGACGTTACAGATGGTTTACAAGGAAATGAATTTAATGGATATGCATATCATAAGGCTTATGATGGTGAAATGTTCTTTGGGGGAATTAATGGACTAACCACCTTTTATCCAGAAAAATTAAAAGAAAAGGACTTTATACCAAAGGTAGTTATAGGAAGTGCATATACAAACCAAGATGAACTCTTAGATTTAGACAAAATACATTTAAAATATAAAAGTAATAATATACACTTTAACTTCTTTTTACCTGATTATAGAAACGTTAAAAAGACTCAATATGCTTATAAGTTAGAGGGATTAGAAAATAATTGGATAATGGCTGATAATAGAAATTATGCTAATTATACTAATTTAGATGGTGGAAAATATACATTTAAAGTTATTGCAAGAAATTCTACTGGAGAATGGAGTGAGCCAACAAGTATAACTTTTACAGTAGGAGTGAAGCCGTGGAAAAGTACTTTTGCTTATATGATTTATTCATTCCTTTTATTTGTAATAATATATATCATTTGGAATAGAGTAAAGATATTAGATAGCTTGGTAGCTCAAAGGTCTAATGAGCTGAATAAGAAATTTAAAGAAAATGAAATCCTTTATAATAAATTAATTGAAAATGAAAAATATAAAAATAATTATTTTATTAATTTATCTCATGAGCTTAGAACTCCATTAAATGTTATAATTTCTGTTCAGCAGCTTATAACAAAATTAAATGAAGATAATAAAGTTATTCCAAAGGATAAGTTATATTATTATATGCAGGCAATAGGAAAAAACTCTAATAGATTATTAAAGTTAATTAATAATATAATAGATACATCAAAAATAGAATCAGGCTCATATAAATTAGACTTGAAAAAACATAATATAGTTTACTTAGTAGAAGAGGTAACCTTATCTATGAAAAATTATATTGAATCAAAAGGAATTGAGTTAATTATAGATCCTGAAATTGAAGAAAAAATTATAGAATGTGATGAATCAGAAATAGAGAAGTGTATAGTTAATTTAATTGGTAATGCTGTTAAATTTACTGAAAGAGGAGGGAAAATAGAAGTTACAATTAGCGATCTTGGGAATTCAGTAAAAATATCAGTAAAGGATACTGGTATTGGAATAGATGAAAATTATCATGAGGCTATATTTGATAGGTTTGGACAAGCGTATCATAATATATCAGAGGAATTTGGAGGAAGTGGATTAGGATTAACACTTACTAAACAATTAGTTGCATTACATAAAGGTGAAATATTTGTTAAAAGTGAAGTTAACAAAGGTAGTGAATTTATAATTATTTTACCTGTAAAGCAAAGATAAGTTATAATTATTGACAGTAGTAATTTACAATGATAAGATATATTTATTAAGTATCTGGATTGTTACTGGAATGCAGGCAATACCTAAATTGGGGTGTATTAGTATACTCTAGTTTAGGTATTTTATTTTCCAAATGTAAGGAGAATGTAAAATGATTGTTGAAAAAATATTGAACAATAATGTAGTTGTATCAATAGATCCTAATACTAAAAAAGAAGTCATTATTATGGGGTCAGGAATTGCCTTTAAAAGAAAGGTTGGCCAGGAAATAGAAGAAGATAAAATTGAAAAAATATTTGTTGTAGATGATAAAAAAATGAGCAATAAAATTAAAAAGTTAATAAATCAAATTCCAGATGGAATATTTGAATTGGCTCATGAAATAATATCTTATTCAATTAAAACATTAGATAGAAAATTAGATAAACAAATATACATATCTTTAGCTGACCATATTGCCTTTGCGATAAAGAGATACAAAAACAATATACAAATAAAAAATGATTTATTAGATGAGATAAGAAGAATTCACAAAGAAGAATTTTCAGTAGCTCTATGGGCAGTAGATTATATCAATAATAAATTAAATATTAGTTTACCTGAAGATGAAGCAGCTTTTATTGCTTTACATTTAGTTAATGCAAGTTATCAAGAAACTTCAAAGGAATCTGTTATTGCAACTAATATAATTAAAGGTGTTTTAAATATTATAAGATATTACTACTCCATAGAATTTAATGAAGATGATTTAAACTATGATAGGTTATTAACCCATTTGAAATATTTTGCAAAAAGGGTAGTTACTAATAATCAAAATAGTGACAATAATAGTGAATTTATAGAGATAGCAAAGAAAAGTTATCCAGAAGCATATGAATGTGCTCTAAAGGTTAAAGCATATGTTAAGAATAATTATAATTATGATGTTAATGAAGATGAAATAGTTTACTTAACTATGCATATTCATAGAGTTATTTCTGTACTTAGAAGTAGTTAAATATTATTTATACCTTTAAAGATATCGGGACTGTGGCAATAGACTTTTTAAATTATGCTACAGTCCTTCTTTGAATTAAATTAGGAGGAAAAATGGATATTAGCTTATTTTTTAAAAAATCCTTTGGAGTTTTGCAAAGGATTGGAAAATCAATAACTTTACCTATAGCCTTATTACCAGTAGCAGGATTATTAATGGGAATTGGAACATTATTTGAAAATGAATATTTTCTAAATACATTTCCAATTTTATCTGGAAAAACATTTCAAATTATAGCTGATATAATGTCTGCATCAGGGAATATTATATTTATTAATTTACCATTAATATTTGCAGTAGGTGTTGCAATTGGTATGAGTTCAGGAGATGGAGTTGCAGCATTAGCAGCAATAGTAGGATTTTTAATAATGAATGTAACTACAGGTATAATTGCTGGTGTGGATATAACACAAGTTCAAAATAATCCAATGTACACAACTGTATTAGGAATACCAACCTTATCTACAGGTGTTGTTGGTGGAATTATTATAGGACTTATTTCAGCAAGTATATATCAGAAATTTTATGATATAAAATTACCAGAATTTTTAGGCTTTTTTTCAGGAAAGAGATTTGTTCCAATAGCAGCAGCTATATCTGGGTTAATATTAGGAATTATTATGGCAGTTATTTGGCCTCCTATTCAAAATTCTTTATTAGATTTTTCTAGAAGAATGATAAGTACAAATGAAACTCTCTCTGCATTTATCTTTGGTTTAATAGAAAGAGCCTTAATACCTTTTGGATTACATCATATATGGTATACTCCTTTTTGGTATCAATTTGGAGAATATATAAATTCATCAGGTCAATTAATAGTAGGAGATCAGTCTATATTTTTTGCACAACTAAAAGATGGAGTGGAGTTTACAGCAGGAACATTTATGACTGGTAAATATCCCTTTATGATGTTTGGGCTTCCAGCAGCAGCACTTGCTATGTATAATGAAGCTGAAAAAGGAAAGAAAAAGATAGTTGCTGGGATTTTATTTTCAGGGGCATTAACTTCATTTTTAACAGGTATAACAGAGCCTATAGAATTTATGTTTCTATTTGTAGCACCAATTCTATTTATTATACATTGTGTATTTGCAGGTTTATCCTTTATGATAATGCAAATGTTAAATGTTAAAATTGGATTAACCTTTTCTGGTGGATTAATAGATTTTATTTTATTTGGAGTAATACCAAATAGAACAAATTGGGTATGGGTTATTATAGTAGGATTAATATTTGCAATTATATATTATTTAGGTTTTAGGTTAATAATAAGAAAGCTAAATTTAAAAACTCCAGGAAGAGAATATGATGAAAATAATATAAGTATAGATATTTCTAGTGAAAAGCTTCCTTATGAAATTCTTGATGCCTTGGGTGGAGGAAGAAATATAAAATATTTAGATGCTTGCATAACAAGATTAAGGGTAACTGTAAATAAATTTTCAGTAGTTAATAAGGAAAAGTTAAAGACCTTAGGAGCAGCAGATTTAATGATAATAGGGAATAATATCCAAGCTATTTTTGGACCACAATCAGATATTATTAAAGAACAAATGAAGGATATTATGGAAGGAAAAGAAATAGTAGTAAAGAAAAAAAGCAAAGAAGAGAAAATTAAAAGTGGTATAAAAACTGAAAAAACAATAAAAATTCCGCTTTCAGGGGATTTAATATATCTTGAAGAAGTACCAGATGAAATATTCTCAATGAAATTAATTGGAGATGGATTTGCAATAAATCCTAGTGATAATATTTTAAGATCACCAGCCAAAGGAATAGTTCTTACATTAGCTAAGGAAAAACATTCTATTACCATTAGAACTTTAGAGGGCTATGATATATTAATTCATATAGGTATAGATACCTTAAAGCTAAGAGGAGAAGGTTTTAATGCTTTTGTAGAAGAAGGAGATATAGTAGATGCAGGTGATATTCTAATTGAATTTCCTTTAGAAATTATAGAAGAAAAATCTAAATCTAAAATAACTCCAATTATATTTAAAGGCTTAGAAAATGACAAATATATATACTTTGAAAATAATAAGAAAGTTACGGCTGGAGAAGAGAATATAGTTCAAATACATAAAAAGCTAAATGAATAATAATATAGACGTTAAAATATAATTATTAAGGAATGCTTTGGGGAGGTGTTTATCATAAAAAAAGAAAAATTAGAATATAACTTTTATACTAAAGGAGAAGAAATTGCAAATGCTGTAACTCATGGGATAGGTGAGATACTATCAATTGTAGGAAGTATATTTATAATATTAAAGTCAATAAAAACTTCTAGCAATTATGCAATTACTGGAGTTTTGGTTTATTGTATATCACTAAATATACTCTATCTAGGTTCTACCTTATATCATAGTATACCTGGCAAGCTAGCCAAAAGGGTACTTAGAATATTAGATCATTCATCCATTTACTTATTAATAGCAGGAACATATACACCTATTATATTAATTTTTCTAAATACTGATAAAACATCAATGTATTTACTTGCTTTTCTATGGATAATTGCAGTCTTTGGAATATTATTCAAAGCCCTTTGGATAGATAAATTTTCTCTTTTATCAACAATTTTATATATACTAATGGGATGGACTATTGTAATAAATATTAAAACAGTTATTTTATTAATACCTTTCAATATTTTAATGCTTATAGTTTTTGGAGGTATTTCTTATACTGTAGGATGTATATTTTTTTCAATAGATAAGATGCCTTACAATCATTTTATATGGCACTTATTTGTTATGTTAGGAAGTGCTTTGCACTATGTTGCAATTTTCTTAGGTATACTTTATATAATTTAATGAAATATAAGTCAAGGAGTATCGATTTTAATTAGATACTCCTAATTTTTTAATTTTTATTTTCAGTTTTATTTTTTTCAGGTAATGGGACGCTTTCATTAAAATATCCTTTAGTATTTTTTAACCAATTAGAATAAGAAGTTTCGAAATTTGAATTCTTATTTTCTAAGGTATAATTATAAAAATATTCTAAGAAGGTTGCCCTTGGAATATTATCAGTAAGTACAATTCCACCAGCTGTAATTTGGTCATTAAGTATAGTTGATAAGGAGAGGTTAGATGTATTTTTAACCATTTGGTACATTGACATAAACATAGTAGTTCTACCATCTCCTGCATCACAATGAAATAGTATATGAACATCATTATTTAGGTTTTTTATAAAAGAAATAAAGTCATCCACTGTTTCAGGTGTTGGAATCCAATTATCTCTTACAGCAAGTCGCTTATATCCTAAACCATAGTTATTGCAGAGAGATTTTTCATTTAATATTACTGAAGCCTTTATAGATTCTAAATATTCTCCTGTTACTCTAAAAATTGGAATGTTTTTATTTAATGGAAGTTCAGAAAGTGCTATTTCTTCAGCCTTTTCAGCTTCAGAAGAGTTTAAATTATTATTAATTATTTGAAAGAAACTATAATAGCTTATAGGATTATCATTTAAAAAACCATGGGATTCTTGTCTTAAATCTACAACAGTTATTTTAGGAGCATTTATGGCAGCTTTTATATTATCTATTTGACTAGGTCTAAATTCCGCTGAGCCAGAAATATTTAAGTTCTCTATAGTTCTAAATCTTGCTGGCAATTTATAATTTTTTTTAGAATCTAATATTATAAATTTATCCTCCAAGAAGGGAATATTGTTTGGGAAATTAACACAAGCTTTTGTTACTAAAGAAAAGTTCGAATAAAATATAATTAATACTATGAAAAAAGTTAAAAATTTAAATTTATGTTTCATATAAATACCTCCTTACAGAGATATTTTGTGCACTAAAAATTTAAATATCCTTTTATAAAATTGGTAGATAATAATACTAGTGTAGCCAGTAATTACTAGGGATATAAACCTTATATCAGGTTAATATAATAGTGTAAACATCAGAGTTCTTAATTAAAAAATTTAATTAAAAGCTGTTTACTAAACCAACAGCCAAAGGAGGAATTACAAATGGCAAAAACATTAGTTCCAGAAGCAAAAAAGGGATTAAGTGCATTTAAAAATGAGGTTGCAGCGGAGTTAGGAGTTCCATTTAGTGATTATAATGGAGATTTAACTTCAAAACAATGTGGTTCCGTTGGTGGCGAAATGGTAAAAAGAATGGTAGAACAATACGAAAATTCAATAAAATAGCCACAGGAACAAAGAACCTAAGGTATTAAAAACAGGATGGATATACCACCAAAGAATATAGTAATTCTACCGTTCTAAAAGGGAGAAGCCTAATTTAAGTAAAAATATTTTACTTAAGTAGGCTTCTTTCTTTTTTACTAATTAGAAAGGTGAGCTTTAAGAATAGAATTTAAATATTCTGAAAATTGATAAAAATAAAGATATATAAAGGAAAGAGAAGATAAATCCACATAATAAGTAATAAATCTAATTAATGAAGTGTGCAAATATATATGTACTAGTGTACTATTTAATTAATACACTAGTACTGTATAGAAAGGAGATAAATTTATGGTGCTTGAATTAAATACAAAAGAGCCTATATATCTTCAAATAATTGCTTATATGAAAAAGAAAATAGTTTCTGGGGAATTAAAAGGGGGAGAAAGAGTTTTGTCTGTTAGAGAATATGCAAGCGAAGTTAAAGTAAATCCTAACACAATACAAAAAGTTTATAATGAACTGGAAAATCAAGGACTTATTTATACCCAAAGGGGAATTGGAAAATTTGTAACAGAAGATAGAGAAAAAATTAATTCATTAAGAGAAGAATTATTTAACGAAACTATAGATAAATTTATAGAGGACTCAAAGTCATTAGGATTTACTAAAGAAAATATATTAGCAATTATATCAGAAAGATATAAGGAGGGGGAAAATGAGTAATTTATTAGAGGTTAATAATATAAGTAAAAGAATAAAGGGAAAAGAAATATTAAAAGGAATTAGTTTTAATTTAGAACAGGGAAAAGTATTAGGAATAATGGGACCTAATGGACAAGGTAAGACAACCTTGTTAAATGTTATTCAAGGATTTCTAAAAGCTGATAATGGTGAAATTAAAATAAATGGAAATCCTCAAAGTGCTTTAACTAAAAATGATATATCTTTTTTACAGGATGCAAATATTTTTAATAAGTCTATGAGAATAAAAGATGCAATAAACTTATATGTAGATTTTTTTGATGATTTTGACAAAGAAAAGGTAAATTACTATTTAGAGTTTATGAATTTAGATAGTTCATCTAGGATAAAGGATTTATCAAAAGGGATGATGGAAAAATTTAATTTATCCTTGGCTCTAAGCAGAAAAGCTAAATTATACATGTTAGATGAACCAATTTCAGGAGTAGATCCTGTAGCTAGAGAAAAAATACTTGATGCAATTTTAGAAAACTTATCAGAAGATAGCTCTATGATAATAACTACCCATTATATAGGTGAACTTGAAAGAATATTTGATGAAGTTATTTTCTTAGGTGATGGAAAAATAATAGAATATGGAGATGCTGAAGAACTTAGAGAAAAGTATAAGGGATCAATTGATGAGATATATAGAAAGATTTTTGCAGAATAGTTAGGAAGGGGTGTAGAATTTGAAAAATATTATTAATTTATTAAAGTATAACTTTGGGAAATATCATATGAGTAAAAGTAAAATATTTTATATAATTGGATTAATTATTTTATGTTTTAACTGTATTGCTATGTTTATTAGAGTACCAATACTTGGAGAAGTACTTTCATTCTTAAATATAGGCTTTGTTGTAACATTTTTATCCATAAATTTTATATGGTCAATATTTAGATTTCAAACACAAATATCCAAGGAAAAAGGGAAATTACTATTTACATTACCAATAAAATCTCATGAATTTATAATAGCTAAAATTATTGAGTTTATTTTAATTCAAGGCATAATAGTTTTTATTACAATGATAATGACTTTAATTTCAGGAAATAGTCTTAGAGAGCTAGTTAATTTATCTTCTACAGCAGTAATGTATGGAACAATAATTGCTTATATAATCATTATTTCTTTTATGGTGATTTTTTCATCTTATATTAAAAATACAGCTTTATATATTTTAGCAGTAGTAATAGGTGGTAGTGTAATTCAAGGTATTGTTGAAGGAATCATTGAAACAATAACAAAGTTTTTACCTTATATTTATATGCAAATAGGAACTTTTATTGAAATTGATTTAATACACTGTCTATTAAGCTTAAGTTGGATTATTTTTATTGTTTATTTAGCAATTTATCATTTAGATAAAATATTAGATATAATTTAAAGGGGTGAATAAAGTGAAAAAATATATTAGTATCACAGTAGCTATAGCTTTAACTACATTATTAGCTGGCTGTGGAGTAAAATTTGGAATAGAAAGTAGAAATAATTGGTGGAATAATAATGTTACAACAGATGATTCTAGTAATAAAAGTGAAAGTGTTAATATATCAGAAGATATTACTAAAATTAATAAATTAGATATTAAAATAGATGTAAGTAATGTTAAAATTAATTATTATGATGGGCAAAATGTGGAGATTTCAGGAAGGTTAAGTAAATATTCTAGAGGTGTTAGAATAGAAAAAAAATCTGATACACTAAGTATTATAGAAGAATCAAAAAATAATAAGAATTTAACAAAGGATACTTCTAGTAATTTAACAATAGATATTCCTAGAAGTTTTAAGGGAAATTTTGAATTGAATTTTGGTGTAGGTCAATGTGAAATTAATGACTTAGAATTAAAAGATGTTAAGATACAAAATGGAGTTGGAGAATTAACTTTAAATGAAATATCTTTTGAAAAAATAGATTTAAACAGTGGAGTTGGTGAAACAACTTTAGAGACAAGTAAAAAAACAGGTAATATTAATATAAAAGGTGGAATTGGTCAAACTAATATTTCTTTAGGAGATATAAATGGAGATTTAAAATTTGATGGTGGAATGGGAAGTACAACTATTAAAGTACCAGAGAATGCACCAATAAAAATAACTTCAACAGCTGGTCTTGGAGAAGCAAGAATAAAAGCTAAGACATCAAATGAAGGAAAATATAATTTCGACATTAGTGTTGGTGTAGGTGAAGTAGAAGTCACAAATTAAAATTAATAACTTTATATTTGATTAAAAAGTCCAGTAATTTCAAATCACTGGACTTTAGTTAATAATAGTTTAAGATTATTAATTATTATTTTTATCTAAATAACCTGTTAGTCCAAAGGTAAATCCTGTTGTTAATAAATATATAGGAATAAACCACATAATTTTACTCCAAAAGATACTATAGAATGTATAGTTCCAAATTATATATAGTGAACTTATACCTATTAAAGTAATTTGTAGTCCAAAAATAAGATTCTTCATTGCATTTATATTTTTGATTTTCTTTAAGACACTTAAATTAATTACAAAACTAATAAAAGCAAAAATGATGATTCTAATAATTAAAGAACTAAAAATAACTAATCCTTTATCCAATGCATGTCCCTCCCAAATTATATATTCATTTTAAACAATATAATACAAATGAGCATTAATATATATTTGTATTATATATTACTATTGGTACATAATTCTATATGGGTGTTGATATTATATATGCTTAATTTAAAATTACTACAATTATGAATTTCACTATTAATATAATTTCAATATCATTATTGTTTTGATAGCCAATTTAAATAGTCTTATGGCAATTTATCTATTTTTTCTGTTTTAGAAAGTATTTTATCATATTCTAACTTCTTAAATCCATTAGAAGAAATTGCACTTTCATAGCCTCCATTTTTATCATAGTAAATAATTTGTATTTCTGTGAAATTATAATCTTCACCCATGAGATCAATAAATTTGTCTGCAATAGTTGCACACATTTTTTCGCTATTTTCCTCTGATATATCTTCTGTATTATAAACACTTAAAAGATAAAGCCTTTGAGATTTCAATGAATAATCATCTGCATTAAGTTCTGTCCAAATATAAATGTCAGAAGGAAAACTCAGGTTTTCTGAGAACTCTCCTTTAATTTTACTATATTGTTTACTTGCTACTAAATTTACTTCTTTTGAAAATTTTTCATCAAAAATTGTATTCTTTTTTAGTCTATAAGTAAGCTTTCCCTTAACAGACTGATATTTAGTGTTATACCAATCATATTTTGTTTCAACCTTTTGTGTATTTCCCTTTTGTATAGTAGAATAATTACTTAGTTTTTTTTCTGCAATAATGTTTCCTATAACAGGTAAGTAGCCAATTAAATACATCAAATAGGATATAACAGCAATAATTGATATTAATATAAATAGTTTTATTATAGGCTTTCTTATTTTTATTCCCCTCACCCCTTAAATACATATTAATGTATATTTATATTATATATTATGATTGGTATATAATTCCGTAGTGGTGTTGATATTATATTAATATTTGGATTTTATCTTTAAATTCTGTTACTTTTAAATATAAGAGATAAAAATATAATGCTAGTGTGGTTTCAAGCAAACCACAGATTTAAAATAATATGAATATTAGCCTCTGTTTTAAAAGAATGTTGGTATTATATACTATTAATTTAAAAGACCAGCGAAATCACTCGTCTTTAGAAAGTAATAGTTTAAAAATTGTTCCTTATGTCTAATCGAGAAATTCATATTTGTTGCTCTGTTATAATTTTCTTACCATTTGTATTTCTTTTAACTGCATATCTAAAAATGTGTATTCAATTTCTTTGACTTCTTCAAAACCAATATGAGAATACATTTTACGTGCAACAGTATTTTCTAAGGAAACGCTAATGTATATTTTGTTAGCATTGTGTTTTCCTTTAAAATACCCTAAAAACTCTGCTACTGCTCGTTTTCCGTAACCTTTTCCTTGATACCGTTTATCTATCATAAAACGACTCATAGACCAACCTGGAAAGGCTTCGTCGTAGTCATATAAGATAAAACCTATCATTTTACCTTCACTATATATCCCTAAAGTATATAATCCATCTTCAAAAGAAGCTTCTACCAAAGACTGTTTATTATCTGCAACAAAATATTCTTGACTTTTATCAACTGTCAAAGACATACAATCCCAATAATTTGATTTATCTATTTCTCTAAATTCCATTTCAATTCCCCTACAAATTCTAATTTATCGAGCAGTTTAAAAATCAAACTAGCTCGTTTTATAATACAAATGTGCATTAATACATATTTGTATTATATATTATAAATGGTATATAATTCCATATAAATATTGATATTATATATGCTTAATTTAAAATTATTACACTTATATTTGTTTAATCTAGTCTAAAAATTGCTCCAATTTAAAAGCTACTGGTCTAACTCCATCTGTGCAGCATATTATTTTAGTTTTTGAATTCTTATACCATATATTATCTATATTTTTGCTTCCTGATAAAACACTTACAGAAGAATAAATATCTTGCCAAGCATAAGGACAAAAGCCATATGGCATTTTTGCCCCACCTTCATAAATAAACTCGTCACCAATCTCTAATTCTGGACAAGAACCAGCCAAAACTCCATTTGTCAAATATTCTTCTGCATAGTCTTTGTAAAATTCTTTTTTTAATACAGTAATTTTTACTTTCATCAAAACCACCGCCTGCTAACAAATTTTTATTTACCTTATTTATAATTTAATACTGTTACGGATTTACTATACTATTTTACTATCAGAGTTTTAAGTGATATTTTATATTAAGTAATTCGAAAGAGTTTAAAATGTCGAAGAATATATTCTATAAATTTAATATTAATTTAGGAATTAATTGCGCCCTGCTTTTATGAAATTTTTCTGTATCCTCTTCACTTCTTCAAATTAATGCATTTTGTGTCGCTGAATTATCTGAAACACATAAAATTGCGATTCCTTCTTTATTGATAATTTCCATACAGCGATAAAATGCTGCTGTTTCCATTTCTATTGCTTCGCTACCCAATTGTAGTATCTTATTTAAATGAAAATATTCACAGAATATTGAATCTGTACAATATACTACCTTTTCTTTAAGTTCAATTCCTATTTTCTTTGCAATGTTAATTAGATTTTCTTTTAAATCCACTTTTGGATATACTGATGCTTGAAACTTATCAGCAGATATATTTTCATTCAAGTAGAGTGATGCACCATCACCTGCAATAGATTTTGATGGAGTAAGAATATCTCCTCTTTCATTAAAGAAACATTAATTGGTAATAAGATGCAAATGTGCATTAATGTATATTTATATTATACATTTTAATTGGTATCTAATTTCATATAAATACTGATATTATATCCATATTGGGATTCTATTTTTAAATTCTGTTACTATTTACTGGTGACTTGGAGTTTGCCAGGTGCGAAGAAGATAATATATATCCATTATTATTGTAATAGTAAATTAAAAATGATAAAATAGAACAAAAGTTCGTAGAATTTAAAGGTGATAATATGAGAAAAATTAAGATATTACAAGCAGGGGATTTACATTTTGATACTCCCTTTAAAGATTTAGATAAAAATATATCTATAATAAGCAAAGAAGAATTGCTAGAGGTATTTAGTAAAATAATTGATATATCTATGGAAAATTCTGTTGATATATTATTATTAACTGGGGATATTTTTGACAATTTAACTATAAATAAGAAAACATTGATATTTATTAAAAATCAAATTGAAAGAATAAGCAATATAAGAGTATTTATATCACCTGGAAACCACGATCCTTATAATGAAAAATCCTTTTACAAGATGATAAACTGGCCAGACAATGTTTATATATTTAAAGGAAGTATAGAAAAGGTTGTTTTAGAAGATTTAAATACTGTGGTCTGGGGAGCTGCCTTTAATGAATACCATGTAAGAAAAAGTTTGCTAAAAAATATTAATGTAGACAACAATTATATTAATATAATGACTATACATGGTGATATATCAAATACTGATGATGGAAATGAATATAATCCAATTACAAAAAGAGATATTGAAAACAGTAAATTAGATTATATTGCTATAGGACATAGGCATAATTTTAGTGGAATATTAAGAGAAAACAATACCTTTTATGCTTACGCAGGATGTCCACAAGGTAGAGGCTTTGACGAAGTTGGAGATAAAGGTATTATTCTAGGTGAAGTAACTAAGGGTGCTGTAGATTTAAATTTTATTAGAACATCAAAGAGAAATTATTATGTAGAAGAAATAGATATAAGTGATTCTGTAAGCTATGATGAAGTGAGATTAAGAATACTATCAGCTATTAATGAAGAAGAAAGAAAAAATAATTTATATAAGCTTATACTTAAAGGACAAATAGAATCTTATATTAATCTTAATGAAAGTGTAATATTAGAAAAAATAAAAAGAGATTTCTATTTTGTAAAGGTTATTGATAAAACAGAAGTTAAACTAGACTTTGATAAAATATCAGAAGATTATTCTATAAAAGGGGTTTATGCAAAAAAACTACTAGAAAAAATGAAAGAGGAAGATTGTGATAAGGAGATTTTACAAATGGCATTAAAGCTAGGTATACAATCTCTATCCCATGAGGAAGTGAATTTAAATGATTATAAATAAAATTAATATAATTTCTTTTGCAGGACTAAAAGATAAGGAAATAAACTTTGAAGAAAAAATTAATTTAATTTATGGAGAAAATGAAAAGGGAAAAAGTACTATTCAAAACTTTATTAGAGTATGGCTTTATGGAATGAACTCTAAAAGAACTAAGGATTTAAAGAATAATGATAGAGTAAGATTTGCTCCAGTAGATGGTGATAAAATAAGAGGAGAATTGTATGTTACTCATAATAATAGAAAATATATAATTAAAAGAAGCTTTGGAGCAACTAAAAAAGAAGATATATCAGAAATATTAGATGCAGAAAGTGGAGAAATACTTACAGAAATTCCAAAGGATGAACCAGGAAGATACTTTTTAAATGTTAATTCTTCCACATTTTATAAAACCTTATTTATAAACCAATTAGGAGTTGCAATTTCTAAGGATAAAGAAGAAGAAATAATAGATAAAGCAGCCAACTTACTTAATAGTGATGATACTAATATACCTATTCAAAAATCAATAGAAAGACTAGAAACTATTAAGAAATCTATTTCTACAGTTAGAAAAACTGGGGAGCTAGATATATTAAGAAATAGACTTAATACCCTTAATCAAGAAAAATATGAAGGATATAAGCTATCAGAAGAAAATATTCACAAGGAAAATGCTTTAATCTCTTTAAGAGAAAAAAGAAATAATTTAAGAACAGAAATTAAAAATTTAGATATATATAAAAAGTACTTAAAGAAATCAAAATTACAAAAAGAATATGAAGAAATAACTCAATATTTAAAGAAAAGAGAAGAGTTAAAGAAAAAAGAAAGATATATAGAAGAAAGTATTTCCTCTAGAAATGGAATTATAGATGAGGTTTTACTTAATGATATAAAGGATGAAAATTCTCTTTATTTTAGCCTTTTAGATATGAAAAATGAAGAAGAAAAAAGTTTAAGTAAAAGTAAGGAAATATATTCTGTTAAAAGAGAAGGTTATGAGAATCTTTTGTTTATTGAAGAATTATCTAGTGAAGATAAAAATGCTTTTATAAAGGCAGTTATGGAAAAAGATAATTTAACAGAAAAAATTAAAAAGTATGAGGAATTAAATAAGGAAATAAACTTAATAAAAAATGATATATCTAACAAAGAAAGCTATATAGGAAGTGCAATAAATTTTAAAGGAATTAGGGAAAATATTGGTGTATTATTAGAAAGATACGAAGACAAACTAAAGGAGCTTAAATTTAAAGCTGAAAGCTATAGTAGCAAATCCAATATAGAAAATGAAAAATTAAATGATAAATTTAGAAAATTTTCATTAGTAGCTTTTATTAATATTGTTGTATTAATACTTTTACTAATATTTTATAGAAAAAATATGTTACTAGTTGGATTTACTGGAGGAATTTTAGCACTTATATTATATAAAACTATAACTTTAAAAATGCAAATGTCAAATGAAGATAAATCATCTTTTAATATTAATTCTTTAGAAGAAGATATAAGAAATATAGAAAAAGAAATATTTAAACATACTAAGCTTGTTGAAGCAACATCATATGAGGACTTTATAAAAAAATTAAAACTATTTGATGAATATAATACTTACCTAGAAAAACAAAATATTAAAATATCAGAAAAAGAATCTCAAATTAAGTTTTTAAATATAGAGACAGTTAAAGAGAACTATAAGAATAATGAAGAATTCATAAATAAAATCTTAATTTTAGCTAATACTGATGACATAAATAAAGTTATAGGTATGCTTTCTAAATACGAGGAAATAAGCAAAGAGGTACTATCTATAAAAATTCATATAGAAAAAGAAGAAAAATCTATTGAAAAATTAGATAAAGAATTAAGTATTAGAGAAAAAAGAATAAGAGAAAAATTAGAATATATTGGTTTAGAAAATATTGATCTATATGAGCTTGAAGAAAAATTATTAGAAATAAAAGATAAAATTAAGCAAAGAGATGAAATATTAAAAACCTTAGAAAATATAGAGGGAGCTTATAGTGCTCTTACTAAAGATAAAGACATAGAAGCCATAAAAGAAGATTTAAAAGATATAATTAATGAAAATATTAATTACAGTTATTCATCAGAAGAGGAAATAGATAATCAGGTTTCTTTAAAATCACATGAATTAATTGAAGTTGAAAAGGAAATTAAGGATGTTGAGAATTATTTAAAGAATAGATTCTTAGGAAAAAGGACAATTCCTTTAATAGAAGAAGAAATTGAAGAAGTTAAAGAAAAGATAGAAAAAACAGAAAAATTACTAAAAGCAACAGAAATAGCAATAGAAACTATGAATGAATCAATTAGAGAAGTAAGAGGAAACTTTGGTAATATACTTAATTCTAATGTAATTGACTATTTTAAAACTTTAACCAATAAAGAATATGAAGAAGTTATGGTATCTGATTCTTATGATATGAAAGTAAAAAAGGGAAGAGATATTCTGCCAGGAGCAATATTAAGTAATGGTGCTAATGATCAGTTATATTTATCATTAAGATTAGCTTTTATTAATATGATATATAGGGGGATGGATTTTCCTGTTATACTAGATGATACTTTTGTTCAATATGATGATATTAGAACAGAAAGAGCATTAGAATTATTAATTGATTCTAACTTTAGCCAAACTCTTATATTTACTTGCCAGGGAAGGGAAAAAGAAATATTTAGTAGAAAAAATATAGATTTTACTTATATTAATTTATAATAATGTCAATAATAGTATTGACATTATAAGGGATAGACTATAAAATTAACCTATGAATAATGCAAATCATTTGCATAAATGAGGTGGAATAGTGAAGAAAAAATTAATAAGTTTAGGACTTATATTAGGAATATTAGTTTCCTTTGCTGGGTGTGGCGCTAAGGACTTAGAAGAGAATAATGGAGAAAAATTAAGAGTTGGAGTTACTATAAATCCATTAAAGGATTTTGCAGAAGCTATTGGTGGAGATAAGGTAGAAGTATTTTCTATTATCCCAGACGGAAGTGATGCACATAGCTTTGATCCAAAACCAAAGGACTTAAAGGATTTATTAAATACGAACATATTTATATATAATGGACTTCAGATGGAAGAATGGATAGATTCAGTTTTAGGAACTATTGAAGGCCAAGACGTGAAGGTTGTAGAAGCTAGTCAAGGAATTGATACAATAACTATTGCTGAAGAAGAACATAATCATGAAGATGAAGGTAATGACCATGAAAATGAGGAAGCTCATGACCACGATCATGATCATGGTGGAGTGGATCCTCATGTTTGGCTAAGCTTAGGTAATGCAATAATAGAAGCTGAAAATATTAAAAATGCTTTTGTTGAAGTAGATCCAGAAAATAAAGATTACTACGAAGCAAACTTTGAAAAGTTAAAGAGCGATTTTACTTCTTTATATGATGAATATAAAGATAAATTTAAAGATGTAACTAATAAAAATTTTGTTACTGGACATGCAGCTTTTGCTTACTTATGTAAGGATTTTGGATTAACTCAAAACAGTATAGCTGATGTTTTTGGAGAAGGTGAACTAACAGCTAAAAATTTAGAAGCATTAATAAATTATTGTAAGGAAAATGAAGTTAAAACAATTTTTAGTGAATCAACTGCTAGTGAAAAAGAAGCTGAAACCTTAGCAAAAGAAGTAGGAGCTAAAGTGGTGAAAATATATAGCCTTGAAACAAAGGAAGATAATAAGAGCTACTTAGAGGGTATGAAGTATAATTTAGAAACAATATATAATTCATTAAAATAGTGCAAAAATAAAGTGAATTGATACTTTGAATATTATGAAATTTATATTAAAGTATATATGAAATAATAGGTGTGCTAATTATAATAATATGATGTAATTTGAATTTTAAATAAATTCAAATTACATCTTTTTTTTAAAATAAAGAGTATTTGAATTTACATGAAATTCAAATACTCTTATTGTATTGAAAACCACTGGCTATGCCGGTGGATAAAATGGCTTAAGCTCTGCAT
>ERZ857882.1899-NODE-1899-length-23109-cov-8.511365_pt1 | contig 23109 bp, 20 predicted proteins | sample MGYA00519697_ERZ857882 | MGnify/ENA primary metagenome ERZ857882 (study PRJEB31778, sample SAMEA3449373) | human gut metagenome | biome: human gut; feature: human-associated habitat; material: faeces | place: United Kingdom | collected 2010/2012 ...
AAGAGTGACCCTCTCTTTGCAATCTCCGCTTATGGGTTGCACCCCTAAGAACCCCCTTGCGGTTATGAGCGGACAATAGATTTTATCAATAACCCAAATCAAGTTTTAAGAATATGGCTACAAAATCAAGCATACATATCAAGCCCTGCAACGTTAAATCAAGTGGGGCTCATAACTGGAGAACAGCCGAGTACATGCGTAATATCGGTAAGTCCAAAATCTACGTTGTGTCTGAACTCTCTGCCGACAACGAGCAGTGGATAAACCCCGGCTTCGGCAACCCCGACTTGCAAGCGCACTATGACAATATCAAAAAGATGGTCAAGGAAAAGACTGGTCGTGCCATGCAGGAGAAAGAACGGGAACGCAGAGGGAAGAACGGCAAAATCATCAAAGTGGCAGGATGTTCGCCAATCCGTGAGGGTGTCCTGCTCATCAGGTCGGACACCACACTGGCAGATGTGCGCAAGTTTGGCGAGGAATGTCAAAGACGATGGGGCATCACACCGCTTCAAATTTTCTTGCACAAAGACGAGGGTCATTGGCTGGGCGGACAGCCCGAAGCCGAGGATAAGGAGAGTTTTCAAATCAGTGGAAAATGGTTCAAACCTAATTACCACGCACATATTGTATTCGATTGGATGAACCATGACACAGGCAAGAGCCGAAAGCTCAATGACGAGGATATGGCAGAGATGCAGACTTTGGCAGCGGATTTCCTCTCCATGAAACGAGGAAAATCCAAAGCCGAAACAGGCAAGGAGCATTTGGAACGTACCGACTTCATCATCGAAAAGCAGAAAGAGGAGATGAAACGTCTTGATGCCACAAGGCTATACCGGGAGCATCAGTTGGAAATGGCAAACCAAAAGATGCAGGAAGCGGAAAACGCTACCAATGCTCTTATAGAACAAGCCCATCAAAAGAAGCGGCAGAGTGAAGGCCTTGACAGGGCTATCAGCGAGAAACGCTCCAAGCTGAACAAGGAGAAAGGAAGCGAACTTTTGGGTGCCGCTGTCGGCTGGGCTACAGGCAGGTCTAAAGCCCTGAAAAATGAGATTGAGGATTTGCGTGATGAGATTTCCACGCACGAGGAAACCATCGAGAGGTTGCAGTGTAAAATCCAGATAATGCAGAGCGACCATCACCGTGAACTGATGAAGCTGGAGGCTAAGCACCAGTCCGAACTGAACCGAAAGGATTCAGAGCATACGCAGGAAACAACAAGACTTAAAAATCGGATTGCTTGGCAGAACCATATTATTGGCTGTCTTAGTTTCCTGTTGCTCAAAACGAATGGTATTTTCCGCAAGGCGGTAAACAGCATCATCCGTTTAGCAAGGGATTATTACAAGCCATGTTTTGATACGGAACAAGTGTCGGACATTAAGAGTGCGCTTAACCTATTCGGTGAAGACCAACAATCGCACCGTGCAGCCGGGGATTTCCTGTACCTCACAGCCAAGCAAAAGGGAGATTTGGACAGCCGGGAGCAAATCAAAGCCAAACGGGAAGTGGATAACGTGGTGGATGGGCATTACGACTACCAGCAAAAGAGGGGCTTCACGGTGAGAAGATAACCCATACAATATTACTTGTAAATCAAAATAAAATCCGTGGTATAAGAACACTATATCGCGGATTTTATATGTTATCTCTTATTATGCAATTTAATTATTCAATAATTATGTTTGCAATAATTGTTGTGAATATTTCAACGTGTTTCTATTGGAATTGGGTCGTAACGTTCATGCGTTGTTTTATGTAAAACCATCTCAATATCAAAAGATTCACCGTTTGCGTGTGAAAATTCAGCTATAACAGGAAAATTTGGTAGTGTACCGCGTGATACACCTCTGAATAGTATATTAGTCACATAGCCATTTTCAAATTTTGCTGCTTTTTGGATACTAGTAATCTCATAGGCATCTGACACTATTTTTGCTCGTATCAAATCTGGATTTGACTGAGTGCAGAAAGCAAATTCTGATATTGGTTCTAAATAATATTTTGCAACGCACTCAATACGAATTTTATTCCCAACTTTTTGTTTTACAGCAACAAGATTATGAAATGTACTTGCTGGAGTATGATAAGTATTTGTTCCATTAATTACATCGACTATTTGTCTTATAGCCACATCTAAGCCATTTGAAAACAAGTCTATATAAAGGTTTTGAGTGAGAAGAAATGGCATATTACAACTGTCCATTCGTATTGGAATAAACTTAATGGAATTTTGCGCGGCTTTAAAGATTGCATTTTGCCACTCCATTTTAACCATATTGCTCTGCAAACTATTGACTGAGACAAAGAAGAAAAAGAATTTGCAATTTGTAAGTCCTTCTTCCATTTTATCTATTATGCCATCACCAGGTTGAATAGACCAGCTATCATAGAAAACATTCTGTTGACCATAAATAGCACTCAATTTAAGCGCAACCTGTTCAATAACAGGCTTGTCTTTATAATTATGGGATAGGAATATCATAAGCGTTGTTTTATAAGTTATTAATAATATGTGCCGTATTGTACAACCTTTCACGTTGCCTGCTACTTTGTACAGGATTCCACCTTCTTATACACTGTTCCTTGCGTGGGAGTAGTAATAACCAATGTATCAGGCTTGGAGGTATGTTGCATGTTTTTTACACAAATGAGCCTCTCAATAATGCTTCGTCTGGGTTATACCAAGTGGCATCAATGAAATTTTGCATTTCACTAACAAAACGCAGAACGACATCTGCGTCTATTGGATGGTCTTGATGTTGGGCGCGCACCTCCTCGTAAACATTTCGTTTTTCGTATGGAAGTCTTTTAACTTTGCGAAGAAGAAATACATTGTCAATGCTTGTTAAACGAGTATCTTCTGGTTGCATATCCAAATATTCAACCAAGGCATAGTATTTTGAAATAGGACACCCCTGCTTCAAACGTGCCGCTGTTCCTGCACATTCTTGAAACATTGTTTTGTCGTAATTAACCTTGCATTCGACAGCAAGCACAGCCAAGAACAATTTGCCTGCAATTGTTTTGTCAATAGTGAAATTGCTATCAGACGAAAATTTGTAATACAAAGACTTACCGATAGTAAAGTCTTGATCTTTCTCTTTAATGACCACCTGTGGTTTATCCAGTTCATGTATGCTTGTGGGGCAGAATGCAAGCGACATAAAACTTGTCTGTGAACCTGTCTCCAATTCAAAACCTATTGGAAGATTCCGCAATATTCTGTTGTCAACCAGATAGGGCAAGAATTCCTCAATGACACTGTTATCCAGTTTCATCTGTCCTTTTTGCCTTTTCAAGAAATCGCTACCATGCTTTGCTATCAGTTCAACTTCCAGATAATCCTTGTATTGATTAAGCAATTCAACCAAGCGTCTCACTCTTGTTTCGCCTGTTTCCGTTAACGATTGCATTAAAGCTTTCCATTGTTCATAGGCTCTGTATGCCTCCTGCAAAAGTTCTACATCGCCGGCTGCCTTTCTATTTTGAATGGCAGCAAGCAATTTTTCTCTGTGTGGATATACAATCATATAGCTTTTAATATTGGTGATTCGCAAACTATGTCTTTCTTTTCAAGAATAGCGTAAATATCAGCTTTATTCTCCTCCGGTGAATATGGGATGGCATTCTCTAAGTGCTTGAATCCTACTGCTTCAAAGCTGGATATAAGTTGCTCTGCATCTGGAGGGTAAGCATCTTTCTCTATCTCCAGCAAGTCTTCTTGAATAGTTTCTCCAAACCGGTTCATAAAATAGCGATGGTGAATATCTACAACATTAAGACCAGGGATGCAATCAACAAGGTCGCTTATTATTTGTGAATTGTAGAATGGTGTTTTCCTTACATTGGACTCCTTACCCACAATGTAAATCATTTTACCACCGATTTTCAGTGCTTTTGTATTTTCACATAAAACTCGCCCCATGTCTTCTGCATACTGTACTACCGTCTTGTATCTGTTAGACCGATGTTTACGGTTTGAACCTATCTCACTGCTCGCAATTTCACAAATATTATATTGGAAACACTCCACAATGCCTCGAAAATTTTGATGGTAATTGAAAACATTCACATAAGGAGGACTTGTCAGAATCAGATCAACAGATGAATTGCAATAAGTACTAATTCTTCTTGCATCTTCATTTTTCGCTGAAATTGTGGAAGTAGTGAAAGGAAGTTCGAAAAGATAATTTCTAATTTTGTTTAGATTTGCAACCAAAGACTTCTTCAAAGGCAGTTTCTTGTTCTTTTCGCAAAGAAAAAGAACGTTTATGAGAAACGGCCATAGATTCTTCGGAGTATTGTTAGCAATCCATATTGAAAAGTCAAGCAGATTTGAATAAGCTTTTCTATAATCCTTATCGTCAACATAAACAGGCACTGTGTCTGCAATAGATATAACAGCATTGCCAATCAAATTGCGAATAGTTTGCATCAATTCCTCTCGCTTATCAACCGATAGACAGGAGTATTCATAAAATTTCGACATGTAGTAAGCACTTGGGTTAATATCCAATCCAATGCAGGAATAACCACGTTTAGCAGATTCAAGCAGTACTGTTCCACTTCCTGCAAAAGGATCTGCAATTACACTACCTTCCTTAGCGAAAGTATCCAGCAAATACGCCACCAAATCCGGCGTAAACTGCCCTCTCCAATTAAATGGGTTTGTTTGCGTCTTACAAATTACGTCTAATTTACATTTATCCAATGTCATATTTAAGCTATTTTATATTTTTAGCATACAGCAAAACTTACACGAATATGCTAAAACAAATCAATCTTTTCCTGATTTGTTTTTTCTGTCGTATGATTACCATATCCTTCCATTTCTTCTGCTACCATATAAAGGATTCCGTTTGCGTCTTTCTCTTCTTCAACAAGGTTATAGACTTTCCCTGCAAGCCAGTAACGACGTAACTCTTCGTATGGAATACCATAGAAAAGAGCTAATTGGCGCACCTGTTCCTCTCGTGCTTGCCTGTAACCATTTTCAATTTTGCAATATACGGCAGTATCCATGTCGATTCCTGCCGCTACCTGCCGTTGTAACAGATTGTGCGATTCCCGCAGTTCTTTCAGTTTGTCTTGGAAAAGCATAACAAGATATATTTGAATACAAAGATACAGTAAACTCATCACTTGAGCAAGAAAAATTGACAAAAAATGTCAAGACATAATATTAACTGTAGTTTTTCTGTGTATCTATTTATGTTTGAGATTATAGTGTTAGAAATTAGACATTGCAATTCTTCTCTAAAAACAAGTAATATCCGACAAAATATCGTACCTTTACAGAGGCTTAGGAGTAAGCCAAAATAGAAGTGGAATAACGGGAAGCAAATTGCACCGAAAAGAGAAGAATACGCCCAAATTGGTACTCTAAACAAGTTAAGAAACAATAAAAGCGTTAAATCTTCACCCTTTAGAATATACCATTAAAGTTTACGACCATATTTCTGACTTATTACTCACAAACTATTGAGAAATAACCGGTTGTAAATACAGAGGATGCTCCGCCCTCGAAGAAGTCGTCCTCAGCGGCACCAACGACCAATTTGGCTTCTTCCTGCCCACCGTTGGTGATGGTGCATTCGCAGGCACCTCCGCCACCCTCCTCTTCCTCACCGATGTCACCGAAGAGATGTTCAAGGCAGAAGGAAATGCCGCCACATGCCAATCCTGGGGTAGTGTCACCTGGAAAGCCATCCACTACAACCTGACTGCGGATAATCCTGCCAGCCTGACAGACACCGCCAACTATAGCGGCCACTGGCTCAAGGACTCCCCCCAATAACCCCAACCCCATAACCCATAACCCATAACCCATAACTCAAAATTCATAACTCATAATTCAAAACCCCATGGCAACAACCTTTGAAAAGCTCATCAGTCTCGTGGCCTACGACAACGCCCTGACCGAGCGCACGGACGACTTCTACCTCCGTGCCAAGACACAACCCCGCACACTGGGCATCACCGAGATAGCCCGCGAAACAGCCCGGCAACTGGGCAAGTACGGCGAAAACCCGTTGGGATAACACCCCACGGCCCTACCCCCATAAGGGTGCGCACCCCTACCCCCGTAAGGGTATGCACCCTCACCCGTCCAAGGGTAGGCACCCCCACCCCGAACGGCCCTACTTATACGAAACCCTAAAAAAGACACCCAACGAATGAAAACAAGGAACCACCTCCGCCGGACGCTACTGCTCCCCACCCTGCTGCTTGCCCTGCTGCCGCCCTGCGCCTGCACAGACGACATCTGCCCCAACACCGCCCCCCTGCCCGGTGCCGACAGTGAAGCCACAGCCTCCCTCATAGGCCAACCCATACAGATAGGCTGCATCGCCACAAGCGTGGAACAGCAGTCGCCCATGGCCGGAGAAGGAGGAGGGCAGACACGCGCCGACGGAACCACCGGCACACCCGCCACGGAAACCGGCTTCCCCAAAGTAGGAACCACCATCACCGTATTCATGACCGTGCCCGTAAGGTCGTCGTCGGCAGCAGACGGCTCGTCCGCCGAAGTCCGCTACAGCCACGCCAACTACACCTGCACCTCCGTCAGCACCGACGGCGGCACGCAAGCCGTCACCTCCGCCACTTGGCAGCCCACCGACCCCGCCAACCTCCTCCGCTGGGAGAAAGACGCCGCCGCCTACTACTTCGCCGCCATCTCCCCCGCCATAGAGATGCAGCCACTGGAGGCATTGACATATACCGGCAGCGACGGCAACAGCGGAGGCAGCTACGCCCTGCAGACGGGCGAAGCCTTCACCTTCCAGCTGCCCCAAGCCTTCACCCCCGAGAACTACGCCTACTGGGAACAGCTGCGCACCTCCGGCCTCGCCGTCCGCATACCCCAGCCCACCGCCGACCCCATCCCCCTACAGATGCAACGCGCCCTGGTGAAAGTGGACATCTTCTCCACCGCATCCGCCGCCGTCCTGCTGAAAGCACCTGCCAAAGCCGTATTCTGCGCCTACACAGGCGGAGTGACGGCGCTGAGAGAGGCACCCATTGTGAGCAATTCTACTGACGGGATACACTCCTATCTGTTTGTTGACAAGCTCACCGACACCCGTTCCGTCACCACCTTGAGCCGGGACGGTGCGGCGGTGCATCGGGCGTTGATGATACCCACTTACCACCAATACAGCCCAGACTACCTCCCCCCTAATGGACCTACTTGCAGCGAAGCCGGAGGAAACGGTGCCCTCTCTTTTCTTACGGACAAGGTATATAGCGCCGGAGGCTCAATCGGCAGCAGCAGCGAGACCGGCAGCGTCACCGGCGGCACCACCGGCAACCGATTCTATCTCCCCGGCAAGTACCTGCAAGTGTCGGACGGAAGTACCGACATAAAAGGCACAGCACCGGAAAACATCCTCCTGCTGGATGGGACGGAAGCGTCCTACAATGCCGTAAAGAGCAGGCTGGAAGCGATAAATGCCGCCGGAAGCTCTTCTCCCCCTACCCTCGTCTCCAAACTCTTCATCAGCGGTTCTGTACCGGAAGGCATGGACCAGAGCGAGCTGTTAGGATTGCTGGGCAGCAGCCATAATTACGTACAAAACCTCTATATGGAGCCGGTGAAGGAAGTGCCTACGAATTGGTATCTCTTCACCAACGGCAATAGTACTCTGCAAAGCATCAACCTGCCACAAGCCACCAAAATAGGATATAATGCTTTCAATAAATGCACCGGCCTGACAAGCATCAACCTGCCACAAGTCACCAAAATAGGATATAATACTCTTCAGGGTTGTACCGGCCTGACAAGCATCGACCTGTCACAAGTCACCAAAATAGGAAATGGTACTTTTGTGAATTGTACCAGCCTGACAAATATTGACCTGTCACAAGCCACCGACATCGGAGTCAGTGCTTTTTGGAGTTGCACCGGCCTGACAAGTATCGACCTGCCACAAGCCATCGGAATCGGAGAAAGAGCCTTCCAGGATTGCACCGCCCTGGCAAGCATTGACCTGCCAAAAGTCACCAATATAGGAATCGGAGCTTTCGTCGGATGCGGGAAACTGGCAAGCATCTACCTGCCACAAGTCACCGACATCAGAGAAGATGCTTTCTTTGGTTGCACCGGCCTGAAGAGCATCGTCCTTAGCGGCACCGGTACCGAAAACAGCTTCGCTCTCCCCACCTACGACACCCAAAACGGTCTCGGAAATTATAATTTCTCCCCCGAGAACCTCTTCCTCACCGGAGTTACCGCACTCGAGGACGATCAAATCACCCAGTGCCGCACCTGGGGAAAGATGACTTGGGCGAACATATACTATAACTACAAGGGAAGCCCTTCACTTGCCGAAGCCACCATTACGGAGCTGACAAACCCCGAGAATTACACAAAAGTAACCGATAAGTAACTTATTATTAACAACAAATAAATAGACCAAATATGAAAACAAGAAGTATCCAAACGCTGCTCCTCGCAGCCACCCTCGGCCTGCTGGTCACCGCCTGTAACAACGATTCAGACCAGACAGTGGACATCACCAAGCCCATCAACGTGAAGCTCTCGCTCACCACCACCGGCACCAATATCCCCATCAGCCGCGCCGCCATCGGCGCCACCGAGTTCGATGATGACGACGCACTGGGTCTCTACATCGCCCACAAAACGGGTGCCAACGATGAATCCCCCATCAGCGCCTCCCTCGACCCCAAGAACACCAAATGGGTAAACGGCAGCTTCACCGACGAACCCCTCTACTGGCAGAACGTCACCGACCAGCACACCCTCTACGCCTACTATCCCTATACCAACACCGCCACCGACACCTACACCGTGCCCAACGTCAGCATCAAGCCCGACCAGAACAACAGCAGCACCGCCGCCGCCGACTACGAAGCCTCCGACCTGCTGTGGGGCAAATGCACCACCGTGGCAACGAACAACGCAAGCATCAGCATGAAGCACTGCATGAGCCAAATCACCGTCACCCTCTCCGCAGGAAACGGCTACTCCTCCCTGCCCGCCATCGACAAGGTAGAACTGCTCTGCTCCGCAGGCTTCGCCCTCAGCGGCACGTGGAATCTGGCAGACGGCAAAGTAACAAAGGCTAATGATGCCGCTGCCACCGACGCTGCAGCTGCATCTACCACCTCCATCACCACCTACGCCCACAGCGTTGCAGGTGCCACCACCTACCGCGCCATCGTGCTGCCGGGTCAGGCATTCACCAATAGCTCCCAATTCGTAAAAGTCACCTCCGGCAGCAACACCTACACCTACTATCTGGCTATGAGTTCCAGCGAAAACCTCACTACCGAGGCCAACAAAACCTACAACTTCGACCTCAGCCTGAACAAGGCCGGGCTGACGCTGAAAGGGATTACCATCGCCGCATGGGACACAGATGAAATAGAAGGGGATGCAGGCATGGACATTGGAAACTGATGGACAATGAATAACTGAGAACGAAAACTGTTCTTAAACATGGAGGGTACGGAGACACTGTACCCTCCATTTTTGTATCTTGCGCCATGTTTAACCCCTCAATAAAAACTTTAAGGTTATGATTATCGGAGTACCTAAAGAAATCAAGAACAACGAGAACCGTGTAGGAATGACCCCTGCCGGAGTAGCCGAGTTGGTGAAACGCGGTCATACGGTGTATGTGCAAGCCTCGGCAGGCGCAAACAGCGGTTTCTCTGACGATGATTACATCGCCGTAGGTGCACAAATGTTGCCAACCATTGAAGACACGTATGCCATAGCCGACATGATTGTCAAGGTAAAGGAGCCCATCGCACCGGAGTACAAACTGATAAAAAAGGAACAAGTGGTATTCACCTATTTCCACTTCGCTGCCGATAAATTGCTGACCGAAGCCATGATAGCAAGCGGCGCCGTCTGCATCGCCTACGAAACGGTAGAGAAAGAAGACCGCTCACTTCCGCTGCTTACCCCCATGAGCGAAGTGGCGGGACGCATGGCCACCCAGGTAGGAGCACGCTTCCTCGAAAAACCCCAAGGCGGCAAAGGGAAACTGATGGGTGGCGTGACGGGTGTACGCCCCGCACGCGTACTTATCCTGGGCGGCGGCATTGTAGGCACCAATGCCGCACAAATAGCTGCCGGAATGGGTGCCGAGGTACTGATTGCCGACATCAACCTTCCCCGCCTGCGCTACCTCAGTGAAGTGATGCCCAAGAATGTAAAAACACTCTATTCTTCCCTTCACAATATCAAAATGGAATTACCTACAATAGACCTCGTAATAGGGTCTGTCCTTATCCCCGGTGACAAAGCGCCTCATCTCATCACCAAAGAAATGCTGAAAATGATGAAGCCCGGCACCGTACTCGTAGACGTTGCCATCGACCAAGGCGGATGTTTCGAAACCTCCCACCCCACCACGCACAGCGACCCTACCTACATTGTGGACGGAATTGTACACTACGCCGTTGCCAATATCCCCGGCGCCGTACCCTTCACCTCCACCATGGCACTGACAAATGCCACCCTGCCCTACACCGTTGCCCTGGCATGCAAAGGCTGGAGACAAGCCTGCAAGGACGATCCGGCTCTGGCGTTGGGATTGAACGTAGTGGAAGGCAAGGTAACATACAGAGCTGTAGCCGATGTCTTCGGGCTGAAATATGAGGCGATTGAGTTATAAGTTATAGAGGGTGTCTCATCTGTGTGCCATCAACCGTTTTGACACCCTCAATCTCCAAACAAAGAATCCTTCTTCCTCGCATACTCCCACCACATGGCGAGCAGTGTGATGCAGAGGTTGAAAATAAACGGGAATTCCTTGGAACTAGTGTGGAACAAGGTCTGAAAGAAGTCTGTAATGAACGGGGACAATAGAATCGCCAGATAATTCATTACCATTACAAAGGCCAGTGCCAAAGTTGTTTTTTCCGGTATAGCCGTATCTACTGTCTCGTCATAAATCAGCGGTTGAATGACACCATATCCCAAACCAACCAACATACATCCCGGTATTATCAGCCATTCTTTAGGCGAAATCCATATCAAAAGCAAACCCGCTGCAATGAACAAAAGGCTGTAAAACTTTGTGTGTTTCCCCATCCACTTCACGATATGCCCCAGGAAGAAACCCGGAGCCATAATGGCAAGGAAGAATAAGGAGATCATCAATCCGGAATTTCCGCTGGAGAAGTGATGGGCCTCCATCAAAAAAGGCAAGTCAAAAGTAACCGCCAGCACTACATACGTAGTGACGCCATAAAACAGCATCAACTGTAGCAGATGGCAGATATGGATGCCGTATTTACCGGGAACCGCACGCTTGGATTCCTCCGGAACAACGGCAGCTGTATCTTCTGCTATCTGCGGCTGACCGGTATCCCCCTTCAAATATCCGACAAGCAGCAGAGAAACCAACGGAAGCAGATATACCACGAAAGGCAAGTGCCAGTTTACCTCTGCCAGATACCCAGTCACCGCCGTTGCCACAACCAGCGTCACATTGGTAATGGCAGAACTGTAACCAAACTGCTTCACCCGATATTCCCCCGTGAAATAGCGTGAAACCAGACCGGTGGACAACGGAATAATCACCCCCGAACCGATGCCAAGCAAAGCGCTGACCACCATCAACTGCCACATTTTATCCGAAAAAAGATAAAGTACCCCACTGGTGGCAAACATCCAAAGCCCCGCTTTCAGCAGACGCACAAAGTCACGTTTCTCGGCCAGCTTGCCCGCCAACAGCACAAAAGGAATTATCAGCAGCGAAGGCAGGGAGGTAAGCATCTGTATATCCAGTTCTGTGGCATGTGGAAAAATGGTAGTAAGTTGTCCCAAAATAGGTGATACGGCCAATCCCGGCAAGGAAGTCAATGCAGAGACTGACCAAATGCCGACAAGCGTGATAAGGGGGATTGTACCCCTTCCGGTATTGATTTTCATATAGTAGTATATTAATTAAATGAATAATGTGGGAACAACAAACCTACCTTCAGAATGTTCGTTTTTTAAGATTTTACTACGCTGCCCTTTAATAAACGCCAAATAATGCAAAACCCCGGAACTTTCATCCGCAAACCCCGTTGTTGTGGGAAATTCGACGGGGAAAAGCCCCGCCGCCTAAACCTTTAAAAAACTTATTAATATGGAAGATTTGAATTTCAGAAAAGGAGATGCAAAAACTGAAGTATTCGGTTCAAACCGTATGTTACAACCCTCACCCGTAGAAAAGATTCCCGACGGACCCACTACCCCGGAAATCGCCTATCAGATGGTGAAAGACGAGACCTTCGCCCAAACGCAGCCTCGCTTGAATCTAGCTACATTCGTCACTACCTATATGGACGAATATGCAACCAAGCTGATGAACGAAGCCATCAACATCAACTACATTGACGAGACCGAATATCCGCGCATCGCCGTAATGAACGGTAAATGTATCAACATCGTGGCCAACCTCTGGAACTCTCCTGAAAAAGAAACCTGGAAAACCGGCGCACTTGCCATCGGTTCCTCGGAGGCATGTATGCTGGGTGGTGTGGCAGCCTGGTTGCGCTGGCGCAAGAAACGTCAGGCACAAGGCAAACCGTTCGACAAACCCAACTTCGTTATTTCAACCGGTTTCCAGGTGGTATGGGAAAAATTCGCCCAATTGTGGCAGATTGAAATGCGTGAAGTGCCTTTGACACTGGACAAGACCACGCTCGACCCCGAAGAAGCCTTGAAGATGTGTGATGAGAACACCATCTGTATCGTGCCTATCCAAGGCGTTACATGGACAGGACTGAACGATGACGTCGAAGCCCTCGACAAAGCCCTCGATGCCTACAATGCGAAGACCGGCTACGACATTCCTATCCACGTAGATGCCGCCAGCGGCGGTTTCATCCTCCCGTTCCTCTATCCCGAAAAGAAATGGGACTTCCGTCTGAAGTGGGTACTCTCCATCAGCGTCAGCGGACACAAATTCGGTCTGGTTTATCCGGGTCTGGGCTGGGTTTGCTGGAAAGGCAAGGAATATCTGCCCGAAGAAATGTCATTCAGCGTAAACTACCTCGGTGCCAACATTACTCAGGTAGGCCTGAACTTCTCCCGTCCTGCCGCACAGATTCTGGGTCAATATTACCAGTTCATCCGTTTGGGATTCCAGGGTTACAAGGAAGTACAGTACAACTCTCTGACCATCGCCAAGTATATCCATGACGAAATCGGCAAGATGGCTCCGTTCGTAAACTATTCCGACGAGGTTGTGAACCCGCTGTTTATCTGGTATTTGAAACCGGAATATGCAAGAGCTGCCAAATGGACTCTGTATGACCTGCAGGACAAGCTGTCACAACACGGTTGGATGGTACCCGCCTATACACTGCCTTCAAAGCTGGAAGACTACGTCGTAATGCGCGTCGTTGTTCGCCAAGGATTCAGCCGCGACATGGCAGACATGCTGCTGGGTGACATCAAGAATGCCATCACGGAGCTGGAGAAACTGGATTACCCGACTCCTACCCGTATGGCACAGGAAAAGAACCTGCCGGTGGAAACCAAAATATTCAACCACGGATGCCGTACTCATAAAAAATAAATTAATTTACGATTAAACGATTTACGATGTACGATTAGAGTTTCTCTTGATACGGACTACGTTTAAAGGAGTAATTTCAATCGTAAATCGTACATCGTCTAATCGTACATCACAACGTGTTTATGGAAAAGAAAATATCAATTTCACAAATAAAGGAGGTTGCCCAAGAAGCCTACAATGAGGTGAAGGGCAGCACAGGAGGCAAGAATGCGGATTATATTCCCTACCTTGCCAACATAGACTCCAAACTATTCGGACTCAGCATCTGCCTGATGAACGGGCAGACCATCAATATAGGTGACACAGACTATCGTTTCGGTATAGAGTCCGTCTCGAAGGTACACACAGCCATCCTTATCCTGCGCCAATACGGTGCGCAGAAAGTGCTGGACATGATAGGTGCCGATGCCACGGGACTACCGTTCAACTCCATCATCGCCATCTTGCTGGAAAACGACCACCCTTCCACTCCATTGGTAAATGCCGGTGCCATTTCCGCCTGTTCCATGGTACAGCCAGTGGGAAACTCCGACAAGAAATGGGATGCCATTGTACAGAATGTCACTGAGCTGTGCGGCTCCGCCCCACAACTCATCGACGAACTGTACAAATCGGAAACGGCTACCAACTTCAACAACCGCTCCATTGCCTGGCTGCTGAAAAACTACAACCGCATCTACGATGATCCGGATATGGCACTCGACCTCTATACCCGCCAGTGTTCTCTCGGCATCACGGCCCAGCAACTGGGCATTGCCGCAGGAACCATCGCCAATAACGGCGTGAACCCCGTCACCAAACAAACGGTGTTCGAAGCCAGCCTGGCACCGAAAATCACGTCGATGATTTCTACCGTAGGCTTCTACGAGCATTCGGGCGACTGGATGTACACCGCCGGCATACCGGCCAAAAGCGGTGTAGGCGGTGGTGTAATGGCCGTATTGCCCGGTGTCATGGGAGTATCGGCCTTCGCTCCTCCCCTAGACGAAGCGGGAAACTCCGTAAAGGCCCAATCGGCAATCAAGTTCATCATGAACAAGCTCGGCCTGGGTGTATTCAACGGTGATAACGTAACGATTACAGAATAAGTTTCTCTTTTTAGTTATGAGTTATAGGTTATGAGTTATTTGTTGGTAGGCACCGTAATCAGCAAATGACTTATAACTCATAACTTATGACTTTATAATGGACTTCATCATGAAAATGGCTCTATCAGAATTTGTATTGCGGGAAAAAGGTATCTATGGCATACTGCATGTCATTATATTGATACTGTCGCTATTTTTAGTTATCAGCATCTCTGTCGACACGTTCAAGGGGATCCCCTTTTACGAACAGTCGGTCTACATGAAAGTACAGTTGTGGATATGCGCCCTGTTCCTGGCAGATTTTGTATTGGAATGGTTCCTGGCAGAGAAGAAGGGTCACTACGTGGCCACGCATTTCATTTTCCTGCTGGTAGCTATACCCTATCAAAACATCATTGCCTATATGGGATGGACTTTCTCACCCGAGATAACCTATATGCTGCGTTTCATCCCATTGGTGCGGGGTGGTTACGCCATGGCTATCGTGGTGGGTTGGCTGACGTACAACCGCGCATCGGGACTGTTCGTTTCCTACCTTACCATGTTGCTGGCCACTGTCTATTTTTCCAGTCTAGCCTTTTATGTCATGGAGCATGGTCCCAATCCTTTAGTTAAAGGATATGGAGACGCCTTATGGTGGGCATTTATGGATGTGACGACGGTGGGTTCCAATATCATAGCAGTCACTCCCACCGGACGGGTACTGTCCGTACTGCTGGCTGCGCTGGGCATGATGATGTTCCCTATCTTTACAGTGTATGTAACGAGCCTGGTCGAACGGCGCAATAAGGAAAAAGAAGAGTTCTACAAGAAAGTTGCACAGAAGCCCGCGCCCAAAGCCGACGCTTCCTGAATAGTTAAAACCGGAACTTTCACTTATCCGTTGGGAACAACTCTCCCCAAGTGTTGTTATAGACGCTGATTTTGAATATATTTTTCATCTAAAACCTTAACTTATGGCAAATATTAAACAAACAGTGAAGCTGGGTGTATTTACCCTGGCAATCATGAATGTGACGGCAGTAGTATCCCTACGTGGACTTCCTGCCGAGGCCGTGTACGGAATGAGTTCGGCCTTCTACTACTTATTTGCAGCCATTGTTTTTCTGATTCCGACGTCACTTGTCGCCGCGGAACTGGCTGCCATGTTTCAAGACAAGCAAGGCGGTGTGTTCCGCTGGGTGGGCGAAGCCTACGGAAAAAAACTGGGCTTCCTTGCCATCTGGGTACAATGGATTGAAAGTACAATCTGGTATCCTACCGTATTGACATTCGGTGCCGTATCCATTGCTTTCATCGGCATGAACGACGTACACGACATGTCACTGGCCAATAACAAGTATTACTCGCTCGTTGTTGTCCTCATCATCTACTGGCTGGCTACGTTCATCTCCATGAAGGGCATGAGCTGGGTAGGTAAAGTGGCAAAGGTCGGCGGCCTGGTCGGGACTATTATCCCTGCCGCACTGCTGATTATCCTGGGTATTATCTACCTTGCCACCGGCGGACACTCCAACCTGGATTTCCACAGCAGCTTCTTCCCCGACTTGACGAACTTCGACAACGTGGTGCTTGCTGCCAGTATCTTCCTCTTCTATGCCGGTATGGAAATGGGCGGTATCCACGTAAAAGACGTGAACAATCCCTCCAAGAATTATCCGAAGGCAGTGTTCATCGGTGCGGCCATTACGGTTATCATCTTCGTGCTCGGTACTTTCTCACTGGGCATCATCATCCCGGCCAAAGACATCAGTCTGACACAGAGTCTGCTTGTAGGCTTCGATAACTATTTCCATTACATCCGCGCCTCCTGGCTGTCACCGATTATTGCCATCGCTTTGGCATTCGGCGTACTGGCAGGTGTATTGACATGGGTTGCCGGTCCGTCCAAAGGTATCTTTGCCGTAGGAAAAGCAGGCTACATGCCTCCGTTCTTCCAGAAGACAAACAAACTGGGTGTACAGAAGAACATCCTTTATGTACAAGGCGGTGCAGTAACCGTATTGAGCCTTCTGTTCGTAGTCATGCCTTCCGTACAGAGTTTCTACCAGATTCTGTCACAGTTGACCGTAGTCCTCTATCTTATCATGTATATGCTGATGTTCTCCGGAGCCATCGTGCTGCGTTATAAGATGAAGAAGCTGAACCGTCCGTTCCGTATCGGCAAGAATGGCAACGGATTGATGTGGCTCATCGGTGGTCTTGGTTTCTGCGGGTCATTGCTGGCATTCGTATTGAGCTTTATCCCACCCAGCCAGATTTCAACAGGCAGCAACACTGTATGGTTCTCCGTGCTCATCATCGGTGCGCTGATTGTAGTCATTGCCCCATTCATTATTTATGCTTCCAAGAAACCGTCCTGGGTTGACCCGAACAGTAGCTTTGAACCGTTCCATTGGGAAGAGCAACCTGCTGTGCAGACAGCCGGTAAAAGTGCAACAAATATGGCTACCGGTAGCGCCACTGCCAGCAGCAATGGCACAAGTAATTCCGCCACAAGTGGAAATACGGCAAAAGACACAACCAATATCCCCAAAGGATAAAAGGTTATAAGTTGAAACTAAAAAAGGAATATCCCCGAAATCACCGGGAATATTCCTTTTTTATTGTTATATGATACCAGAAGAGGGAATATTCAGAAATCCAATTCCTGCATTCTCTCCCACGCCCTTCTGCTCTCCTCCACCAACTCTTGCATGACCGACGCCACAGACTGCACTCCCTTTCCATGCAGCAAGGCAGATACCTGCCCTATTTCCAGTTCCCCTTCTTCCAAGTCACCTTCAAAAATACCACGTTTGGCACGGCCACGCCCTAAAAGGATACGAAGTTCTTCCTCTGAAGCTCCCACAGCCTCAGCAGCCTCTACGGCGCTGCGAAAGTTATTGCGCACCAGACGCACCGGAGCCAATTTCTTCAAAAGCAGACGGGTATCCCCTTCTTCCAAATGCAAGCAGTAATCCTTAAATACCTCGTTTGCAGAACTCTCTGCCGTCAAGGCAAAGCGTGTACCAATCTGCACACCTTCCGCACCCAGCACCCGGGCAGCTAGCATGGCCTCACCCGTTGCAATGCCACCGGCGGCAATCAGCGGAAGTGTAGTAACTGCACGTACAGCTGGTATCAGGCACAGGGTGGTAGTCTCCTCCCTCCCATTGTGCCCACCGGCTTCGAAGCCTTCGGCAACTACTGCATCAACACCCGCCTCTTCTGCCTTCACGGCAAAACGCGAGGACGAAACAACATGCACCACCGTGATGCCACGCTCGTGCAGCCAATCGGTCCATTTCTTCGGGCTTCCGGCAGATGTAAATACAATCTTCACTCCCTCGTCGGCCACAATCTGCATTATCTCTTCTATCTGGGGATACATCAAGGGAATGTTCACACCAAAAGCATGATGCGTAGCCTCATGGCATTTCCTGATATGCTCCAGCAACGTTTCGGGATACATCGAACCTGCGCCGAGCAAGCCCAGCCCTCCTGCATTGCTTACAGCAGCAGCAAGTCTCCAGCCGCTACACCACACCATACCACCTTGAATTATCGGATATCTTATTCCAAATAGAGAAGTCACTCTGTTCATTATTACTTTTTTTAAAGGTTTACTAATGAAAACAAGAAGAGGAGAAAGAAAGTTCAAAATTTGACAAAAAGTGATAAATTACTGTTGTTCCAAAACAGTTATCGAATCTCCATACGCCTTCAATACTTCCAGCGTACGGGCACGGCGCTTGCGGCCTTTGAAATTCCAAAACTCACGGGTAAAAGGTGTCATCAGGTCTAAACCGGAAATTCCACCGCCACTGGCACCCTGCCAACCGCCCACAGCCATATTATTGGCCCGCTCCGTCACCCGGTAACGCAAACCGGTTGCTTCAATCTGCTCCACAGTCTCACGCGGACCGGCATCAAACGGATGTTTAGCCCAGTTCGTAGGAATCATCAGAATCTTAAGCGCATAGAATTCATCTCCTCGCCAAGTATCCTTGTCTACCTTGATTTTTTTCTGATAAATGGGGTCCCAATTATATTTGGTATTGGCTGTATAAGGACGTAAGGTAAGCACCACTTTTTTCTCGGGCGCTTTCGGCATGACGGGCAATGAATTATCAAAATCCATCCACGACTTGTCCATCACCGCTTTCGGAGTACCCAGAGAATTGTTCATTTCCAATTCCTGCAATACCTCCGGATTCAGTTTTACCTCCCCCTCGCCCTTCAGCAACCGGTTCAGCCTCAACGAGTCCTGAGGGGTCCAGTTTTGGGCATAGCAAGGGAAGGCTACTGCACAGAGCAGCCCCCAAACAAGTATAGATATCTTCACCTGACAGTTTTGATTACTTAATCCCTAAAAACATTTCACCACCACATATATCCGCTGCCACAAAGCGGTTCGTCATAGCAGGGATCAATCGTCCACATAGTCCGTGGATACTTACGGGTTTCCCACCAGCGGCGGTAGCGCGAAGCGGCATCCAGCACCTCTTCGTCCGAAAGGAAATAGATACCTTCATAATTCTCCGCATCCGTATGTACCATCTTGCATCCCATCGAAGCATTGTTCCCGAGGCGGATAGTCTCTACCGTCCACAGGATGCATTCGCCCAAACGCAGCTTGCCACCTGCCGAATAGGATACCGGAGCCAGGGGGAAAGAGGGAATGACCGTCAAGTCCTCGGCATACTTCAGCAATTCCTCTATATCTTCGGAAGTGAACTTGGGCATGTTACTCAATCCATCCGGACTTTGGGTAGAATATTTGCCAGCCTTCAACTGCTTGACAAACAAGTCTACATCCGGATGGTTGTAGTCCAACGTTTCTTTGCTGCAAGAGCCCAAAGAGAGAACAGAAAGAGTAAAGAATACGAGCAGCATAGTCTGCCCGAATATATGTAATTTATTGTATAGAGTCTTCATATTTGTATGGTATTTAAGATTAATAAGTCATGCGCACGCCGCACAACAGATTCAGATTGGTGGGCCGTTCCGTACGCAAGGTTCTCGTCTGCGAGTCCGTATCGAAATGATGGGATACAGACGGCTCTGCAAACAAGGCAAAACGGTTGTTCATTTTATAGCGTACCCCTACTCCGGCAGCAACCGACAACTGTACCGGCTCTGCACCGAAACCATTGTCCGGAGCACCTGCAATGCATTTCTCGGCTGCTCCACCTACCATAGCATAGAAATCCACTTTCGGCGTACTGGCCAGCATCATGTTCAGCCTTACCGGAATTCCCAGCGTATGCAACGTATGGTCACCATCCAAGCAATTATACTGAAGACCGGCTTCCAAGGAGAAATGCTTGTTCAAACAACGTTCCACGCTTACCCCGGCCGTGAACGGCATATGGAAATTCCCTTTCGGCAGGGAAGTGCCGATGCCTGCTTTCAATGCCCAATTACGGGGCTTAGATGGCGATACAGCCACAGACTTTGCCGGTTCTTCCTCAGAAGATGGCAGCATTCTATCTATATCAGCATCCTTATGGCCAGGATTTGAATGGTAGTTCCCGTTTCCGGCCGGAGTTCCGTTACTGTAATAACCGTTTCCCGGCTGCTGCTGGTTTCCGTACACCCGTTGGGTAATCCGGATGGAAACATGGACAGACACGGATTCATCCTCATCGGCCTGCGCCGTCAATCCTGCCGGAATGCCGTTGGCGGGATGCTGTGTACCGGGCTTTTGTGCCATGGGGTTGGCCTGATGGATAGAGGGAAAACTTTCCTGCACCACATCCCCGTTCAAGTTACCTTCCGGCGTCATGGCCGCCACTTGTGTAAAGGCCTCCTTGATTTCCTCTTTCGGAGAGAAATACCAGAAAGCGGCAGAAGCAGCTCCCAGTACAAATACAACAGAGGCGGCTGCGGCTACGCGGTGAAACCTCGGAGAAAGAAAAAGCTGCCTCCTGCCTTTTGCGGCAACCGGTGACGGCAAGTCACGTTGCAACCCTTCCCAGAAGTCCTCCCGCACTGTCATCTCTGCGCCGGCAAGACGACTGCGGAACAAACCGGTTATTTCATCATTTTCTCTCATATTCAGTATATTCTTTAATTCTTTTTATCAACAAACACTTAGCACGATGCAACTGCGAGGTAGACGAATGCTCTTTGATGTGGAGGATTTCGGCTATTTCCTTGTGCGATTTCTCCTCAAAGACGTATAAGTTGAATACAGTACGGCATCCATCGGGAAGTTCCGCCACGAACGCCATCAGCATTTCTTCGGAAATACGGCCTCCAGTTTCGACAATGCTCGCTTCATCCGGAATGTCGGGCAACTGTTCCTCATTCACCACCAGTTGGCTGAAACGTTGCTGTTTCCGCAGGTAGTCTATCGCCTGCGTCACCATTACCCTTGTCACCCAGGTACTCAATGCACATTCGCCACGGAAGGTGAAGTGGGTGAAAATTTTGATGAAGCCATCGTGCAATACGTCATGGGCCGCATCGACATCGCCCGTATAGCGGTAACATACCGCCAGCATCTGCTTGGAGTAGAGGGTGTATAATTCCTTTCGGGCGGAATCCTTTCCTGCCCGGCAGCCCTCAATCAGTTCTATCTCATTTTCCAATGTCAGTGCTCGTTTTACGGACGCCTCTTCGCGTCGTTTGTTAGTTAGACGCAGCATTTTTGAAAATGCTGCTGAATTAAATATAAAAAGATGTTAAAGAACGGAGATTACTTATATTTGGCTTTCAATACTTGAATCTGCTTGGCCAGCCTTTCATCCAATTCATCAAATTCATGCCAATACAGAAAACCGGGAACCATGTTGACGTAATTGATAAATTTCTTATACTGCACAAGAAACAAGGCCTGGTCCCGAAGACTGTCGTCACCATCAAAAACATGCGCCAACTCCCTGGACATGGCAGCACTCATAAGAGCATCTGTTTTCGTTGCATAGTAATCACCGACATCCCTCTGTTTCCTGCCCAACTCAAAATAAGTCTGCAATACATCCTGCAACATACGTTTGTCCGGTATATACTGCATCAATGAAGAACCTTTCAGCACATCCAGCGCATCTGTCCTATAAGAGAATTCATCCATATTATTGAAAAGCTTGCCATACTTCCACAGAGTATCTGTCGGTATCTTGGATACATCCATATCATGTTCCTTCAACAGCAGACTCATGTGTATGTCAATATCCAACAAGTGCTTTATATTACGGAGCTCCTGCTTATTATATTCCAACTCTTCCGTTATCAGCTGCATCGTAGCACGCACTTCCTTTTGGCGGGCGTTCTCGGTAATCCGGTCGTTTCCCCAGAAAGTGACAATGATGCCCGCAGCCACAATACTGAACTGACGGAAATAATCACCTATGCGCCAGCTTTTTATCTTATGGTTCAACCTGTTAAAGCTTGTCTTTCCCATATCTTTTCATTCTAAATGATACTTTTTCTCAAGCGCTTGTATTGCCTCGTCTATACGTTTTCCCACACGTTCTACATAGTCCGGCGTAAAATAGTTCCGCGCTACCCTGACAAAGTTCCGTACCGACCTGTCCGACAAGTAAATATCCCACGCCTCATATCCTCCACGATTTATCTGGTCCGTCTGTTCGTCAGTCAATGCCAAATGGAAAGGAACCATAATTTCGTCCTTCATATCGTAATAGCCATTCATAGTCGCCCTAAATCCATCCAATACCTCATAGATTCCGGTCAACTGCAACAGTAGCTCTTTATCTGAAATCTTCTGCATCAACATGGAGTTTTTAAGTATATCCAATGCATTCTGACTATAATAAAAACTGCGGATATGCCCCATAAGAAAGCGGAACTGTATCAATGAATCTTCCGGTATCGTCCGATGCTTTAAGTCATGCTCCACCAATAAGCTGGAAAGACGTTCATCCTCTCTAAACTCTGAAACGATACTCTTATAATTTTCCCGGTTACTTTTCAGTTCATCCCTAATCAGCGACATGGTGGCTTGAATATCCTTTTTCTCGGAGTTTTGAGTAACCAACTCACTACCGACAAAAGTAATCAGTACGCCAATCACCACAATGGAAGTCTGCCGGATGTAGTCTCCCACTTGCCAATCTTTGACAGTTGTTTTTACTTTATTCCATGTTATGTTTTTCATATCTTCCTACGCTATTATCCATTACTCTGAAACACATCATCCGTTATAGCCAAACGCATCATCTATCCGTCCCCAACAGACCATCTGTTTCACCCCAATACACCATCTGTTTTTTCAGGAGTCATTACTCTGCTGGTTATCAAGAGAAAGCCTCTCATAAGTCTGCCGTAATGCAGCATTCTTTATGAGAGGCTTTCCTTATTATTCTGCAATAATGCTTTCCGCCTTTGTCAACATGCTTTAAAGCTCATGTCCAATCCTTTCACAGAGTGCGTCAAAGCTCCTACGGAAATAAAATCCACACCGCATTCGGCATAGTCGCGGAGCGTATCAAACGTGATGCCGCCGGAAGATT